>Ga0193729_1000054_pt1 | contig 49927 bp, 34 predicted proteins | sample U1c2metaG_FD_143036 | JGI IMG/M metagenome (GOLD analysis project Ga0193729, IMG submission 143036) | Soil microbial communities from a riparian zone of the East river system, Colorado, United States - U1c2 | ecosystem: Environmental > Terrestrial > Soil > Riparian zone | place: USA: East River...
GGCCTTACCTGTACCAGTCGCTCAATGACGCGTTCAGTTTTACGGTCTCACCAGCGTTTTTGAGCTCATGGGGGCCATCGCTTCTTACTCAGGTGACCTTCCCTATCACGGACGACATCAGAGGCCGGATCCGGCTCGATTATCGGGGCCGTCGCGGCGTGGCCATCGGATTCGAATCGGATATCGACTACGGGAAGGACAACGGCAGCTCGGCCAAACTCAAAACGTATTATTTACAAGATCAAAACCCGCTGATAAATCGCACGGGTTTACCGCGAGGAGCAGTCCCGACCGGACGATACCGAGTCAGTCTGGAGGACCGCACGAACTTTACCGATGACATCTACGGCATCGTTGACATTACGAAGCTGAGCGATCCCTACGTGATGCAGGATTTCTACCAAGGTGAGTTTCGTATCGATCCTGTTCCGGACGACGTGGTCGCGGTAACCAAGACCGACCCGTTCTATACCCTGACGGGAATCGTGCGTTTTCAGGCAAACGAGTTCTTCGACCAAACCGAGCGTTTGCCGGAAGTGGTCCTGGATATTAAGCGCCACGCGCTTTTTGGCGGCCCCATTTTCTACGAAGGCGAAACCGGATTTGCCAATCTGGAGCGAGCATTTGCTGACGGCTCAGGTTTTGAGGATTACAGCACCATCCGTCTCGATACCTTTCACCAGCTCCTCTACCCGAACACATATTTCGGCTGGCTTTCCATCGTGCCGCGGGTTGGTTTTCGCGCGACCTACTATACCCAGACCCGCGACCTCGGGAAAACCATGTTCACACCGGACTCAAACCCGCTGGTGCCTAATTTTCTCCTGCCTAATCCGACGCTCGCTCAGCCAATCAAGTATGGTGGCGACATATTCCGCCCGGTCTTTAACACCGGCGTGGAAGCTTCTTTCAAGCTCTCCCAGACGTGGGAGAATGTGCAAAGCCGGGCGATTGGTCTCGATGGACTTCTCCACGTAATCCAGCCATTCACGAACTTCTCTTACGTAGCCAATGGCGGCGCCGACCCGGCCTCGATCCTTCAGTTCGATCGATTTGAACCTTCTACCCAACTTCGCCCAATCGATTTTCCACAATTCACTTCCATCGATTCAATCGATAATTGGACGGTCTGGCGCCTCGGCGTCCGGAATCGTCTCGAGACCCGCCGCGATGACTCGACGGTCACTTGGCTCGAGCTCGATACTTTTTTTGACGTGAACTTCGATAATCCGTTCGATCGCACGCCGTATTCGAATTTTTTCAATAATATCCGGTTCGCGCCGCTGCCGTGGTTGGGGCTCAGCGTCAACTCGCAGGTGCCGGCTTTCGACAAGGGTTTTACGGAAGTGGACACGACCCTGATTGTCCAACCAATCGCGAATTTGCAATTGAGCGTTTCGCATCGCTATTTGAATGGCAATCCCTTCTTCGACAACAGCAGCTTGTTTGTCGTCGGCGGATATTACCGCCTGGATGAGAACTGGGGCCTCGGCGTCCAGGAGCAATACGAAGCGACCACCCGCACTCTTGAGGAGCAGCGTTACTCGATTTATCGCGATCTGACGAGCTGGGTAGCTTCATTTGGCGCCGTGGTGCGCGACAACGCTGGTGTGAAAGAATATGGCGTGCTCTTTACCATCACCCTCAAAGCATTTCCGAAATTTGGTTTCGATTTGAATTTCGATCCAGCGGGCGCAGGTCAAGGCCAGGGCGCAGGTCAAGGCCAATGAGCGGCAAGGCGCGAAGAATGCTGCGTTTTCCGGCGTCGTCCTGCTGCTTGCTCTGCTGCGACTAACTCGCTGCGTCGCTTCATTCGCATGGATCTTTCCATCATTGGCTCCGGTTACGTCGGTCTTGTCACCGGCGCTTGCTTCGCCGACGTGGGCCACACCGTTGTCTGCGTCGATAACGACCCGCGGAAAATCGAAGCGTTGCAAGCTGGTAAAGTGCCGATCTACGAACCCGGTCTCGAGGAAGTGATCCATCGCAACGTTTCCGCGCATCGGTTGCGGTTCACCGGCAGCATTCGGGAAGGGGTCGATAATTCACAGATCGTTTTCATCGCCGTCCCCACCCCGCAGCAGCCGAACGGCGATGTCGATCTTAGCTTCATCGAGAAAGTCGCCCGGGAAATCGCGGGCGTATTGACCAGCTATCGCGTGATTGTCGATAAAAGCACCGTGCCTGTGAAAACAGGCGAAAAAGTCGCCGAGTCCATCAAACGCTACAATCGCCACGGCGCAAAGTTTGATGTTGTCAGCAACCCGGAGTTCTTGCGCGAAGGCTGCGCCGTCGGCGATTTGATGCATCCGGATCGCATTGTGATCGGGGCGCAAAGCGAACACGCCATCGATCTGATGAAGAAGGTCTATGAACCATTCATGGCGCCAATTCTTGTGACCGACATCAACAGCGCCGAGCTCATCAAACACGCCGCCAATTCATTTCTCGCGCTCAAAATTTCCTATATCAATGCGCTCTCGGCGATCTGTGAAGCCAGCGGCGCAAATATCGAAAAAGTCGCCGATGGAATTGGAATGGACCGGCGTATCGGTCGTGATTTTCTCAATGCGGGAATCGGTTACGGCGGTTCCTGTTTTCCTAAGGACATTGCCGCGTTCGTCACGATCTGCGAACAACTCGGTGTCCCATTTAATTTGCTCAAGGAAGTGCAGCGAATAAACACGGCGCAAAAAGAGCGTTTCCTTAAGGCCATCCGCGAAACGCTCTGGGTGTTGCGCGAAAAGAAAATTGCCGTCTGGGGCCTCACATTTAAACCAGATACTGATGATATTCGCTCCTCTGTCGCGATCGACCTCGTGGCCGCTCTGTTGCGCGAAGGTGCGCACGTTATCGCTTATGATCCGAAGGGAATAGAAAAGGCGCGCGACGTGAAAACGATTGCCGATGCTAAGTTCGCTTCGTCCGCGCTGGAAGCGACGGACGGCGCCGAAGCGCTGATTGTTGCGACGGAGTGGAGCGAATTCGCCAATGTCGATCTTGCTGTCGTAAAGAGCAAAATGACGACGCCGATCGTCTTTGACGGGCGAAATCTGTTTGATCCCGAGACGATGGGCCAGCTCGGTTTCCGCTATCATTCTATTGGTCGCGCGAGCGTGAAGCCGCACTGAAACTTCTCACAGCGGACTGACCGCATGGCGCCATTGTCTGCTCGCCGAGCCGCGCTTGCCGCGATGCGAGCGTGGCGCACGGAAAAACGCTTCGCCCATTCGGTCATTTTCGCGCTGTTGGCGAAAACGAAATTGAGCGCGTCGGACCGTGCTTTTGCTCTGGAGTTGTTTTACGGCGTCCTGCGCAATTCAAGACTGCTTGATTTCTGGATCAGTCGTCTGCGGACCGCTTCCGTGGATGTCAATCTTCGCGACGTTCTTCGACTCGGCCTGTATCAACTCTTCATCCTCGAAACTTCTGAGCACGCGGCTGTTTACGAAACTGTGGAGCTGGCGCAGAAGAAGCACCGTGCGTTGATTAACGGAATTCTGCGCGCCGGCCTCCGACGCAAAGGTGAGTTGGCCGCGCAAGGAAACGCGCAGCCCCTCGACGTTCGAACATCTCATCCGAAATTTTTGGTCGCACGCTGGGAACAGAATTTCGGAGCCGAAGCCGCGGAAGCACTGTGCACGTGGAACAACCAGCCACCGTCTTTATATGCCCGGATCAATCGATTGAAAATCAATCGCGGAAAGTTCCTGCGGACTTATCCAGAATCGCGCCCTTTGTTGCACAATCCTGACTTCGTTGAGCTGGACGTATTTCCATCCGAAGCGCTCGAGCGGGGTCATTGCTACATTCAGGATCCGAGCACAGCGATGGCTTGCCAGTTTCTCGATCCGCAACCGGGAGAAAAAGTCCTCGATGTGTGCGCCGCGCCGGGCGGCAAAACAAGTTACATCGCAGAGCTCATGCGAAATCGCGGCATGATTGTGGCCTGCGACCGCGCATCGGAACGCGTTCGCGTCCTCGAAGACAATATGGCGCAACTCGGGGTCAACATTGCCCATGTCTTCGCCCACGATTGGGGACGCAGTCGCGTCCCGAAAGAAATTGCTTCGATCGCTCCGTTCGATCGCATCCTAATCGACGCACCATGCAGCAATACCGGGGTGATGCGACGGCGGGTCGATGTCCGATGGCGGTTGAAGCCGGCGGACTTTGTTCGCATGCAAAAGCAACAGCTCGAAATTGTCCGCGCGGTCTTCGGTTTATTGAGACCGAGCGGAGTGCTTGTCTATAGCACTTGCAGTCTGGAGCCGGAGGAAAATGAAGAGCTGGTGCGGCGCGTCCTGCCTGACCTGTCGATGTTTCGATTGGAGCGGACGAAGCATTCAATTCCGTTTCGCGACTACTTTGATGGCGCTTTTGCAGCAAAACTTGTCGAGTCCCGTTCGTGAGTTGCATCCACCACTGTCGATGGAATCATAAGCTTCTATGCACGATCTCCGCTTCGACAAACTCGCGAAACTCCTGGTGGAATATTCCACGCGGCTTAAGCGCAACGAAACTGTTTTGGTCGAAGCGTTCGACGTGCCCGATGAAATGCCGATCGCGCTCATTCGTGCGATACGAAAGGCCGGGGCGATTCCTTTTGTTCAAATTCACCGCGCTCGAATCAGTCGCGCGCTCACACTCGGTGCGTCGGATCGACAATTGAAACTAATGGCGACCCATGAGCTCGCGCGCATGAGGAAGATGGACGCATACATCGCTGTGCGCGGCAGCAACAACATCACCGAGCTTTCTGATGTGCCGGCAAAGCAAATGCAGTTGATGGCGAAGAGAATGCGGCCGGTGCAAGATCAAAGGGTCAAAAAAACGAAATGGGTGGTGCTACGCTGGCCGACGCCGTCGATGGCGCAGCTTGCCGGGATGAGTACCGAGGCCTTCGAGGATTTCTACTTTGAAGTCTGCACGCTTGATTACCGCAAACTGCAACCGGGCATGAAAGCGCTTAAGGCGCTGATGGAAAGGACGGACCGTGTCGAGATTAGCGGGGCGGGCACCGACGTCCGCTTTAGCATCAAGGGAATTCCAGCTGTGATTTGCGGAGGCGATCGTAATATCCCCGACGGCGAGGTTTTCAGCTGCCCCGTGAAAAATTCCGTTCAGGGTTGCGTCACGTTCAACGCACCGAGCATTTATCAGAGCACCGGTTTCGATGGCATCCGCCTGGAGTTTCGCGATGGCAAGATTGTCGATGCAACAAGCAACCACACGGAGAAGCTTAACAAAATTCTCGATTCGGACGCCGGGGCCCGTTACCTCGGCGAGTTTTCGCTCGGGTTTAATCCCCACGTTCTGCAACCGATGAGGGACATATTATTCGATGAGAAAATCGCCGGCTCGTTTCATCTCACGCCCGGACAGGCTTATGAAGAAGCCGATAATGGGAATCGAAGCCAGGTACACTGGGACATGGTAAACATCCAGCGACCGGACTACGGCGGAGGGGAGATTTATTTCGACGGAAAATTGATCCGGCGAGACGGAGAATTTCTGCCCAAGCAACTACGGTCGCTTAATCGCAACCATTTCGTCACGCGGCAGAAGATCGTAAGCTAGAAGTTGCACGCTCCGAGATCGGCGCGAAATCCACGATTTCGCCGCAAATAACGTAGCCCTCCAACCCGCTTTACGCCCGCCTCGGGCCGTGACCCAGCAGATTGAGCTGCATCATTCCGATTTCGCCGGCGCTCGTGAGCTGCAAGTTTGCGATCTCGAACATCGGGACGCCCTCGCCTGGGACCAGGGCTGCACCAGGCAACTGCACGGCAACCTGCTTGGAATTCGAATTCAGGACAATGGCCGCAATCTCAAACGACGGTGAAAACTCGACCGTGCCAATCTGGAACGGCGCTGTTACCAGAACAGAGGCTTGCCCTTGCTGCGACGGAGTGAGTTGCAAAGGCGCAGTCTCGAAATTCGGGACGAGTTGCAACCCTCCGACCGTAAAGGAAGGCGAACCTGTGGCCGTCGGCCGCTGCTGTTGAGAGGGAGTCAATCGGACACTGCCAAGCGCTCCTCCCGTCGGCTGAATCTTTGCGACCTCGAAAGTGACCTGCAAATTCATTGCAGGCTGCGCCTGCTGGGTAGGAGCCAGACGCATACTGACGATCTTGGAGGTCGGCCGCACTTGCAAGGCACCCATTTTGAAGGTGGGCGTCAGTTGCATCGAGGCAATCTCGAAGGAGAAAGTGAGTTGCACAGCGGTGTGCATGGCGCCAGCCGACTGCGGTGCGCCAGCAGGCTGCGGTGCACCTACGGCGGCTGGAGTTCTGGTTACTTGAGCGGTTGGGATTTGGATCGGTTCAGGCATGGTTACAGGTGTGGTTGTTTGCGGGACTGACGAATCGGTGGAAACGGCCTTCGGGACAAAAGAGGGCGTCTCGATGGCTTCCGCTACGGACGGTTCCATCGCGGAGACAGACATTTGATACGGAATCGGTTGTCCTTGTCCGATCGGTTCGACCTCAGGCTCGATCACAGCCTCTGCTGTCATCGTCCAGGATTCAAACTCGGGGTCGATCGGTTCTACTTCAGGTTCAAACACGAGCTCTGCGACGGGCGCAGCGCCCATTACAATGACAGGAGCGGCCGCCATTTCCAAACCGGTAGGAGCGCCGTTCGTCCAATCGGTGGGCTCTTGCATTTCCGGAGTTGGCGGATTGACCGGAGACAAAACCTCGGCACTTGGCGTGAAATCGACGCTTGGAATCTCAACTTGTTCGAGGACAGGACCCACCGAGGACTCAGAGGCAGGGTCGGCGAGGGGCACCGACTCAATTTCGGGCTCGGGATTGCGATAAGCGATAGTTTCTACTGAGCCACTGGCTAGAGTTGCTCCTCCGCCGAAAGTGCGGTCGAGTCTTCCCAGCGGCAGAACGCTGCGTCGCAACGAAGGTTCCGACGCTCTCAACTGCAGCGAGATCCGGCGCGGACCACCAACGAAGTGATTGCTCACGGTCGCCAAGTGCTCTTGCGACGGAGCGAGACTGATTTCGTCGAAGCGTGGTCCCATAACGGGCGCTGCCTGGCGGTAAATCGTAACGTTGATGAGGCGGCGGCGAACCTCAGGAACAATCACCCAAGCTAACAAGAAGGTGGCGGCCACGAGCAATCCGCCGACAAGCAGCGTCTGGGGTGTCTCGCCCATGGCGGGCCGGGACCATTCCCGGACGCGAGTGGGAGCAAGCACCGTCGCTGGCGTGGCAGCCACGACAGCCGGGGCCCCGACCTCAGGCGCGGCTGATGGCAGTACCGAAGGCTCCGATTGAGCAACAGCAGGTCGTTCATCCTGGCTGACAGGAGCAGCCGATATGGTGATGGAAGCGGAAGGCGATGCTGCCGCAACCTGGGTTTCAACCGTAGGCGAGAACGCAGCGGCTGGAACGCCCGGTGCCTCCTCCGGCGGCTTCGCGGGGGTTGTAGATTCGTTTGAGGCCATGACGGGCGGTTGCGTAACCGCAGCCGGAGATTCGGCCGCTCGCGAACTCGTCGCCTCCATTCCAGCAATCACCGGACTGGCGGCCGGCGAAAAAGAAGACGAAGATTCCATCGTCGCTTCTTTGGCCGGATTATTTGCGGCTGCAACAGCGCTAGGAATCGGGCTGGGCTCGATTGCGGGGCTGGATTCAGTTGGCGCCGACATGGCAGCCGTCGGAGTGGAGGAAGCCACCATCGCTGGACTCTGCAGCCATCCGAGATCATAGAAGGCGTCCCCGAAAAGGTTGTTGAGGGCGGGCGAATAGATCTTCTTGGCCGATGCGATCCAGTCGGTCGCTTTGTTTGGGTTGTTGTGCTGAAACTCCCAAGCTGCCTGCGCGTAGTACAGCGCCGGCGTGTCTCCCGTAAACTGGAACTGCTCCATCATCTTTTGCGCGCGGCTCTCTTTGCCTTCGAGCAAAAGCGTCATGTAGATCTTGAACTTAATGATCTGCGCCGCCTGATTCTTATCGCCCCCTGGGGTCTGTTTAAAGAGCGCGTCGAAGCGCTCTCGCGCCCGTGCATAATCTTTTTTCTTAAACGGAATTTGCGCGAGATTATATTGCGCCTCGCGGAATTTCGGATCCACTTTGGACGCCTTCTTAAACGCGGCTTCCGCTTCGTCGAATTCCTTCTGCTCCATCAAAATCTCGCCGCGCAAATTGAGGACCGGCGCCTGATTCGGGTCGGCCGCGTCGGCCGCGTCGATAAATTTCCGGGCTGTCACGAAGTCGCGCTGTTGGACGGCTTGTTGCGCTTGTTCGAAACTTGACAGCGCCAAGGCTTTGGTCTTTGCGGTGCGCTCGGCCGCAGTCGCAAGCGGCAGCGAAGGGCGCGTCTGGCCGGCTGCCTTTTCGAGCCAGCCGACTTCATACAACGATTCTGCAAAAACCTTGTTCAGTTGTGACGAAAAGTTCTTCTCCGCCACAACGATCAAATCTCGTGCTTCCTTGTTCTTCTTGTGTTGGAGTGCGATGGCGGCGTTCGCGTAATGAACGGCCGGCGTGTCGGGTGAAAGCTCGAACTTGGCCAGAATGGAATCGACCATGTTCTCTTTCCCCTCGAGCAGATAGGTCAGCAGAATTTTATATTGAATAAGCTGCGTCGCTTCACCTTCCAGACCGGCCACGTTGCTCGAGAGAAGCTGTTGGAAACGAGTACGAGCTTCCGCCCAATCTTTCTTGAGAAACGGAATCTCCGCCAGGTTAAAGCGCGCATTCCAAAACTTCGGATCGATCCGCACCGCATCGAGCAAGGCTGCTTCCGCCTTGTCGTAGATGCCTTCTCGCATCAGGATCACGCCGCGCAGATTTTGCGATTCCGCCAGATCCGGTTGACGCGCGTCTATCGCATCGAGCTCTTTCAATGCCTCGGGAAAATTATTCGCCTCGAAATCCCGGAACGCTTTGTTATACATTTCCTCCAGTTCCGATTTCGACGGTGCAACGTTAGTGGCTGCGAGGGAACTGAACACCAAAACTGTGATCGCCGCGATTTTCCGAATGTTCATGCCTTTCCGCAATACAACCTTTGCGCAACCGATGACAAGCATAAAATTTACAAGCCCGCCGGAGCCATTTTCTGGCGCTATAATTAGCAGAATTGCGCCGGGAAGCTACCAGCCTTTTGGCGGGCGCGATTACGAATTGAGATTCGCGACAATGCGCAACCCTTCCAAGGTCAGATGAGGATGGACCGCGTCGATCTCGCGCAACTTCGAGGCGATTAACTGTGCGTAGCCGCCCGTGGCTACGATGTGAACTTTCTCGCGCGGAAATCGCTCCGCTTTGATCCGGGTGATAATCTCGCGCACTAGCCCGCGATAACCAAAGACGGCGCCGGACCTCATCGCGGCAATTGTCGATTTCCCAATGGCGCGGCGCGGTTCTGTCAAAGAGAGTTTGGGCAACAAAGCCGTGTGCTGATAAAGAAAATTTGTCATCGCCTCCAGACCCGGCGCAATCACTCCGCCAATATAATTTCGGCGCTTTGAAATAATGTCGAAAGTCACGGCCGTGCCGAAATCTACCACGATCGAAGGACAACCGTAAAGCTTTGCCACCGCGGCGGCATTGGCCAATCGGTCTGCTCCGATCGAACGCGGCTGTGGATAATCGATTCCAACCCCAAGATTTAATCGCGAATTTAACCAAAGCACTTTTGTTTTGCCTGCCGCCGCGCGCACGACGCGATTTTTTTTTGGGACAACCGAACAGACAACCACCCTCTCGATCTTCCGGTGCTTTACGAATTGACGAAGATAAGCGCTCATAAATTTGTCCGTCGCTATTCGTTTGGGCCGAACAATTCGCGTTTTCGAACCGAACGCCAGTTTCGTGAACGAATTGCTGATATCAATCAACAAGTAACTGACCGCTTGAGACATGGAAAGAAGGCGGGCGCGCCAAGCACGCGCTACATGGAACGCTTCCTCCCGTCAAGTCCGTGTCGCCGCGCCGACGCGGAGTCGTCCTATGGCGAGCTTGCGACGCCGACGCCGAACGCGTAGCCTCGATCTGTGAGAAAATTGGTGCATCGGCCGCGCCGCTTGCGGCGTTCGCCGACTTTACGCAATCTCGTGCGTGAAACAAAACTAAGCCCGCACGATTTCGTTTTGCCACTTTTCGTGAGCGAAAAAATCGACAACCGCCGGCCAATCGCGAGCATGCCAGGCGTTTTTCAATTGTCGATCCAAGCGATCGTCGATGAAGCGCAGCGCGCTCGGGACGTGGGGCTGCAAGCCATCCTGCTTTTCGGAATCCCGGAAAAAAAAGATGAACAAGCTAGTGGGGCCTACGCGGAAAACGGCGTCGTGCAAAAAGCATTGCGCGCGATCAAGAGAAAATGTCCGGAAATCGTCGCGATCACCGACGTTTGTTTGTGCGAATACATGAGTCACGGTCATTGCGGCGTCACGCGCATCGATGGTGATCACTTCCATGTTCTGAACGACGAGACTGTCGATCTTCTAGTCAAAACCGCGCTCTCACATGCTCAAGCCGGCGCCGACATGGTGGCACCAAGCGACATGATGGACGGTCGCATCGGCGCGATCCGCGAGGCGCTCGACGCAGACGGTTTTGATCAAACTGGAATCCTGAGTTACGCAGCAAAGTTTGCTTCCGTCTTTTACGGACCGTTTCGCGACGCGGCGGAAAGCCCGCCGCAATTTGGCGATCGCCGATCGTACCAGATGGATTGCGCAAATGCGGACGAAGCGCTGCGCGAAGTCGCGCTCGATATCGAGGAAGGCGCCGACATCGTGATGGTGAAACCGGCACTGCCCTACATCGACATCTTGTGGCGGGTGCGCGAACGTTTTGGCAAGCCGACAGCGGCTTATCATGTCAGCGGCGAATACGCGATGATTAAAGCCGCGGCCGAAAAAGGCATCGTGGACGAGCGCGCGACCGTTCTTGAGATCATGACCTCGCTCAAGCGCGCCGGCGCCGACATCATCATCACTTACTGGGCGCGAGAATTAGCGGAATGGACGCGCAATTAGATACCGGTCGTGCGGAAACTTCGACCCATGTGCGTTTGAAGCGTCTCGCGTTGCTTTGGGCGCAGGCTCAAGGCTACTCTGCTTGCGCGCTCGAAGTGAGTTTGCCTCATTGCCGATATCGCGCCGATGTCGCCGCTTATCGACCAAAGCCGAGCGGACTAGGGTTGACCGCGATCTTCGAATGCAAACGGGCGCTGCCCGATTTGCGAAGAGACAATTGTTGCAGCGTTGCCGTCCGCGCACGGTTGGAAACCGTTTATCGCCGCCGCCAGATTCTCGAAAGAAATTTGCGCCTGCATTATCCCAATCTCCGAATCGCGGACTCCCTTTTTCCCGAATTTGATTCGCACGATTTCGCGGCGATCGAACATCGCGGTTATGCGCGCGTTTTGCGCGAATTGAATGCCCTTCAAAATCGCCTCTTCGATTGCACCAAGTTCGAGAAACTACTTCGTTATCGCTGCGCGAATTTGTTCTTTCTCGTTTTGCCTAAGGAATTGTTTGAGGAGATAGAAATTCCTGTCGGATGGGGCGCGCTGGTGGAATCCGATGGCGCTATTTCGTTAGCGCGCAAACCGGCCCGATACGAAAATGCTCCCGAAAATCGATTGCGCTTTCTCCAGCGAATCGCTGCGGCCGGAACCCGCGTGTTGAATCGACAACTTGAAATCACGTTCGACGAGGTCGTGACGGCACGATGTCGATCTTGCTAACTGCTCGGGTTTTTCTCGGAAACCGGAACAAGCAAGTTACGCCCGGTCATTTCCACAGGCTGTTTCATTCTGAGCAAAAAAAGAATCGTCGGAGCGACATCGGCGAGAATTCCGTCTTCGCAGCGAAACTTGGCCGCATCGCTCGCGACGTAAATGCAATGCACGAGATTTGTCGTGTGCGCCGTATTCGGCGAACCGTCTGCGTTGCGCATTTGTTCGCAGTTCCCGTGATCGGCCGTCACGATGCACTTGCCACCAAGATCGAGAAGCTTCGGAATGATTTTCGCAACGCATTCATCCACCGTTTCCACCGCTTTAATCCCTGCCTTCAGAACGCCGGTGTGGCCAACCATGTCCGGATTCGCAAAATTCAGCACGATGAAATCGTAATTCGCCATGCGCGCCAACACCTCGTCCGTGATTGGCCGCGCGCTCATTTCCGGCTGTAAATCGTAGGTCGCAACTTTGGGCGAAGGCACGATCTTCCGGTCTTCTTTAGGGAATGCGCGCTCGATTCCGCCGTTAAAAAAATAAGTCACGTGCGGATACTTTTCGGTCTCGGCGATGCGCAACTGCGACTTGCCGGCCGCGCTTAGGACTTCGCCTAAAATGTGCACGAGCTTTTCCGGAGCAAAAATGAACGGCGACCGATATGTGGCATCGTATTGCGTGAGCGTGACGAAGTGGACTCGCGGCCACGATTCCCGATCGAAGCCATCGAAGTCTTTCAAAAGAAATGCTTGTGATAATTGCCGCGCGCGATCGGCGCGGAAATTGAAAAACAGAACCGTATCGTCATTGCGAATGCGTTGCTCATTCGCGTCCGCAAAAATGAGCGGTGGCATAAACTCGTCGGTCTTGCCAAGTTCATACTGCCGATCCAAGGCATAGGCCGGCGACGATTTGCAAATTTCGCCGCGGCCGAAAACAATCGCGTCCCAGGCTTTTTTCGTTCGGTCCCAGCGACAGTCGCGATCCATCGCGAAGTAACGACCGACGATCGTTATGATCTTCGCGCCGCTCTGCTTCAACTCATCCTCGCAAACTTGTAAATCGTGCGCGCCACCGGTCGGCGAAGCGTCGCGGCCGTCGGTAAAAGCGTGAACGAAGATTTTAGTAACGCCTGCTTCCTTGGCCGCGTTTGCCAGCGCAACCAGGTGCGAGAAATGGCTGTGCACACCGCCTCCGGAAACAAGGCCGAGCAGATGCAGTCGGTGACCTCGCGCGCGAGCGAACGTTTCTTGCGCGACTCGGTTACGCTCCAGTTCGCCGTTTGCGATAGCTTTATTAATTCGGGTTAGATCCTGATCAACAATCCTGCCCGCGCCCAAGTTAAGATGGCCAACTTCTGAATTGCCCATTTGGCTGGCGGGCAAACCGACGTCGCGTCCGCTGGCGCTCAATTTCGCGCCGGGATAATCGCGATAGAGCTTGTCGTGAAACGGTGTGCGCGCAAGAAGTGTTGCGTCTCCATTTTCTTCGCTTTTGTTCCGACCGCCGGGATTGATGCCCCAGCCGTCGCGAATGATGAGCATGACCGGACTCGCCATACGGAGCGCACTTTGCCGACGATTAGGAAGATCGACAAGCGGTTCTTTCGTTGACAACGCGGAGTACGCGCATCTACATCGCCCTCGTGAAGTGGCGTAACCAATTGCTGGCGCTTTTCTGTCTCCTCGCCTTCGCCGGCCTTGGCGTTCTTTATTTTCAACATTGGGTCGTGCAGAAGCCTTTCGGAATTATTCTGTTTATCGGAGAGGGACTCGCACCGGGCCGGCTGGCTGCGACACGCCTCTACGCGGGCGGCGCGGACGCACGTCTCACCTTCGACTCGATGAATCATCTCGCCCTGCTGATCAATTACTCGAAAGATTTCGCCGTTCCGGACCGGGCTGCCGCCGCAACTGCGCTGGCCACCGGAGTGAGAGTCAACAATCGAGCGATCTCTGTCGATGGCGATGGCAAACCACTCACCAGCATCGTCGAATTGGCGCGCGGGCGTGGACGAGCTACGGGCCTGGTAACGAACGCGAAACTGACCGATCCAACGAGCGCGGCTTTTTACGCGCATCCGGCCGATCCAAACGACGTTGACAGTGTCGCACGCGAATTCGTTGAAGGCGGAAAGATCGATATCGCGATGGGCGGTGGCGTCACATCGTTTCTCCCGGAGACAAAAGGCGGAGAGAGGCGGGATGGCCGCGATCTTTTGCTCGAGCTGCGCCGCAACGGTTTCGACATCGTGCGGACCAGGGCGGAACTGGAAGCGATTCCCGCATGGCGCCGTCCGAAACTCTTCGGTGCTTTTAGCAGCGCGGAACTCGCGTTTGCGAACCAACTCGAAGAGCGAAGCGAACAACCTAGCCTTGCGGACATGGTGCGTCGCGCGATTGAATTGCTGCAATATAATGCCGGTGGATATCTGCTCCTGGTCGATGCGGGACTAATGCACAAAGCGGCGCAGGATAACAACGGAGAAAGGACGCTTGGTGAAACGGCGGAATTAGACCGTGCGGTTGCAGTTGCGCAACGTTATGCCGGACAAAGATCGACAATCATTGTTTGCGGGGATGTCGCGATCGGGGGCATGAGCTTGAGTGGTTTTCCATTTCGCAAGGACAGCGGAATCGCGTTGCTGGGCCTCAATTCCGCGGGAGAGCCATGGATTACATGGGCGAGTGGTCCAAATGGGGCCAAGTCTTACGGCGCAGCGAAAGTGCCAGGCACCATCAACGCGCAGCCCGAAGCGGAACCTCTGGAGCCGGCCGCGTTTTACGCGAAGTCGGCGCTCAATACCCTCGATGACGTCGTTGCGTTTGGAAGTGGCCCAGGAACGGAAGCGTTGACAGGCTCGGTAGAGAACACGACCATTTTCAAAATCGTTCGCGACGAGCTCTAGCAGCAGGCGGTAACTCTTGCTGCGCGTACTCGCGATCCAATTGCCACCGCAAAAACCACAAGCCCGTCGACCAGCGTGTTTGCTAATCGACGGGCTTGTGGGCGAGAAACTGTTAGTCGGGACTGACAGGCACAATTTCGGGAACAAAAGTGAAAGGTGGCGGAGCAGGCAGATTCGGAGGAGGCCCTTCGCCCGGCGGTCCCTCCTCCGGCATCTCCTTGCCGCCTCGCAATTCTTTGAACCCCTCCTCAACAGCTTTCCCCTCAGATGCAATTCCTTCGCGACTTGGGCTCGCGATTTTAGCGGCCAACAGGCTCGTAGGCTGGTTTTCGCCGAACGTAGCGACCTCCGCAACCGAAAAAGGCGTGTCCTGTTGCTCCTTCGGATTCCATTTCAACATGATATAACGACCAGTCGTTTCCGGAAAGTCGATCGCGGCGCGGCCAGTGCCGTCATCGACTACAGAACCGACCGGTTTCAAATCAACCACAGCGCTGTCATCGAAATGAACGGTCTTTGGCGCGTTTTCGGCGGTGATCTCACGACGCGAGCCAGGCAATGATTGCAGGACAAAAAAATCGATGCTCCCTGCCCGCGACGAGTAGAGTGCGGAAATCCGGCGCAGGGTCGTGTCTTTGCCGAGATCAATGATTGCCGTCGGCACCACATCGGTTGGAGCGAAAGTGAAGGTCGTGGCCGGTTGTCCGTCGATCATGTTATTCGCTTGTTTGAGATCGTCTCCTGAACTGACGTAGAGAGCGCGCGCCTTTGCGTGCAGGTCGGTCGAGCTGTAACTGATCAACCGGAAGCTGGCTGGCTTTTCTTGCACATTAACCTTGCGCGGACGCGCCATGGTGAAATCCGACACCGTCGCCGTGCAATAGACGCCGAATCCCGCGATGCGTCCCGGCTCTTTTACGTCAAAAGTCAACCGGACATACTTTGCTTCACTTGGACCGATCTTCGCCTTCACCGCATCGGAGGTCAGTTCCTGTTGCGAAACGTCATGCCATTGCGGGCTGTCCACAGGTAATTTCGCGCTCGAAATCGCGATCTTCACATCGCCTTTGGCGCCGCGGTTAAGAAAGAAGATACTGTCGATGTTTTCAATTCTCACAAACGAAATAAGCAGAGTCGTTCCGCCACTTGGCAACGCGTATCCAACTGTGGGATCATCGCACAACAGAGCAGCCTCCGCGGTGTTGGTGTCTTCCGATTTGGAGCTAAGTTGCAAGTCCGCGATCGGCTGGCTTTGCGGCGCTGCCTCGACCTTTGCACCAAGATAATAACGAGCAAGATTTTGCGGGTAAGCCGGCGCTTGCTCAACCGTGAGCGGCGGAACTTTTTCCAGTACTAATTCCGTAGCGAGTAATCCGGAGGCGGGACCGAGAAAAAGGCAGCAGGCAAGAGGGCAAATTTGGGCGTGCAAAGATGCAGATGTGCTCATATAATTTCCATAGCCAACAAAAGCGATCATAGTCGCCCGCTCCGGCTCTGGCAATATAAATCTTGATTCAATCCTATTTTTTTGTTGGCAGCCATACCACGTTTCGCTGAATGAAACGGCGACACAATCCGCGCCACAGCGGTCAATGTTAGCGTGGCGCTCCGATTCCCAAGCAAATGATTGGAAAGGACGCAATTAATCGGATGCGAATCCGAGAAATTTAGTTTCTCGCGTAGAGCGCAGCGGCGGCCGCGCGATATTTTCGGTTCCCGGCGTACGCATAAAACGGAATGTAAGCGGTGTTGCCAAGTTGATCCGCGCGGCAGGCTGCCCAATTAAAGGTGGGGTCGAGAACATAAGCCCCGCCATCAGCGTTCCACTCGAGCCAGGCGTGTGTCTTGCGACTGATAAGGGTACGCTTTCCGATAACCAGGTGAATATGCTCCGCACCGTGCGACTGCATCCTCTGGTAAAGGGCGACCGCTTTACCTTTACAATCGGCCGCAACACCTGACTCCACCTCGACCGGCGTTTTCCATTCAGGAGTAAAGCCATAGGGAATAGCTCGAATATCCTCAATCCAGTGGTTTACAAGAGCGAGGGAAAGATTTTGCTTGCCGCCACTCTTGCAAAAAAGAACCGGGCGGATTCTCGTCATTTGCTTATCGTAAGGCGTAGAGCTGACCGTGAAGTAAAGCGATTGAGCGAAACAAGAAATGGAAGAGAGGCAGATCAATCCGACAACAACGAAAAAGATCTTTTTGACGGGGTAAGGCCGGATGCTTACGAGAACCATAATGACTATGGCCTCTATAAGCAGCGCCTGTGCCAATCCCGGGTCCGTCCGCGCAATTTAATTGGCAAGGCCTAGTTTTTTTTCGCCATGCCGTCGGATGTCGCAGTGAAATTCGCTTATTTGCCACCCGTCGCTTGTCGCTGCAATAAGCCCTGCCGTGACAGACAAAATCGAGAGCCATAACAGATTCCTGCGCATCGCGTGGTGGGTTTTGGCGGCCACCGTTCTTGGCCTAACGATCGCAATTCGAATTCGCCTCCTTGGAATTCCACTCGAGCGCGACGAGGGAGAATACGCTTACGCTGGTCAACTGATGTTGCAGGGCATCGCGCCGTACAAACTCGCCTACAACATGAAGTTCCCGGGAACGTATGCCGCTTATGCGGTGATCATATCGATCTTCGGACAAACGATCACCGGCATTCATCTGGGCTTGCTCTTTGTGAACGCTGCTACTGTCGCGCTCGTTTTTCTCCTCGGGCGCAGACTGCTGAATTTGACCGCCGGAATTGCTGCTGCCGCAACTTATGCGGTGCTTTCAGTCAGCCCGTCGGTTTTGGGCTTCGCTGCTCATGCAACGCACTTCGTGGTATTGCCGGTGCTCGGCGGCGCGCTGCTCTTGCTTCGCCCGCCGGATCGACAATCACTGTCGACACTTTTTGCCAGCGGCGCGCTTTTTGGAATTGGGTTGCTGATGAAACAGCCGGCCGTGTTTTTTGTTCTGTTCGGCGTCAGCTATCTTTTCTATCGCGATTGTCGAGCCCGCGTCAGTCTAAAGAAAACTCTCGCACAAACTGCGGCGTTCAGCTGTGGCGAGATCATGCCTTTCGGAATTGCCTGCTTCCTTCTGTGGCGGACTGGCGTTTTCGCGAAATTTTGGTTCTGGACAATCGACTATGCGCGCCAATATGGCGGCTTGGTTCCTCTGACCGTGGGGATACCTATTTTCATTCAGGTTGCGACGAGTGTGATTGGAAGTGGTTGGGCGCTGTGGACATTGGCTGGAATCGGTCTGGTTGTATCTGCGTGGGATCCGATGATGCGCGCCAACGCAAGTTTCCTGATCGGTCTGCTGGTGTTTGCAGCGGCCGCGGTTTGTCCGGGATTTTACTTTCGCCCTCACTATTTTGTTTTGCTGCTTCCAGCAATTTCGCTACTGGCCGCTCTCGCCGCCTTGAGGGTCTCGGACCTGTTGAAGAGTCACCTTAGCGCGGTCCGCCTCATCCCCTTCCTCTTCTTTGGCGCGGCGCTAACCTTGCCGATTTTTCAAGAGAGAACCTTTCTCTTGAGCGCTCCTGCGGAGTCAGCTTCTCGTATGATTTATCCTGAAAGTCCTTTCTCGGAATCGGTCCGTGTTGCACAATATATACGGGAACACTCCGCTCCGACCGATACGATCGCAGTCCTAGGATCCGAGCCTGAGGTCTACTTTTATTCGAAACGCCACTCGGCGACGGGGTATATCTACACTTACGCGTTGATGGAACCACAAAAGTACGCGCACGAGATGCAACTGGAAATGATTCACGAGATCGAACTCGCGCGTCCGAAATATCTCGTCTTCGTGGGAATGACCGACTCCTGGTTGAAGCGGCCCGGATCCGAGGGGTCGATCTTTACTTGGGCACATGATTATATCCCGCAACATTATTCGGTGACCGGCTTGGTCGATCTCAGTGCATTCGATCGCATCCATTATTATTTTGGGGATGTACCGCGTCCGCTGCCACAGTTGGAAAATTATGTTTTGATCTGCGAACGGAAACCTTAGGCCCTCTTTTCTCGCGAAATTTTAACGCTGCGCGTGCACCCTATTAGTTCTCAATCAATAGCTGTGCCGAAAACGAATCGCCGCTGGTTGACTGTCAGCGTCTGCATTTTTCTCGCGGCGATTACGTGGATGGTCTTTGGTCAGACCCTCGGTCATGACTTCATTAACTACGATGATCAGAACTACGTCTATGAAAATGCGAAAATAACAGGCGGGCTTAACCTGGCGGGCATTGCTTGGGCGTTTAGCCACGTTCATGCCCAGAACTGGCATCCGTTGACGACAATTTCCCACATGCTGGATTGCCAGCTATATGGGTTGAAGGCAGAAGGTCACCACTTCACCAATGTTTTATTGCATACCGTGGCGGTGCTCCTGCTATTTGCAGCGCTGCGGGAGATGACAGGCGCACTTTGGCGAAGCGCTTTCGTTGCGGCAGTGTTCGCGATTCATCCCTTGCATGTGGAATCAGTGGCATGGGTGGCCGAACGAAAAGACGTCCTCAGTGCAATATTTTTCATGCTCACTCTGGGCGCCTATGTGCGCTATGCCCGCGCGCCATCAATCACGCGCTATCTGGCCGTGGCAACGCTATTCGCTCTCGGCCTGATGTCCAAGCCAATGCTCGTGACGATCCCTTTTGTCCTTCTGCTTCTAGATTACTGGCCACTTAAGCGATTTCCCCCGGCGACTTCGGTCAAGTCGAGAGGCAAGTGGCTTGCTTGGTGGGAACGACAATCGCTCCCGCGACGACTGATCCTGGAGAAAATCCCGCTGATCGCACTCTCGGCAATCTCAAGCACGGTTACATTTCTGGCCCAGCGACAGGCCCTCGGTTGGACCGAAGATTTGCCGGTCTCATTACGATTCAACAATGCCGTGGTCACCTATATCGCCTATATCTGGCAAATGCTGTGGCCGGCGAAGCTGGCGGTTTTCTATCCACACCCTGAAAACCGCGTACCGCTTTGGGAAATCATCTTGGCACTCGCAGTTCTGATCGCCATCACCTTGACGGGGATCGTCCTCCGAAGAAAACGGCCTTACTTCATCACTGGATGGTTATGGTATCTGGGCATGCTTGTGCCCGTGATCGGAGTGATTCAAGTCGGGTGGCAGGGCCGTGCCGATCGATACACTTATTTGCCGCAGATCGGCCTTTATGTTCTGGTTGCCTGGGCGATCGCGGATTTGTCAGCTTCATGGCGTCACCAACGGCAAATTGCAATCGTCGGAGCCGCTATCCTGCTCGGCGCTTTGACCTGGCGTGCGTGGAATCAAGCTTCCTTTTGGCGCAACAGCGAAACGCTCTGGACCCACACCCTTGCAGTGACCTCAGATAATGACGTCGCTGAGAACAATCTGGGTATTATTTTGCTGGGACGCGGCCAGGTGGACGAGGCCATTTCTCGATTTCAAACCGCTGTGGATCTCCGGCCCGAAAATGCGCCGGCCCATGATAATCTTGCCAAGGCTCTTCTTCAAAAGGGTCAAGTGCCCGACGCGATGTTGCATTATCGTAAATTGCTGGAAATCCAGCCGGACAACGTGGAGGCACGCAATATTCTAGGCACGGTTCTTATCCAGCAGGGGCGCGTAAGGGAAGCAATTGGGCAATGGCAGGAAACCCTGGCGATGCAGCCGGAAAACGGGAATGCCAAGAGTAACCTCGCGTGGGTGTTTGCAACTTATCCGGAAGAATCGATCCGGAACGGAACACAGGCCGTTCAACTGGCAGTGCAGGCGTTACAACTTTCCGGTGGTAAGAATGCAATCATTCTTCGAACATTGGCAGCTGCTTATGCTGAGAGTGGCCGCTTTGCCGAAGCAGTCCACACTGCGGAGCGCGGTTTGGAGCTAGCCATCGGCCAAGGCAACGCTGGTTTGGCAGCCGAGCTTCAGCAGAATATCGCGCTCTATCGGATGCATTCGCCGCTGCGCGATTCGAGTCCCGTGGGTCTCCACCGTCCGCCCTAGCTACCGGCTCTTCTTGCCGCACACGTGCAGTATCCATGAACGAAAGCACGCGACTCTAGTTCGGTGCTTCGTGGTAAGGCAATCCCGCCTGATAAACCGCGATTTCTTTCTGGAGCGCGACGGCCAGCGTGCTATCGCCTTGCACCTCCGCCAGCTGCGAAGCGCCTTGCGCAATCTCAATCGCCTTCGCGAATTGCCCGATCTCTGCATAAGCCGCGGCCAGTGTGCGGCGAACGATCAGATTCGCGCCGCTCGAAAGCTGATCGGCCTGCTGAGCCAATTCGAGCGCTTTGTTGCCATTTCGCAATGATGCATTAGAACACGTGGCCAGCAGCCAAGCCAAATTGTTCTGAGCAGGAATGGACTGCGGAGAAATCGCTAAAGCCTTTTCATAATTCACGATTGCGTCCGCGATTTGGCCTTTTTGATCCAGAGCAACGGCAAGATTAATGCGTGCTTCTGCGTGCCCAGGTTGGATCGACAAGGCAGCTTGGCAATGGGAGATTGCTGCCTCTAGGTCGCCTTTCTGGAGCAAGGCAGTGCTGAGACTATAGTGAGCCATGACATAATATGGCCGCAGCGCCAGCGCTTTTTCATAATGAACGATCGCGTCGTCCACTAGTCCTTTTTGGAAAAGAGCGTTGCCGAGAGCAACCTGGGCGTCAGGATCAAACGGCTGGACCATTACTGCCTTCTGGCAGTGGAGGATCGCCTCGTCGATTTCACCTCTCTGTAGCAGAGCGTTGCCCAGATTGTAATTCGCGTCCGAAAAATCTGGCCGCATTTCCAGGGTTGTCCGGTAATGGGCGATTGCCTCGTCAATTTCGCCTTTCTGTGAGAGTACGATGCCCAAATTATTGTGAGCCATCCAGCAGGCGGGGTTTCTTGCCAGCGTCGTCCGCCAGAGTGCTTCAATGTCAGCATACATCGCGCTTTGTCGCCAGGTCAGCACGGCCAGGGCAGCAACGACACAAACCGCCGCGCTAAAGAGCAAGCGACGACGACCAGGACCTTCAAAGGCGTTAGCCAAACTGCCAACACCTGCGCAAGCCAGCGCAATTGGTCCGATACAAGCCAGATATTGGTAATGATCCGCCACAAAGGTGTAGCGAAATGTGTAGAGCATTATGAAACCCAGAACTGGACTGAGTGTCGCGACGAAAAATAGCGCTGCGACTTCTGCACTGCGGCCGGTATAGCGCCTCGCGAAGTAGATTAAGGCGCATAATCCACCTGCCGCCAATAACCATGCGTAGTCGAGAGGATTCGCCGGCGAGATCGTCCATCGCGGATAAATGAACGTCAGAGTCGACGGCCAGAGTAGTTTCCCTAAATAGAACCAGATGGCGCGGCTGGCGATAAGGATGCGCTCAATAGGACCCAGCACGAACAGCGTCCCGCGGGTCCCTTGGTGGTAGCGTTCCCACCATATCGTGACCAAGCCCATCCCAAGGCCGAGAAGGAAAAATGGGATGATCTGAAAAATTCTTCGCCAGTTGATCTGCTTTTTTTGCAGCCACAAAATCAAGAGCAATGCGTTCGCGACATGAAGAAGAATGTTAACCCAATGATAGCCGGACGGGTTAAGGCCCCAAAGCGCGTGCTCAATGCGAAAGGTGGTATAAACCAGCGGGAAATATTGCGACGGGGCATCGAGCGAAAACCAAATCCGGTGCAGGCCATCGGGCGCGGTCAGTAGTTCGTTATTTGTCACATAAGCATCATCATCCCAAAGGAAGCCGCCATGCCAAGCGGGGCGGTAGGCGAAAATCGTCGTCGCGGCCAAGATTAGAACGAAGACCCAGGCGCGCCACCGTGAACCAAACGGCCATTCGGTGATTCCGTTCGACATCGTTATCCCCGTTCCTTGTGATAAGGAAGTCCGGACTGGTAGAGCGCGATTTCTTTTCGAAGCGCGTTAGCCAAAATCGTGTTGTCTCCGGCACCAGCTAATCGCAGCGCTTCTTGAGCGGTTTCGATCGCATCGGCAAAGCGGCCGGTTTCTGCATAAGCCGCGGCAAGTATGCGTAGAATAAGCGGCCGATTTCCACCGGACAGACGGCTGGCCGTTTCAGCCAGCAAGACCGCCTCCGACCCACTTCTAAGCGATGGGTCTGAACTGGTCGCCAACAGCCAGGCGAGATTGCTTTGCGCGGGTATGTTTTTGGGCGCGAGAGCGAGAGCCTCTCTGTATTGAGCGATCGCATCTTGCACACGGCCTTTCTCAAGAAGCGCGCTTCCCAGGTTTGCATGCGCATCTGCGTTGCCAGGCTGCAATTCAAGTGTTTTCTGGTAATGAGCTATTGCCTCGTCCGTTCGGCCTTTTCGAAGTAGAGCACTTGCAAGGTTGTACTGGGCCTCGGCGTGATTCGGCGATAAGGCCAGCCCAGCTAAGTAATAGACGAGCGCGCCGTCCATATCGCCCTTGGAAAGAAGCGCGTTCGCCAGATTACAGGAGGCATCGGCGTAATCAGGCTGAATCGCCAAGGCCTTTTGGTAGTGAACGATCGCCTCGTCCACTCGCCCGATTTGAAAAAGCGTACTGCCGAGATTGTTGTGCGCCTCGGCGTCGGCAGGATTTACAGCGAGCGCTTTTTCGTAATGGATGATCGACTCCTCAAATTCGCCCTTCTCCACGAGAATGCGTGCGAGATTATAATGCGCTTCCGCGTAATCGGGTCGTAGGACCACAGCCTGACGATAGTGGGCAACTGCCGGGTCAGTTTCGCCTTTAGCGCGAAGAGCGATGGCAAGATTGTAATGAGCCATCCAACAACCAGGATTTTCTCTCAACGTTCCTGTGTACAACGTTACGGTGTCGTGATAAATGGCGCTTTGGCGCCACGTTAAAACGCCGAGTACGAGCAAGAGTAGTCCACATACCACGGGCCGGAGAAACGATTTCCATCCAGTGGCAGCGATCCCCTCTGTGATGCCAGCTCCAGCTAAGGCAAGCGGCCCCATGCTCGCGAGATACTGGAAATGGTCGCTTACGAACGAATAGCGGAAGAAATAAACGCTGAAAAAGCCCAGCACGGGAAACAGCGAAATCACAAGGTATGCAGCGGCAAAGGATACGGGACGCGTCCATTTCCCTCGAACTAGCCACAAGCCAACCAGACCAGCCAGCGCTAGGAGAAGCGGAAAATAAGCCGTGAGTTGCGACGAGTTAAGCTCCCATCGCGGATAGATGAAAATGAGAGGATGGGGCCAGACCAGTTTGCCGAGATAAAACCATATCGCGCGTCCAGCGATGATGAGTCGTTCTGGCCAAGTTTGCGCCCACTCCGGACCGCTGGCGCCCGCGTGGAACTTCTGTTCCCAAATCGTCCAAACACTCGCCAGCGCAGAAATCAGGACGAACGGAGTTAGGGTCATGAGGTTACGCGATTGGATTTGGCCTCTGCGCCACCAGACACAGAGCGCGAGCACGCCGGGTAGCATCACGGTGGATGGCTTGCTCGCGATCGCCATGACAAAAAACAGGAGCGCCCAACTAAAGCGCCACCATCGCGTCCGGTCGCCGGTTTCCTCCGCGTCCACTTTCAAAAACCAGAAGATCGATAAGAGATAAAACAGGCACGACTGAGTATTTTTTAACTCCGTCACCCAGGCGACCGACTGCACCATTACCGGATGCAATGCCCAGAGCGCTGCTCCCAACCACGCCCCGCGAACCTCGAGTTGCCGCAGGATGCGCCAGAGCAAAACCGCCGAGGCCGCATGCAGAAGCACGTTGAGAATGTGGTATGGCGAAGGATTTAATCCGACGAACTTGTGCAAAGTCCAAAAGGAAGTGAGCACCAGCGGATAATAGACCGCCCGGGTGCTCGTCCAGATATCCTTCAATCCGAGCGGGCCAACGATGCACGGATTCTGAGTCAAATGCGATTCGTCGTCCCAAATGAATCCAGCATGCCACACTCGTGCGTACCCGATCAAAACAAATGGGATCAGAAACAGCCCCCAAAGCCAATCCCGCTCCCAGAACGGGGATCGAGGCTGCTCCTGTTCGCTCGTTCTCGTTCTTGAAGGGGTGGTGTTCACGGACATCTTCTTTACCGGCAATAGCCCAGCGTTTTAACGCTGGGCCTAGAGATCAGAGGGTTAGAGTCCCGTGAGGGACGGAAGAATAATTCAATCCAGCATTGATTCGTCATAATCAAAGCCGTGCCTCCGAAGCATCGTCACAAACTCCTCGCGAAACGCTCGCGTCCGGTGGTGCTCTGCCTGATTGCGAATATAGGTTACTGTCGCCTCCACTCCTGAGACGGCAACGCTGAATGCGCCGTAGCCTTCCTGCCAGGCAAAAGAGCGCATTTTCGGAAATGTTTCGTGAATCCATTTGGATGAATTTCCCTTCAGGAGCTGTATCGATTTGGCAACCGACAATGTCGCTGGCAGGGAGAGCAGAATGTGGACGTGATCGGCAGTTCCGCCAACCGCCAGTGCCTTCATCTGATTTTGCTTTGCGACGCCGCCCAGATAGGGCCAGAGGCGGTCGCATAAGTCTTGGGTCAGGAAAGGCTCGCGACTTTCCGTGCTCCAGACACAGTGAAGGAGGCAACTCGTGAACGAATGCATGGCGATGATGTCTATCGTCCCTGTCGGGACTTGAACTGCTTATATCACCATTAACCCAGCGTTAAAACGCTGGGCTATTGTTCGAAAAAGCAAACGGCCGGGCCTGTTTCCAAGCCCGGCCGCTGTGAATCTGTGCCGTCCTGCGCTTTAGAATCTCTTCTTCAGCGAGACATAATAGAACCGGCCTTTGACCGTGGTAAGCGATTCGTCGTAACCATTCTCAAAGCTGCCGGCCACGAACGGCGGGTCTTCGTCGGTCACGTTCTGCATCCCAACCTGGATAGTGGTGTTATTTAGCCACGCGCGCCATCCACACGGATTGTACTCGGCGGTGGAAACGGGCATAATGTTTTTGTCTTTGCCGTCCTTCATCCTCACGTTTTTACCGCCATCCTTGGAAAACCCAGGCACTTCGGCTGGAGCTGGCGGCGGCAAATTGAACGTGTACGTTGCGATCAGGTCGAACGTCGTCCACTCGCGTACTTTCCGCGCCTTCTTACCCTCCAGGCCAGTTGTAGGGTCAGTTCTCGGCGTTTGCGACTTGCCACCCACCAGCGAGATATTGTCATCTTCATATTGGGCGATCCAGTGGACTACCGCGCCAATATCGAAACCCTGCAGCCATGAGTCTGCCGGGCCGTCATAGAACAGACTGAAATTAGCCCGATTCCGCGGCAGCGAGCTGGTCAGGCTGAATGCCGACGGTAAGAAATCGCCGGCGACACCGAACCGTTTTGTATCGGGCGCAGTCTGGAGCTCAGCCCGGGCCAACCAGGTGCCGTTGACCGTGAACGTCAGTCTGCCAAAATCTCCGGACCCAAACATCGAAGATTCCAGAATATAGATCGCTTCGTAGTCGAGACCTTCGAAAATCGCGCCAGCAAGATTTGCGTTGGGATCTTGGACTAACGTGATTGCTCCAAGGTCCGGCCCGCCGTTGGGGGCGGGCGGCGAATTAGGAGGCGGAGCCGCCCGAGTAACCAAGCCGGGAAGATTATGCGAGATGATGAATTGCGCGCCGAGGGACGACACGAGTGATCGCATATCGATATGCCACCAGTCCGCACTTAGCGTCAGGCCTTTGAGCCATTTGGGACTGTAAATCACGCCATAGCTATATTCATAGGCCGTTTCCGGTTTTAAGAAGGGATTTCCGGGAAGACGTTCCTCGACCTGTTTCTCGGTGAAATTCGAGAATGGATCGATGATCGACGGGAAGCTCTGGATGCCTGCAGGCGAAAGCTCCTGCACCGTCGGCGCATGAAACGCTTCGGTGTAGCTGCCACGCAGGGTCAGTGCCCCAATCCATTTGGGATCAAGCGGCTCCCAGCGAACGGAGACCTTCGGTCTCTGCGCGTTGTAGGTGGTGTGTGCCGGCGGCGTGACTGAAGTTGCAGAGGTATTCTGGCTGTACCATTCCTCGCGCTCGGCAAAATCAATCTCAAAGCTGTAGAAGCCGGGGAAATTCCATGTGGGGCTGGTGATCGGGACCCGCACTTCCTGGTAGATGGACTTAACATCGCGGTTCACCCTTGAGCCTTCCAAATCAGTCGAGCCAATCGTTTGAAAAGTCGTATTCAGCGAGTCAGGAGTCCGCGTCCACCTTTCCCCATGGTAATCAGCGCCGAGCGCAACGCCGACCGGTCCGGCGGGAAGATTGAACAGCTCACCGTCAATCTTGGCGTACCAGAGAGGCAACTCAAAGCTGCCAGTGTTATGCAGGTTGACAAAAACCCTGTTTCTGGCTGCCGCCGAGTTTATACCCGCTTGGCCCAGGAACGGATTAAACGCCGTGGCCGGGTTGGTATCCAGCAACGCCGCACGCAGCCCAGGCTGGCTGACCTCGCCTATGGATATGTCCGTCCCATCGTTCCGAGAGTAACGGAAACCCAATTCCCAGTTCCAATTCTTGAAATAATCGCCAAATTCTCCCATCTCACCTTTGAGCCCAACGTCGAAGATACTATCCTGGTATGTGAACTGTTCATGTCTGGGTCCGGTCTCGTTAAGGGAGCGGTAACGAACCCCCGTAGTCATGGGGACAGGGGTTCCGTTAATATCCAAGGTTGCGTTCGCGACCGTGAACGGATTAAACGGATTCGCGATTGGCACACTGATGCCGGCTGAACTGAAGTTCGCGCCCAGATCACCATCACCATGAATGTGGAACGGGTCGGGCGTGAACGGGGCAGCCGCAAGGGATGCATCGAAAAACGAGCGCGTATATTTAAAGTCTCCAAATACCACCAGGTATTTGTCGCACAGATCCCGGGTGAAGGAGCCATAGTAGGTCTGGCGATCCGCCGGCGGAAGGGCTGGCGTGAAAGCCGCGAAGTTAAAGAACTGATAGTTCCCATCCGGGTAAGGGTCGATCGTATTTGGATTGATATAGAACGGAGAGGTCGCGGCGTTCGGCGCCGAGTGCGGCGTCGGCGAGTTCGCGCTGAAAAACAATTTCGGGATCAAGCGGAAGCCTCCAACGCGACCAGGTTCGTTCCCGCTTCGGGCATCAAACCCTCCAAACGGTGTGAAATTCCCGTTGCTCGAAATGTTACGGTCGGCGCTAAAGAGGCCGCCGGTACGCTGATAGAAATCGGCGACTACCACAATGTCGGTCTTGTCATCTCCGGTGCCGGCTTTGATCCATGCGTTCCACTCACCCATGTCATTGGACGCTCCGAGGTTTGTGTTCCCGTAACTGCCCCCGATCTCCAGACCACGGAACTTGTGGACCAAAAAGTAGTTGATCACACCGGCCACCGCGTCGGCGCCATAGATAGCCGAGGCGCCATCCTTCAGGATTTCGAGGTGATCGACCAACGAGAACGGAATGAGCTGGGTGTCGTAGCCACCATTCAGTGCACTCGTCGCGAAGCGCTTGCCATCTATGAGGACCAAAGTCTCTTTCGGGAGCAGACCGCGCAAGCTGATCTGCACGGTGCCGTCACCGCCATTGGCGATGTTCTGGTTGATCGTTCCGCCTGCCTCCTGCGGCAGAAAAGTTGTCAGGTCCGTTGCGTTGCGGATACCCAGTTTCTCAATGTCCTGTGGCCGATACGTGTCCACCGGATTTGGCCCGGTTTCTTCCGCTGTCGGAATGTTTGAACCGGTCACGATCACGCGTTCGGCGGTGGCTTCGCCGGCTGGTGCCGGAGCTGCCGGAGCCGGCAACTGAGCAAATGCGTTCGATGCGAAAACTAAAGGAAATCCAACGCTCGCCACAAAAGCAACGCGACGGATTCCAAGTTTATTTAGCACGTTTTTTATCATTAGTTTCTCCATGGGTTTGGTTAGGTTTGTGTAGGGATTAGGCAAGATTTTGGGGTCTGACAAGGTTTTTTTTCACTTTTTTTAAAATTTTTTTGAACGGGCCACCGTGGTCGTTTGTCATGCTGGGCATTGTTTTTTGTCGTTTTATCGGGTTTCGCAGCGGCTGCCTAGAAAAAAATTAAAGAAATTTTACGGGTGTCCGCCGCCCCGGCTGCGCCAAAATTTCATCAGCGGTGGAACGCAAAGTCGATCGCGCGCTTTTCATGAAATACGCGAAGAGGTGCAGGTTGCGTGCCATCCGTGCGCCGCTTGGCGGATTATTTTTTAGCACCGCCTGCTGGCAATTTCGACTTCATTGCGAGGACGGGATAGTTTCCAAGCGGTCATCACATCAACGGCTGCGATATCCATTGTGAACGGATGCGTGCACCGAATGCCGAAAGAGCGCGCATTCAATTTGGAACTGCACCCTCGCCTCGTCAGGTTAAAAGTCCGCTCCTCTTTCGAAAAAGATTCGTTCGCGCTCGACATCCGCACCCCGCCGCAGAAAGAAATCGCGCAGTTCGGGCGTGTAGTAATCGCCGCCAAACGTAGGGTTGAGCCCGAAAAAGAGCTTGCCGCTGGGCGCGAGGTGTCGCTGCAAATCGCGCAGGAAAAAATCCCAATCCGCTGGGCCCCAGAGTCGTTCCGTCGGATAGTCCAAATTAAAATTGATCGAGAACGCGGTGATCCAATCGAATTTTTGGCCAAGATCAGGCAGCGCTTCGAATGCTTTGATCCTCCACACGACGCGCGGCACGTCGAAAATATTGAGCAACTTAGCGTAAAGCGACACTTGGTCTATGTCGAGACCCAGGACGGAGTGACCAAGCTTTTTCAGGATGAACAAAAAGAATCCGCCGCCGCAGCCAAGATCGAGCACGCGCTTGGGCGCGGAGCGATGAAGTTTTAGATCTTGCACGCGTTCGCGATTCAGTCTCAACCAAGGATCGATATTCGCATACTTGGCGTACCCGGCGGGCGAGCCGGCGTAGCGCTGCTGGATTTCACGCAGACGCTCCTCATCGATGCCGGCGCGCAACGGCTCAAGTGGAAGCCGAAAAATGGAGCGTTGTGCTCTGCGCCAGGCGCGTCGATAGGTCAACCGCTGCGCGAGCTTGCTGATTTTGTGCGAACTTTTCATTTGCTAAATGCAGCGGCGCGCCCATGTGGCCGACGAATCATTACTTTTGCTGATCTTACAAAAGAGTCTTGGTGAATTCCAATTGCGCGCAGCGGCACGAAGATCGTATCAGTGCGGTGGACGAAATCCGAAATCCGTCTCCAATTTTGTCCACAGCCAATCGATGAACCAATCTCTCTTGATCGATCCGGCGTTGTCGGCAACCAGCGATTCCGCTTTGCCGACATTGCCGTTCAAGCAGTAGAGATACGTGAGCAGCAATATATCATTGACGCTTGTCGATCCTCGATTTCTCCCAATTTCCAATAGCCGAATTGCTTTGCTGACGTGCCGCGAAGCCAGCGCTCCGGCAACCAAATCCGGCACGGTTTCGGTGGGCGGGCTCTCGGAGTTCAGCGCGACCCGCTCAGCGATCGAGAGCCGAAATTCATCGCTGCGCAAGACTTCCAAGACCGGCGTGCGCAAGCGTGAACCGCGCAGGTAAAGATCCAGTTCGGCCAACTTATTGCTGCCCATCAGTTCAGATAGATAGCGCGATTCTCGGACCGCAAAGAATGAGTGAAGTGATCTGTTCAGCGTCTCGGGCCAAATCCTGTTGATCAGCGGAGACCAAAGGAATCGGTGAACGGCGGCGGCGGCTTCCATGTAGGGCCAGGCGAAGCGGTGTGTCGCCTGTTCATCCCAAGGCGCATCTGACAGACGCTTCGGATAAAAATCTGTCAAAGGCGCTATATCACGTGTGATGCGATCGATTTCTTCCCCATCCATCAGGAAAAGCGCGCCCAGTTGTTGCGGAACTTCTATGCCGATGCGCATCAGGTCTGCACGCGTAGCCGCATCGCTCCACAAGCGCCCCATCTCATCTTCTCTGACTCCGCGACCCGGTCCTTTGATGCCCATCATTATCCATTCCTGATCGGCGCTGGCCCAGACCGACGCGGTCGAGAACGCATTATGAAATGCGCGGAGGATTGCCTTCACCTCAGCCACTTTGAGCTGGTTAATCGGAAGCCAAAAGGTTGCGATTCCGCCTTCCTTCAGTCTGCTGTGCATGAGCGAAAAAAATTCCTCGGTGTAGAGATTGACTGAACCCGCGACCTTGGGTGGCGGCGGTTCTCCAGAAATAATGTCGTACTGCCGCGGGCTGGCCTGGAGGAAAAAGCGGCCGTCTTGAACAAACGCAGTGACGCGAGGATCGCGCAGCGGATTGGAGTAGTTAATGCCCGAATAAAAATCAGCGAGATCGAACACCTCCTTCGATATGTCCACGACATCGAGGCGCTTAAGACGCGAATCGTGAACAAAGGCGTCGGCGGTAACGCCGCAGCCATAACAAATAAGCAGCACATCTCTTGCTTCGGGATGAAAAGCCAGAGGAAGATATGCGAACAGCCTCATGTAGCGCTGGCTGTGCGGGTTTGTGGCCGACATCGAAAACGCATTCGTCAACAGCCGGTAATAATACGGTTCGCCGAAAAGATCGCGCCGAAGCAATTGGAATGTATCAGAGATGCCCTCCACTTTTTTTATCGGATGCGCGAGCGAGCGCCCATAATCGTCCATTTCGTAAGGGCGGCTGGCATGGGCGAAGTGCGCTTCGTCGCGGTGATATGGGAAAATTGCCAGAATGAGAATCAGGACCGTGGAGAGCCCAATGATGATTAAGCCTACTGCTCGTCGAAATGACCAACTCGATCGTTTGCTCACAAGAATCCCGATCAGAGCATAACCCACAGAGCAGAATATAAGGCTCCATTGGAAACCGATCGTGGGCAGAAGCGCGAAACCGGCCAGCAGTGGACCGGCCGCCGCCCCAGTCGTGTTGAATAGAGTCGTTAGGCCAACGCTATTCATTCGGTCGGTCACGCTGGTCTGAACGGATGCAACAATGGATGGAAAGAGAATTCCCGAGAGAAACGCGACGGGAAACATTAATGCGAGCGAGAGAAGCCCGATATTCCACCAAGCGACGTCAAACGAACCGGCGCGCGTTTGAACCGCCGTCCCAGGAAAGAACAAGTATGAAAGAAGGGTTGTAATCGCCGCCAATAACAAGAAAACGGGCAGCAGGTGATCAGTCCGCGCAGAACGGCGGTGAATCGCACCCCAAGCCACGCTGCCTAATCCGATTCCTGCCAGCACCGCCGCAAGCATGACGGCAAAGGCAGTTGAAGAGGAAGCGACATACAAGCGCAAGAACCGAAACCACACGACCTCCAGACAGAGAAGGATGGCGCCTGTTCCCAAGCTGGCGAAAAGCAGACGCCACGGAGGGCGATAATTTATCTGCAAACGTAGAGGAATTATTGAGTCTGGAATAAGCGGGGCGGTTGCGGCGTCACTTCTTGCGACGAGCAATGCTGTGAGTGCAGCGATGCAGCTCGCCAATCCCGCTGCCAGACCGGTGCCGCGCAGCCCGAACGCCCCGATCAGGTAAGCTTCACCCAACACGGCACCGGCTACGGCGCCCAGTGTGTTCCAGCCATAAAGAAGGCCGATGGCACGTCCGAAATTGGTTCGCCGCAACACCGAATCCTCCATCAACACGGGCAGCGTCAGGCCCATCGCCGTTGTGGGCACCAATAGAATCAAAAACGACAGCACAAAACGCAGACTGAGAAGCACCGAGTGATGGCTCCACAGCGCTTGCCAAACGGGCCGCATCCAATCGCCCAGCAGCGGAAGGGCAAAAACGATCGTGCAGCCAAAGCATGCCACCGCCACTTCCAGCGCAGCGTAAAGATGTAACGGCCGCCAGCGACGCATTCTCGAGGACGCTGCAATCGCGTTCCCCAGCGCCAAACCCGCCATGAAACTGGAAAGAATTAGGGCCGCAGCCCAGACCGAATCTCCAAAGGCCAAGCCGCTCAGCCGGAGCCAGAGCGTCTCGAAAATGAGCGCGCCAATTCCGGACAAGAAGAGAATACCCGATAGAATCGCAATGCGCATCTGTGTCTTTCTATTCTATCGCAGCCGTAGTCCGGCGGAATTAGGTTAAATGATCTCGTCGCGCCGCGATCAAATGGCGCGGCATCAGCAAGGTCTTTATGGCGATGGGCGCGATTGAAACCGCGTCTCACTCGCCTTGGCCAGCCGGAGATTTTCCTCCGCATTCTTAAATTTGGGATCGAGGCGCAATGCTTCCTCGTACTGTACGACAGCCTGAGAAATCTGCTCCTGCCGGAGATAGATGTTGCCGAGATTATTGTGCACGTCGGCGCGTTTAGGATCCAGTCGAATCGCTTCAAGATAATGCGCCTTTGCTTCTTCCAGTTCGTTTTTGGCCGACAACGCGTTTCCGATTTCGTAATGCACATCGACATCGTCGGGCTTCAACCGCAAAGCCTGCCGAAACTGCGCGATTGCTTCATCCGGCCGGCGGGTTCTTAGCAGATGAACCGCGTAACCATGATGATAATCCGCCGATTTTGGTTTGAATCTCACCGCCGCCTGGTATTGGAGCCGCGCTTCATCATCACGGCCCAGTCGCTCAAGCGCGTAAGCGTAATGGTAGCGATAATCTCCTGCTTCGGGATCGAATCGAAGCGCCGTCGCGAAATGCCCGGTTGCTTCATCTATTTTGTCTTGCGCCGTTAGAACATTGGCGAGGTTGTAGTGCGCTTTCGCGGAACTGGGTTCGAAGCCGAGCGCAACGTGGTACTCTTGCACCGCTTCATCCAAGCGGCCCGCCTTTTGCAAAGCGATGCCGTAGTTCAAATGCTGGCGCGCGCCAACCGGCAGATCGGCCACGACCCAACTCTCACGTTGCGCTTCCGGCCCTGGACCGCGCGTCTGGCCAATCCAAAGCGCACCGAGCGGAATAACAAACACCGCCCCCCACTTTAATCCATGCAACAGCCAGCTTGGGAGAAACTCGTTTGACCGGGCAGTGACGGCGCCGCCAGTGATCCCAAGAGATTCGCGCGTCGATTTCTCCCGCACCTTCCAAATGAATCCGTCGTAGTAAAAATGGAGGAGGGTCGATGCGGTAACAACACCAGTGAGGACGCGTTTGATGGTCTCGATTTCAAGACGGGAGTTGAAATAACTGAGCGAGCCATAGGCGAAAACAAGACCGATGTACAACCCCACGAGCGAACCGCTCCGCCGAAAAACAAAGCGCATGAATCCACCGATGCTCCTGTCCTTCTCGACGCGGTTGCGATTGTAAATCCAGACGAGCGAAAGATACTGCACATCGTGAAAAACTTCGAACAACGCGATGCCGGCAAGAATGTTGACGACACCGTTGTTGCAATACCACCAGAAGCCGATGCTCGTGGCGACCAGCGCCAGCTTCACTGGATTGGGACGCTTTCCTTGCGCCCACATTCGCGCGAAGTTAATCAAGAACAGAATCGCGATGGCGATGGCGGTCAATAGCATTATCTGCTGCGCGGCGCGCAACAGGCTCGGCAAAATATAAGGCCCCCCGCTTGCGTAATACGCTTCGAGTGTGTCGGTCATTCGCGGCGACGAAAGAAGGACCGCCGCCGCAAACCAGATTGCGCATGTCGCGAAGTCAAGCCGACGGGTGAGCGCGGCAAACGAGCCCATTTTCGCGTCGTAGATGCGACAGAATCCGTAGGTCTGCATCATGCCGTGCCAGACACCCCAGAAGAATACAACGAGGACGATCCCTTTGAGGTCCCACCAGTAGAAAGCGACGCAGGTGCAAACCAAAAAGACCGGCGCGATTATGAAGCGCCAGCGAAATCGCTCGAACAATGCGCGGTCCCCGTAGGCGCGAATCATCCCCGGGAGGTGATGTCCCATTGCGCCGAACGCAGCCACGAAAACGTAGATGTCTTGTGCACTCCAGCGGGCCTGTGCGAGAGCGAACATCGGCACGAGCAAAAGTGGCGTGGCGACGTAAAGAATCAGGTCCCGCCAGCTGTTCAGGATCCAGATGTTAGGTTTCGGCGCGCTCGTTGGAACTGCCGGTACGGTCTGAGGACGGGAAAACGCGGTAACGTGCTGCATCTGCTCGAGCGCATAGAATCTCTCAATCGAGAGAAAAAATCAACGTCGCTCTCACTGAGCGTACTGGCTGTGCATGCTCACGGAGGCGTGGCCGTAATTCAGACCAATTTCCGACGGGCGCTTCGACGGGCGCGTCGATGCTTTTCATTCGCCCCTGGATTCGCGCGAACAAATATCGGTACACATGTTTTGCACACGGCGTTCTTCATCTTCCTCGTGAGCAACCTAGGCGGCGGACTAACGCCGATGGGGCCGCCGCTTTTTCTTGGTTATCTCAAAGGCGTGCCGTTTTGGTGGATGATTCAGCGCTGCTGGCTGGCCTGGTCGGTCGCGGTGCTCAGTCTGCTTTTGATATTTTTATCTCGTCGATCGACATAATTTTCACCGCGCGCCGGTCGTGAAGAAGAAACCGCTGCTCGCAAGATCGACATCGAGGGGATTGCAGAACATTTTCTTTCTCGCGATCATTCTCGGCGCGGTTTTCATCGAGCGTCCGCCATCTCTCCGCGAAGCAATTATGCTCGCGGCTGCTACCAGACCGTATTTCGCAACACCAAAAAGTGTGCATTCGGCCAATGAATTTTCGTTTGCCCCCGCGAAGGAGGTGGGCTGGCTCTTCCTCGGAGTTTTTATTACCATGGTTCGGGTGCTCGATTACATTGAACTCCACGCGTGCGATCTAGCCATTGATACGCCCGCGAAATTTTAGTGGATTACGGCGGTCTGTCCGCGGTGCTCGACAATGCGCCAACTTACCTGATGTTCTTTGCCAACGCTCTTGGCCGCACCGGTCTCAGCATCCAGGAGCCTGCCGCCGTGCAAGAATTTCTTGCCCGCGGCAGAGCCGAGATGGGCGCTGTTTTGTTCGGAGCCGCGACTTACATCGGCAACAGTCCCCAATTTCATGATCAAGGTAATCGCCGAGCAACACAAAATGCGCACGCCGAGTTTTGTTGGCTTCGTCATAAAGTTTTCCCTTCCCACCCTCCTGCCGGTGCTTTTGCTGATTTGCTGGCTGACGTTGCTTGGCTAAAAGTTTGATCGATGTTTACCGGTCTTGTCGAGGAAGTCGGCAGCGTGCTTTGGATTCGCGCCAGCGATTGCGGGACGCAATTGCAAATCGCCGCGCCGCATATTGCGAAAGAGATTCGAACCGGTGACAGCGTCGCTGTGAATGGCTGTTGTCTGACCGTCACCGCGCATCGCGGCGAGCAGCTTATTTTCGATCTTCTCGAAGAAACGCTCGATCGCACGAATCTAAAAACATTGCGGCGCGAGAGTCCGGTCAATCTCGAGCGCGCCCTTGTCGCGGATGGTCGCATCGGCGGACATTTTGTGCAGGGCCACATCGACTGCGCAGCGCGGATCCTGGCCTTCGAAGAGAGCGGCTCGGATCATCGCCTGGAAGTTGAATTACCCGCGGAATTTGCCCACTACGTAGCTTACAAGGGATCGATTGCCATCAACGGGATCAGCTTCACCGTCGCCGAAGTCTTGCCGAAAAGTTTCGCAGTTTGGATCATTCCCATCACGAAACGCTACACAAACCTCGAGCGCGCCCAGGTTGGGGATCCGGTCAACCTCGAGTTCGATCTCCTCGCCAAGTACGTCGAAAGGATGCTGCCGCGCCAGGTGCCGCAGGAATAGAACGGACCGGCAGCCGTTTCGCATCCCTCTATATCTCTATATATTTAATGGACATGTGCGCGCGTCACTTCGCGCCTGAGCCTAAAAGCACTGCCGGAATCGTTCGCAGCAAAATCTTGAAATCGAGCCCAAGCGACCAATGATCGATGTAATCAAGATCGAGTTTGACCCAATCGCGAAAATCTCGCACTTGATTGCGCCCGCTGATCTGCCAGAGACACGTCAAGCCCGGCTTTACGCTCAACCGCCGCCGTTGCGCTGTATTTTCAAATTTCTCCACCTCGTAAAGCGGCAGCGGGCGCGGACCAACCAAACTCATATCTCCCATCAACACGTTCACCAGTTGCGGTAGCTCATCAAAGCTCGTGCGACGCAACCAGCGGCCGAGCGGGGTAATGCGCGGATCGGCTTCCACTTTGAACACCGGCCCCTGCATCTGATTGAAGGGCTCCAGCTCCACCCGCCGCATCTCAGCATCGTCCGACATCGAACGAAATTTGTACATGATAAATGGCTTGCCGTGCTTGCCCGCGCGACGTTGTCGAAAAATAGCTGGACCATGTGAAGTAATGCGAATCATCAGGGCCACGATCCCCATCGGAATTGCAAAAAGCAGCAACGCCACAAAGGCGCCCACGCGATCGATGATCTCTTTGACGAGCAAAGTCCAGGAAACGTCCGGTGTCGAACGAAAGACCAACATTGGGCGTCCCCCGAATGCGTCGAAATCCGGTTTCGCGATCGAGGTCCGAATAAAATCGGCGACCACCCACGCCGGCACGCCTTCCACTTCGCAGGCACCGATCGCTTCTTCCACCCGGTTGAGCTGGCTGTGACCGGCGGCAAAGATTACGCGCGCGACCGCATGGCGATGCATGGCTTCGACAAGAATGGAAAGCGGCTGCTTCTCGATGTCGATCCGCGCGATCACGTCCATGAGCAGGTGCTGCTCGGGAGTGAAGGAGCGTTCCAGCGCCGCGATGTCCTCTGGAATTCCAGCCAAGAGCACCGGCTCACGCAACTCGCCCCGCAGGGCTTTGCCCCGAATCCAATCGACGATGATTCGCTCCTTGATCAAGAGCACCAACGTCGCAATCAAAATGAAGAGGAGCGGCACCGATCGGCTCACCAATGGAAAACGCAGGAAAATAACGCAGCCGCTCACGATGATGCTGAGATAGATCATGGCACGCAGGATCTGGACGAACGATTTCCATTTCCTTTTGTTGAGCGGCGATTGGTAGAAACCTTGCAAATCCAAAAGGATCGGTCCGAACGGCATGACCACGACCAGCAGCCATTGATAATTTCGGAATGGATCGATCGGAGTCGTGAGATTGAACCAGGCCGTGCTGTAGTAGCGCAAGGCGTGCGCGGCCAGCAGCGAGAGCGCCAGCAGAACGGAATCAATCAACTGTTGCAGCTGGGTGTTTAGTTCCTGTCGTCGTGCAAGCATGCTAGAAAAAGCAACCTCGGCATCACCTTGATCGCCCCGGAAACAGATAAGATATGGCAGCGCGCACATCGGTCAAAGCACGGCGCCCTCTTCCTCGCCTCGTGGGCGTAATCAGGTCGCGGGACGACTTGCGTCTCGCCATCCGAATGCGGAACCCGCCGGATTTGTTTGAGCTGCGGCTGGATCATCTCGTCGGCATCGTCAGCGAACTGGAAAACAAATTGTCGATGTTACCGGCGCCGCTCATCATCACCGCGCGACATCCGCGCGAAGGGGGCGCGAATGACTTATCGATCAAGCACCGGCGCGAATTGCTTTCGCGATTTTTGCCCAGAGCCCGCTATGTCGATGTCGAGCTGCGCTCGGCCGAAGCTCTGGGATCGTTGCTTGAAATCGCCCGCAGGAAAAATGTGCGACGCATCCTTTCGTTTCATAACTTCAGTTCCACACCAAGTACGCGCAGCTTGCGTGCCAGGGCGCGCGCGGCGAAATCATGCGGCGCAGATATTTTCAAGGTTGCTACGCGCACCGACACCCCGGCCCAGCTGTCACGATTGCTCGATTTCATTGCAAATAAAGACGTCGATCTTGCCGTGAGCGCGATGGGCATCGGCAAACTGGGCGGTATATCTCGGCTCGAACTTATGCGCCGCGGTTCTGTCTTAAGTTATGCGCACCTTGGCCGCGCCCGGATCGCAGGTCAGCCTTCGCTCCGCGACATTCGACGTTGGACGTCGAGCGTTGGACGTTGAACGTTTGCATTCAATGAAGCTTCCTGATCAAGTGCCGGTCATGCCGCTCCCCGGTGCGGTGCTCTTTCCGCACGCGTTGCTCCCACTTTACATTTTCGAGCCGCGTTATCGCGAGATGCTCGAGCATGCGCTCCATCATCACCGCATGTTTTCCGTTACTCTCATCAAGCCGAGCTGCCCCGATTGGCAGGCCCCGGAAGATTTTTTTCATCTCGCCACCGTCGGTCTCATCCGCGCCTGCGTTGGTCGCGGCGACGGCACATCCAATTTGATTTTGCAGGGTTTGCAGCGAGTCCGCTTCACCGACTTCGAACAGCAATCACCGTTCCCGATTGCCAAAATCGACATCGTCCAATCACGCGACGAGCCGACTGTTGAAACCGAAGCACTCGCCGAAAAAGTGCTCGAGCTTTACTCGAAACTGAAACGGGCCGGGCGCCGGCTTCCGGCGAAAGTGGATCGATATCTTTCGCAGTTGAACGATATGGAAATGCTGGCCGATCTTATCGCTTCGACATTCGTCAATGACCCATTGCGGCGGCAACACCTGCTCGAAAAGTCTTCTCTCAATCAACGCCTCCGCCTTCTCATTACTTACTTGCGCGACGAAATTGGCAGCGCCGCAGCCTAGGAAGAAGTATTGTGCTTGCAGCGCAGAATGCGGCATTGCACGTTGCGACCCGTGCGCTTAGCCGTCGCCTCCGGCATCCTTTTTCTGTCCGGATGCAGCGCGCTTCTTTTTGAAACTCTTTGGCTGCGGCTAAGTGGTTTAGCCTTCGGCAACTCGGTTTGGTCCGCGGCTTTAATCCTTTCGAGTTTTATGGCGGGCCTTGCACTTGGAAGTGCGATCGCCGCATGGTCGACGCTCTGGCGGCTCCGACCATTTCGCGTTTACGCGGGATTGGAAGTGATCGTGGCGGTCTTCGGCTGCACGCTAGTGTTTGGACTTCCGCTGCTCGGAGAATGGCTGCGTCCTCTCTTTCAAGCTCTGTGGAGTCACCAGCAATGGCTCAACGTCTTGCGCTTCGCGATGTCGTTCCTGATTCTGCTGGTCCCCACGACGGCAATGGGCTTAACCCTTCCCGTGTTGGTGGAAGATCCAGTTTTGAAACGCCAGGACTTCGGAAAAACGATTGGCGTTCTCTATGGGTTTAACACACTCGGAGCTGTGGCCGGCGCATTGCTGGGCGAGATTTATCTTGTGCGGGTGTGCGGGCTCTTGGGCACAGGGTTGACCGCTGGCTGCGTGAGCTGCGCCGCGGCCGGCATTGCGTGGTTGTTCTCCGCTGCAGAACCAGCGACGGCTGAGAAAAATCTACAGCAATTTCGATTGCGATTCTCTTTAGGTCGCGGCTCGCCATGGCGTCTGTTTTTTGTAAGTATGGGAGCGGGAGCCATTCTGCTTGGACTCGAAGTAATTTGGTTTCGATTCATGCGTTTGTATGTCGCGTCAACTTCCACCGCTTTTTGTGTGATGCTCGCGGTCGTGTTGGCGGGCATTGGCCTCGGTGGCATCTCTTCCAGCGTCGTTCAACGCCACACTGTCGCGGCAAGGACGTTACTTCCATTTCTTTTAATTCTCGGCGCGATTGGAACGCTTCTCTCCTACCTGTTTTTTCCAGTGCCAGTTCTTCAAGGGAAGATGAACGCCTTCCACATCGAGTCGTGGCAGCAGATCGAGCAGCTGTCCATGGCCTTGATGTTCCCCGTCGCGTTTCTCTCTGGAATTCTGTTTCCGGCAATCCTGACCTGCGTTCAACGCGAAGTGGCAAGCCGCATGACTAGCGCGGGTCTTACCATTTTATTTAACACAATTGGCGCAGCCGTCGGTCCATTACTTGCGGGTTTTGTCCTCCTGCCACGTTTTGGATTCCAATCGAGCATCATCTTATGCGCAGTTTGCTATGCTGGGCTGGCCATCCTCGCGAGCGAAAAACGGACTTGGTCGCTTCGACCGCCGCTCGGAATCGCACTGCTTGCGCTTGGCGCGATGCTTATTCTAATCATCGCAACCTTTCCCTATAATCGCAACGAAACGCATTTCGCGAATGCCCGGCGCCCATACGAAGGGGACGGGTCGCTCTTACTCAAAAAAATCGAGGGCACGGCCGACACCCTCCAACTGCTCCGTCGCGATCTTTTCGGCGAACCTTACTACTATCGGGTCGTAACGAACGCCTACTCGATGTCCGGAACGCTGCCGCGCAGCCAGCGCTACATGCGATTGTTCGCCTACTTGCCTCTAGCGCTTCGTCCCGAAAGCGAAAATGCTTTGCTGATCGGTTACGGTGTTGGCGTGACCGCCGATGCGTTCACCCACGACGCGCATCTCAAGCATCTCGACATCGTGGACATCTCGAAAGAAGTCCTTGATCTCGCCAGTTTCTATTCCGGCCCCGGTTACTCAAATCCACTACGCGACCCTCGCGTCACGACCTTTGTGCAAGACGGCCGTTTCTTTCTGCAAGCCACTCCCCAGCGTTACGACATTATCACCGGGGAACCGCCGCCATTGAAAGTAGCGGGGGCGGTCAATCTCTATACTCAACAATTTTTTTCGCTTATGAACGGTCGCTTAAAGGATGGCGGCATTGCCACCTTCTGGCTGCCCATCTACCAACTGACAACGGACGAAACCAAATCAATCCTTTGCGCCTTCCACAACGTTTTCCCGAACGCTTCCGTTTGGGCGACCTGCGATCTGGAATGGATTATGACCGGATTGAAAGGGCCGCTGCATAAGCCTGACGAAGAGTCGGCGCGCGCACTCTGGAGCGATGCGAGGACTCGCTTGGACTTGGGCCGGATCGGCATCGAGGTCCCCGAGCAAATGTCCGCTTTATTTCTGATGGATGGCGAGGAAATCGATCGGATCACGCAAGGCGCTAAACCGCTGAGCGATCTTTATCCAAAACGCTTGACCGACGTTCATCCCGATCTCAAAGCCGCACACCACTTTGGTTACCACTATCTCGAAAGGTCCGCCGCTCTTCACCGTTTTCTTTCGTCCTCCCTAATCAAAGAAATTTGGCCTAACGAATGGAAGAAATCGCTCGAGCTCTTTTTTTTCGTCCGCGAAACGCGATATCTTTCGGAAATGTCCGGAAGTAATTGGTTAGCCGAACTTGACCTCTACCTGCGCCATACGCGGCTGCGAACGCCGGTTCTGGCTGTCCAGAATAGCGACGAGTTCCGCCTTACCCTCGCTGAGAGATTGGCCAATGACTCGCGTTCTTTGCCAGTCGAGGCGTTACCCGATCTCGTGGCGGGAGCACTCGCCCGCCGGGATCTTGGCGGCGCCATTCAACTGCTCGAGAGCGGAAAACATCGCGGCTTCTCGAATATCAATGACTTCTTTCTGCTCATTTATCTTTACTGCTTGAACGACAACGTCGAGAAAGCCGAAGCCCTTGCTGCCGCCGAAGCAGGATCAATCCAGAAGGATTGGTTTGTTGATTGGCTCTGGGGATATCTGCAGGCCGAATTCAGCTTTCATCCCCCACGCTGAACTTAGTCAGATTTCAACTCGCTAGACGCGGATATTCTTCGATCGTCTCAAAAATAATTTGGCCAAATGTTGCTCAAGAATGACCTGCCCAGCGTGCCAAAGCCCGTCACGTTATCCCAGCCCGCGTCGGTGTGCTGCACCGATGAGCCGGCATAGTCATCGAATGTGCGAAGGAAGTCCGAAGTTCACTTAAGGATCGCGATAAATCGCTTTCGGCTCTGCGAGCCGTCGGACTAATTCGACGGACGCGCTGGAGGTGCGTCCTGACCTGCAATCCGCGCATATTCTTCCATCAAATACCGATCAGTCATTCCGGCGATGTAATCGCAGACCGTGCGATGTAATCCTTCCTTCTCGATCCTCTTTGCCGCCGCTTCGCCCAGCCGCTCCGGATCGACCAGATATGTTTCAAAAACTTTTCTCAACATTTCGCAAGCCCGCTCATTCACTTCCGCCACGCGCGGATGATAATAAACATTCTGATACAAGAATCGCCGCAGCTCGCGATTCGCTTCCAGCAATTCCTCGCTGTAACGAATGAGCGGCGCGGGCTGCCGCCGCACTTCATCTGCGCTTTGTACGCCAGCATCGAGAATGGATCGCGCGCTGGTGGTGACGACATCCTGCACCTGCACATCAATGATGTCGCGAATGATCAGCTTGTGCAGCTCTGGCTCGCGCGCATCGGGATAGCGCGCCAGCACCGTGCGATGGCTCCTTTGCCAGACCGCATTTTTCTCCAATTGCGCCGCGCTCAAGATTTCAAAGTCCACCGCGTCGTCGAGATCGTGGCTGTAATAAGTGATCTCATCCGCCAGGTTTGCGATCTGCGCTTCCAGAGATGGAGAACGATAATTCCCTTCGCCCGGTCTGGGCGGATCATAGAATGCTTGATGTTTTCGCAAACCTTCCCGCACTTCGAAGGTCAAATTGAGGCCGGGAAAATTCGGATAAGCGTTCTCGAGCAGCTCCACCACGCGCAAGCTCTGCCGATTATGATCGAACCCGCCATGTTCCTTCATGCATTCCGCCAGCATTTCTTCGCCGGAATGCCCGAAGGGTGAATGCCCGAGATCGTGCGCCAGCGCGATCGCTTCTGCGAGATCCTCATTCAACGACAATGCTCGGGCGATCGTGCGACTGATCGATCCGACCTCAATCGAATGAGTCAGCCGGGTGCGCAGATGATCGCCGGTCCCATTCAGAAAAACCTGCGTCTTGTATTCCAACCGGCGGAACGCGCGCGAATGAATGATCCGCGCGCGGTCACGCTGAAATTCCGTTCGATAAGCGTGACTCGGCTCCGGATATTTTCGACTGCGCGAGTCCCCAGATTTCTGCGCAAACGGCGCGAGCGTGGCACGCTCTGTCGCCTCCATTTGCTCGCGCGATTTGTAGCCTCTTCGCTCGCTGGCAGTCGCTTGCCGCGGCGAGCGCGACGTAGATGCTCGCGCCTCGATCGCTTCTTTACTCACGCCACGATTATTCGTCGATTGTCGATCTTGGCGAGTCCGGAGTTTTGGTTTGCGAGAACTTTCCCTGCAAGCTCCGTTGCGCGTTCCGCGCCTCCAGCCGCACCATCAGCAAATCAAAAACTGCCAGCAGAATCGCGGTCAGGGTCAACCATGCGCAAATGAACCAGAAGACGATGAACCGCATCGGATGTTCCTGCGGATTGAGCATTGATGCCAAAAATGTCGACCCGGAGAACAAAAGCACGAGCGCCATCACGAGCACTGTGAACATCGTCTTGCGCCGCGTAGTTTGATTGCGAATCACCCCGCGCGTCGCATGCGCCACGAACGAAACCGTCCGCAAAGGTTTTGTTTCAGGTGAGTTTCCCGTCACCATTGATTCGATTTGCCAGCGCACGCGCGCTCGCTACTTATCGATCTTACAATCCCGAAATTTCAAATCAAACGGGTCAAATGAAAGCTGCCAGGAAAAATAAAGTCACTCCCGAACGCCTGATGCAATTTGGTTTCGCCTACGCGCCGCCGCTCATCATCGCTGCGGCGGTCAGTAACAGAGTTTTCGATTCGCTGGAAAGCGGATCGAAGACGGTCGACCAAATCAGCAAAGAAACCGGCGCCTCGGAACGCGGTCTGCGCATGCTCATGAATGCGCTCGTCGGCCTGGAACTTTTAAAGAAAGATCGACATCAGAAATATTCGCTTACGCCCGAGAGCGCGGCGTTTCTTGTGAGCAACAAACCCGGCACCCTTGCTGGCTTCTTCCGCCTGAACGTGACGCAACTTGTATCCAAGTGGTTGCACCTAGGCGATGTTGTCCGCACGGGCCGGCCGGCGCAGGCCGTGAATCAAGAAGGCGAAGGCACGGAATTTTTCTCCGGCCTAGTGGAAAACATCATCCCTATGAGTTACGCCACTGCTCAGACGCTCGCCGATCATTTACAGCTCGCGAAAGCGAAAAACGAAGTACGCATTCTCGATCTTGCCGCGGGCTCGGGAATCTGGGGCATTGTGCTCGCGCAAGCGTCACTGCGCGTTCGCGTGACCGCGGTTGATTGGGCCGGGATGATTCCAACGACAAAACGCATCACGCAAAAGTTTGGTGTAGGAGATCGCTTCAAATTCATCGAAGGCGATTTGCGGGAAGCGGAGTTTGGCAGCGGTTACGACATCGCGACGCTCGGCCACATCATGCACAGCGAAGGCGAAGAGCGCAGCCGTCGATTACTGAAGAAAACTTTCGGCGCGCTCAAATCCGGCGGCATCATCGCCATCGCCGAATGGCTCGTGAACAACGAGCGCACCGAGCCACTTCCGTCGTTGATGTTCGCCGTGCAAATGCTCGTCAACACAGAAAAAGGCGACACCTTCAGCTTCAACGAAATTAAAAGCTGGCTCGAAGAAGCCGGCTTCAAAAAAGCGCGCAAACTCGATGCGCCCGGCCCTTCGCCGCTCGTTCTTGCGACGAAGCCGTAAGCTCGCTCGTCGATCTTAGGCAAAATGATCGCGGCGTGCTCCTCGCTAATAACTGCCTAACCAACCGATTGTTAAGCCTGCAGGATCATACCAGTAGCAGCGCGGGATTTTCGAGAAGGTGGCGAAGTTCTTTGAGATACTCCGCACCAAGCGCGCCGTCGATCACGCGGTGGTCGCAGCTCATCGTGATCGACATACGATGACCGGCGACGATTTGGTCGGAGTCATCGATCACTGGGACTTTCGTGATCCTGCCAGTGGCGAGGATGAAACCTTGCGGCGGATTGATAACGGCGGAGAAACTGTCGATGCCCATGCCGCCGAGATTTGAGACGGTGAACGTGCCACCTTGAAATTCCTCCGGCTTCATTCGTTTGCTGCGCGCACGGCTGGCCAGATCCTTTACTAATTCGCTAATCTCGGGGAGCGATTTGTTTTGCGCGGCGCGAATTACCGGCGTCAAAAGTCCGTCTTCGATTGCGACCGCAATGCCAAGATCGACATCGGCGTATTGTACGAACGCGTCGCCGTCGAATGAGGCGTTGACTCTTGGAACTTTGACCGCGGCTTGCACGGCTGCTTTCAACACGAAATCGTTCACAGTAATCTTGGCGGTATCGGCGCCTTCGCCGGCCGATTTCAATTCTTCGCGCGCAGCCATGAGCGGGCTGGCGTTGATGTCGATGGTGAGATAAAAATGCGGAACCGGACCGAGGCTCTCGACCAGACGTTGTGCAATGATTTTGCGCATGCCCGAGAGCTGAATGCGCACGCCTTCGCCGGCTTTCACTGACGGCGCAGGTTTGGCGGCAGAGGATGGTTTTTGCGGCTCCGTCGTTTTCGATTTTGCCGCGGCGCGAATGTCGGTTTCGGTCACGCGGCCGTCTGGACCCGTTCCTTTAACACTGGCAAGATCGACACCGAGCTCGACGGCAACTCGTCGCGCGACAGGCGAAGCTTTCACGCGCGCTTCTTCGTCTTTCTTGATCTTCGGTGCAGGCTTTTCACCTTCAGCCTGCTTTTCCGCTCTTGGTGCGGCGCCTTTCTTGTCTTCTTTTTTCTCCGCGGGCTTTGCCTCAGCTCTTTTTTCTTCGTTCTTTTCGGTTTTCGCCTCCGCAGGTGCTTCTTCTTTTTTTGCTTCCTTTTTTTCTTCAGCTGGCGCTTCTTCACCTTCGCCACCGATGAACGCGATTTTGTCGCCGACGTTTACCTTGCCGCCCTCTTCGACGTAAATTTCGGTCAGCGTTCCGTCTTCCGGCGATTCCCATTCCATGGTCGCCTTATCCGTTTCGATTTCGGCAATTACTTCACCGGCCGAAACTTTGTCGCCCTTCTTTTTCTTCCACGAGACGAGGGTGCCCTCCGTCATCGTGTCGCTCAGCTTCGGCATTTGAATTTCAGGCATAAGAAGTGACGGGTGACAAAATTCATGCGTAGCAGACCTTTTTCACGGCCGCGATTAGTTTGCCGGCGTTTGGCAGCACTGCTTTCTCGAGGCGCTCGTTGTACGGCATCGGGACATCTTCTTGAGAAACGCGCATGATCGGTGCGTCGAGCTCATCGAAAATATTTTTCTGGATGCGATAACAAACTTCGGCGCCGACGCCGCAGAACGGCCGGTCTTGTTCGACGATCACGACACGATGCGTTTTCGCCACCGAATCGAAGATCGCCCTTTCATCGAGCGGTTTGATGGAGCGAAGATCGACAATCTCAGCGGAAATATCTTCCTCTTCGAGTTGCGCGGCGACGGCGAGAGCGAGCGGCACCGTTTGCGCGTAGCAGACGATCGAGACGTCGCCGCCTTCGCGTTTTACTTCCGCTTCGCCGAGCGGAATGAGTAGTTCTTCATCGGGCGGCTCGACCATGCCCTTTGAGCTGTAAAGAAGTTCCGCTTCCAGAACGAGCACTGGATTGTCGTCGCGCACGGCGGTTTTTAGTAAACCTTTCGCGTCGCGCGGCGTGGCGGGCGTGCAAACTTTCAGGCCGGGAGCGTTCGCATACAAACATTCGGTGGCGTGCGAATGCGTCGCGCCGAGCTGATGCGCCGGTCCATTCGGACCGCGAAATGTGATCGGAACGTTGAACTGTCCGCCGGACATCGTGAACATGTTGGGCGCGTTGTTCACGACTTGATCGAACGCAACCAGCGAAAAACTGAACGTCATAAACTCAATAATTGGCCGCAGTCCAACCATTGCTGCACCGACTCCCAGACCGGCGAAACCATTTTCGCTGATCGGCGTGTCAATGATTCGTTTGGGACCGAAGCGTTCGAGTAATCCCTGGCTCACTTTGTAAGCGCCGTGATATTCGGCGACTTCCTCGCCCATGAGGAAAACGTTTGGATCACGTTCCAATTCTTCGGCGAGCGCTTCATTCAGTGCCTGGCGGTAAGTAATTTCTCTCACGCGGTCGGTTTCTTGAAGTAGGTGTAGTCGTAAAGTTTCTCGAGCGGCAGCTCCGGACTTTTCTCGGCAAACTTAACGGCAGTAAGCGCCGTCTCCTTCGCCTTTTTGTCGATCTGATCGAAGCGCTCGTTCGTGAGTTTTCCTTCCCGGGTGAGTTGCGCGCGCAAGCGCGTGATCGGATCGTCCAGCCGATATTTCTCCAGCTCCTCTTTCGTTCGATAACTTGCCGGATCGGACATGGAATGTCCGCGATAACGATACGTGCGGACCTCGACAAACGCGGGATGCGGATCTTTGCGAATCGAATCGACGATCTCGGCGAGCTTGTCGCGGACTTCGCGAAAGTTCATTCCGTCGACAATTTCGCCCGGAATATCGTAACCCTCGGCGCGATCGACAATTTGCTTCAACGATGTCGATCTTTTTACCGATGTGCCCATGGCGAAAAGATTGTTTTCGCAAATGAGAACGACCGGCAGTTTGTAAAGCGCGATGAGATTGAGGGCCTCGTGAAATGCGCCTTGATTGATCGCACCGTCGCCGAAGAAGCAAAGCGTCACTCGATCTTCGCCGCGATATTTCGAGGCGAACGCCATTCCCGCCGCGAGCGGAACGTGCGCGCCGACGATGGCGTGACCGCCATACATGTGATTTTTTTTGTCGAAGAAATGCATCGAACCGCCGAGCCCACGCGAGCAACCGGTTTCCTTGCCAAAAAGCTCGGCCATGCAGGCATCGGAGCTGGTACCGCGCGCGAGCGCGTGGGCGTGATCGCGATACGCCGTGATGATGTAATCGTCGTCGCGCACCGCCGCAACCGCACCCGTCACCACAGCTTCCTGCCCGATGTAGAGATGACAGAACCCGCCGATCTTCTGCGCTTGATATTGCTGGCTCGCGCGTTCCTCGAAACGACGGATCAGCAGCATCAGCGCGAGCATCTCGACCTCGTCGCGTTGCTCGGGCCGCTGCATCGGAAGAGCTACGCGACGTGAGCCAAGGCCGTTCCTGTGTGGGAGCGCGCGGCGTTGCGGCCGAAGCTCATGCAAACAACAAAGAGCAGGGTGAAGAGAAGATCGCTCAGGAGCGAATTTCGGAAAAACATCCAACTCGGCGTCGCGCTGTATTGGGGCAACCCAACCGTCAGCGCTTGAATCAAGCCCGCGAGATCTTTTGCGTAACCGGGATCGGTCAGCCAGGCGAAGGCGTTGGTGATCGCATAAAAAATTGTCGATCCAACGATTGAAGCCGGCAGAAGCGTTTTCAGTGAAGCGCGACTGCGCAGCAAGAGTCCGATGCAGCCGGCCAGAGCAAGGGCGAGATAGCGACAAAGAATCAGCGGATCGGCCAGCGCTGCGCCGTAATGAAAGTTGAGGACCGCGTCCGAGATGAAAAGCGCGATGAGCGGGACAGTGAACTTGTATTTCGCCGGAAAATAAGCGGCGCTACAGAGCGCGATGGCTGCCAGCGGCGTGAAGTTCGACAACCAGGTCGCGCCGGAGTGGACCAAAAGCCCCATCGTGACGCGGTAGACGACGGCTGAAAGCAGGAGGAGAAGCGCGGGAATCATCGGCAAAGAGTTTATCCGTCCTGTCAGATATGCAAAGACCATTTGCTCCGGCCCGATGAACCCGCCGTAGATCAAAAATCAGCTCTGAAACTACTACGCGGATGCACCGACGACCGCTTTGTTGAGTCGCCCTTTACGGCGATTAGCGGCATTGCGATGAATGATCCCTCGTTTGGCAGCTTTGTCGATTGCGGAGATGACGGCACGAATTTGATCTGGTTGGGCTCTTTGCGAGGACTGCACCTGCTTTTGCATCTTACGTAAACGCGTCACAACACTGCTATTGCGGAGCGAACGCTTCAATGTTTGGCGTGCGCGCTTGGCGGCTGACTTTGTATTGGCCATTGCTTATTCAAAAAATCGCGGACGTGGACGCTCGCGGTCGCGATTGCGATTGTCAAGAGTGACTCGCGAGGCGGCGCATTCCGATGCCAACATCGACAATGAATGTTTGCGGAGCCGGCCGACTCCTCTTATGCGCGAGGATTTTTGCTTTGCGCGATTGTCTCGCCGTTGTTCAGTACCGGCGTCGCTTTATCTTTCGGGCGCGCACTGGATCCGCGCGTGCTCGTTTGCTTTTGTCGCTCTGCAGCGAGCGCTCCCGCCACTCGCATTTGCTCGACCGTGAGTGAAGGAGAGGCCGATTTGGAGCCAAGCTGACCCTGGCTCTTCGTTTTTTCCAACTCCGCCATTAGTGTATCGCTCGGTGGCATCGGACGCGCCTTTGGCACTTTGGGCAGACCATCTTGGATAATTTGCACGATTGAGCCGAGTGGAAGCTGATCATAAACAGCTGCGACGTCGCTCGATTTCATCCGGATGCAACCGTAGCTGGCCGGGCGACCGATTATTTTCTCCTGCGGCGTGCCATGGATGTAAATGCAACGGTTGAAAGCGTGCGCGTTTTGGATTTCGAGCCCGCGCAGCCAAATGATGCGGGTGATGACGGGATCGCGGCCCGGCGTGTTTGGCGAAAGAATTTCTCCAGTCCAGCGGCGATTGTGAAA
>Ga0193729_1000056_pt1 | contig 49602 bp, 53 predicted proteins | sample U1c2metaG_FD_143036 | JGI IMG/M metagenome (GOLD analysis project Ga0193729, IMG submission 143036) | Soil microbial communities from a riparian zone of the East river system, Colorado, United States - U1c2 | ecosystem: Environmental > Terrestrial > Soil > Riparian zone | place: USA: East River...
GGCTGAGGGCGAGGGCGGGGGCGCACCACGCCGCGAGCCCGGCGGCAACGACGGCCAGCACCGAGAACAGGCGCGCCGAGGCGCGCGGCGGTCGGCGCGCTGACGTGCGGTGCAACCGGCGACGGCGAACGCCCGCTGATCCGGCCGCGCGCCGCGTCCTATGACGACCGCCTACCCTCATCCGTCTCTCTCCTGTCCCAGCTCCTGTCATTTGCGCCCGCGCTCCCTGCGCCGCAGCGCCCTCGCCGCGCGCACGCCCGAGTAAGCCTACTCATGCCGCCCGGCCGCTGTCAAGCGGCAAGCGTCCCGGCGGCACAGGGTGCCGCAACTGACGAGCATCTCGGAGACGTACCGGTCGGCGCGTCCCTCCCCCCACACGAGCGTGGGGCCCCTTGCGGGGCCCCACGCCTTGCACTGCATATCTTGCGGTGTCGGCTACTCAGCAGCCGTCACCGCTGAACAGAGACTCAGCAGATGTTTTTTTCACACTGCCTGAGCTCGACCTTTACTTTACCGACCGTTTTCTGAATCGTGATCAGCGACTGACCCGATTGTTCGAATTCGTTGGGCGAAGGCCCGAATTTGGCGATGAGGTGCTCTGTGATTTTTTCGTGTTCGGCTGCGGTGTGTGTCACGCCGGAGCCGAGTGGCGTCCATACTTCCGGATTCTGTTTACCGGGTTTTTCGGCGAAGAAGACGATTTCGGTTTTGTTCAGCATTTTGTTCGTTTTAACCTTTACGACCACTCCACCCTTTACCAGGACGGGCGCGCCCAGGCATGAGAATTCGGCGAGGAATTCGGTTCCCTGGCCCTTGAGGTCGCTACCGTCGATGTTTTTTTCTTCTTTGCCTAGTCCGTTCGGCGTGACGACGCCCGGTTCGCCGTGGAGTTTGTTGGTGAAGATTTCGCCGTCAACCTCACCGTGCCCCGTGGCACTCGTGCATTTGCCCCCTAGCCCTGCGCATCCGCTGAATTCGCCGACGACGTTTTTCACTTCGTGGACGCCAGGGCCGTATTCGCCTTCTTTTGTCTCCTTCTGTCCGGTGCAGGAGATTTCGGTTTTGGTGATCGATTCAAGAACAGCGTTACCGGTTTCGAGCTTTTTCAGGCTGGTGAATTTCACCGCGGTGCTGAGCGGTGCCCATTCGAATTTCTGTTCTTCGACGGTTTTGGCGTTTTTTGTACAGCCGCTGTTCTTGAATTTACCGCCTGCTTTCGCGGTGCATTTTCCGAATTCGAGGCCGCCCGGCGTCGCGAGCGCGCTCGTCGCGGTCAGCGCAAACATCGCACAGACGGCGACGATGCACAGCCCCATGATCCTCGTGCGTTTCATCTAGTTCACTACTCCTTTTCCCTCTTGACGATTGCCGGCAACCGGTCCCCGCCCAATGGGCGGAGGCATCCAGCGCCAGTCCGTCCCCCTGTGCCGTAATACCCAGCCAAGCGGCCCTCCAACCCCGACTTTCGCAGAAAAACAACATCCGCGTCAAGCCAAGTCAAGTGTTCAGATCCTGCGCCGTCCCCGCCGACGCGCTCCCCACCCAGTGCCGGTCGACCATTCTGGGCCGGCATGCGCCTCACGATCATGTCGGGCCGAACCTACCAAGCCGTTGACGTAATGTCAAGTGTTTAGGCGCTTTGGTCCGTTCTCCGGGCGGATGCGTCGGGTTCGAGATGGAGGGTTGAAGCTTAGGAAACACGCCGCACCGCGACGGTCCGGTCGGCCTCCGCGGAGATCGCCCAGCCGCGCCGGGCGCCGGCGCGGATGTGACTCGCGACGACGTCCGTGGGTCCCGGCAGGCCCCGGCCCCCCTCGCGATCCGCGCGCGCGTCGTGGAACACGACGTGGCCCCCGCGCGACACGAAGGGATGCCACGAGAGCCAATCCAGCTCGCACCCGGCCTCGGAGTGGTCGCCGTCGATGAACACCAGGTCGACCTCCTGCGACCAGCCCGCGGCGACCTCGGCGGAGAGGGCGACATGCCAGCGGACACGGGGAGCGTCGCGGCCACCGCGCTGGGCCCGGGCGAGCACCCGGCGCGTCGCCCACTCGCTGGCTCCCCACCCCCCGGGCAGGGCATCGGGATGTGCTCCGAACGGATCGATCAGGTGCAGCTCGGCCCCGCGGTCGAGGGCGCTCAGCAGCGTGAGCGCCGACGCGCCCTCGTACACGCCGATCTCCACGACCCGGCGGGCGCCGCGTGCCGCTTGCAGCAGCACGCGCACGTCCTCACGTGAGTGCATCGCGCGTGGCGGGATCAGGCCGAGGCCGACGGCCAGCGCCCGCAGGCGCATGTCGTCGCGCACGCGCGCGGGCGTGAGACGACGCAGCTGCTGGGGAACGATCGCCACGGGCGACTCAGCCTATGTGCAGAGCGCCGCGGGCGAGGGCAGCGGGCCCCCTCTCGCGCGCACGCGCGCGTAATTGCGCCAGAGCCGGTAGGTGGGATATTGGTGTGAGAGATCGGCGCTCAACAGACCGACCGGAAACGCGGGATCCTCGCGGAAGGTGTACTGAAGAACCGCTTCGATTCGCGGATCGCTGTACCAGCCGACGAGCTGTGCGGCGAGCGCCTCGCACCCGTCGAGCTCTTCGGCCGCGCTTGCGTGCGCCGCGCCCGCGTGCCTCGAGCGGCCGGGATGCGGCGCGCCGGCGCCCGCCTCGGTGATCCAGATGTGCGCGTCGCGCCCACAGGCGCCACGCATATCGAGCGCTGCCTCGAGCGCCGCCATGGGGTCGCTCGACGGCGCCGCCGAGCCGCGGGCGGCATACGCGTGGATCGACCAGTGCTCGCCGAGGCAGATCACTGCGGGCGGCAGCGAGGCGACGAAGCTGTCCATGCTCGTGCGGTGGGGTGAATCGGACTGGACGGCGCTCAGCTCTCCCAGCAGCAGGTGGTGAACGCCGCCGTCGGCCCGCAGCTCGGCGGCCATCGCCTCGGCGAGCTCGGCGTACACGGCAGGCGAGGACGGCGGGGAGGCCGCGGTGCAGGAGGGGCGCTGGGGGCTTAGGAACGCGGGTTCGTTGGGCTCGTTCCACGGGCTCCACCACTGAAGCGAGACGTGCTCTTGCGCACCGAGGGCGAGCAACGAGCCAATCAACGCCCGGTACCCCGCGATCGCCGCGTCGCTCAGCGGCCGTGAGAACGCCCGCGTGCCCTCGAGCTCGCAGCCCCCCGGCTTCCGCGCCGCCCAGCCCGGCGTGCCGAACACGTCGATCACGACCTGGAAGTCTGCCTGCCCGCTCGCCTGCGCGGCGCGCTGCTGTGAGGCGATCGCGGCGAGCTGTTCGCGGATGCCCGCGTAGGCGCCGCATGGAGCCACCGTTCGCGCGCAGCCGCTGACGGGCGCGTCGAGCGCCGCCGGCCTGCCGGGATCGGGCTGCAGGACCGCCCAGTTCACGAGCAGGCGAACGTAGCGGGGGTGCAGGGCGCTGAGGGCGAGGCGCGCGGACTGGAACTGCATCCCACCGGAGGGTGCGGCGCGCGTGGGGCTCCACAGCAGATCGGCGTTGTCCTCGGTGAGCCCGAACGCCGGGCCGCGCGGTGGGACGGGCGTCCGCGATCCGCTTGCAGATGTTCTCGCGCTCGCTCCCGCGTGTTGCGAGCCGCCGCACGCGCTCAGGGCGAGAGCCGCTCCAAGCGGCAGAGCCGCGAGCAGCCGGAGGTGCCTCAGACTGCCGAGACCTGCTCTTCCTCGGCGACCCGGAAGGAGGAGCCGCAGCCGCAGGCGGCCACGACGTTCGGGTTGGAGACCTTGAATCCGGCTCCCTGCAAGCTCTCCTCGTAGTCGATCGTCGAGCCGCGCACGAACGGCAGGCTCTCGCTGTCGACGAGCAGCTTCAGCCCGTGGCTCTCGAAGACGACGTCGTTCTCGCGCTGCTCGTCGAAGGCCAGCTGGTACTGGAACCCCGAGCAGCCGCCCCCGCGAACGCCCACGCGCAGCCCGGCCATGCTCACATCGGCCTCTTGCGTGGCGAGGAACTCGTGCACCTTCTCGGCGCCCTTGTCGCTGATCGTGATCATCGTTTAACTCCTCTGGGCGGCTTCAAGGCTTTCCAAAGTATAGCGCCCGCGCAGAGGCCCCGCGCGCGACCCCGGATGCCCCCTCGCGATCCTCTACGCTAGGCGATATGCCCTCCCCCGAGGAGATCAAGCAGCGCATCGAGGCGTCGATTCCCGGAGCAAAGGCGGACGTCGAGGACTACACGGGCGGCGGAGATCACTTCCGCGCCACGGTCACCGCCGCAGCCTTCGCGGGCCGCAGCCGCATCGAGCAGCACCGGCTCGTCTATGAGGTCTTCGGCGAGGAGATCGGCGGCGCCATTCACGCTCTCTCGCTGAAGACGCAGTCCCCGCGGCAGCGTCCCGCCGCGCAGCCAACCCCCATCCAATGAGCCAGGAGCCCCCTATGCCCAGCAACCCCGTCAGAGACCTACCGATGTCGCCGGGTCAGCCGGCGCCCGAGCAGGCGCCCGCCGACGCGGGCGAGTCCAACCCGATCCGCGAGGCGATCGCGGAGGCGATCGCCGAGCACAAGGTGATCCTCTTCATGAAGGGCACGCCGGAGGCGCCCGCCTGCGGCTTCTCCGCCCGAACGGTCGCTGCCCTGCAGGAGCTCGACACGCCGTTCGCGGCCGTCGACATCCTGCCGGATCCGCGCATCCGCCAAGAGCTCTCTGCGATCTCCAACTGGCCGACGATCCCCCAGCTGTTCGTCAACGGCGAGCTGTTGGGAGGGTGCGACATCGTCACCGAGATGCACGAGTCGGGGGAGCTCGCCCAGGCGTTGCTGTAGCGTCCCGCGGCGCATGCCCCCCGTCGCGGTAGCAACCGACAGCACGCACTACCTGCCGCGAGAGCTAGCGGAGCGCGAGGGCATCCACCAGGTAAGCCTGTACGTCGGCTGGCAGGGCAAGCCCGAACGCGAGCTCGAGATGGGCGGCTTCGACGCCTTCTACCGGCGTCTGGGCAGCGATCCCGAACTGCCGACGACCTCGCAGCCCTCGATCGGCGACTTCCTAGCCGTCTGGGAGCCGCTTCTGGAGGCGGGCCACGACGTCGTGTCGATCCATCTGGCCGGCGGCATCTCCGGCACCTTCGAGGCCGCGCGACAGGCGCACGGGCTGCTCGGCGAGCGTGGCCTCGGCGAGCGCGTCGAGGTGCTCGACGGCGAAACGGCCTGCGGCGGCCTTGGGCTTCTGCTGCTCGCCGCATGCGCCGCCGCGCGCAACGGCTCGGACAAGGACGCGGTCGTCGCGCACGTGCGCGAGGCGCGCAAGGCGCTGCGAATCTGGTTCTGCCTGGACACGTTGGACTACCTGCGGCGCGGCGGGCGGATCGGCAAGGCGCAGGCGTGGCTGGGCGGCACGCTGAAGATCAAGCCGGTGCTCTCGCTGGAGTACGAGATCGTGCCCGTCGAGCGCGTTCGCACCGCCGGGAGGGCCTTCGAGCGGATGGTCGACTACGCGCGCGAGCTTCACGACAGCGGCTCCGACGGCTGGGTGGTCCAGCACATCCAGGCCCCCGATCAGGCCCAGCGGCTGATCGATCGCTGCCGGGAGATATTCGACTCAGAGCCGATCTCGACCTCCGAGGTCGGGCCGGTGATCGGCACGTACACCGGGCCCGGCCTGATCGGCGTGGGCGCGATTCCGCGCTCGCTGCTCGGATAGCCGGGTCGATCACGCTGGCCACGCGATCAGCTCTCGTTGCGCGCGATCCACTCGGATAGAAACGGTTCGGCGATGCGATACTCGCCACGAACGACCCTGCTGAGGAGTTCGGCGTTCGTCAATGCGTCCAGGGCCGTCTGCACCGTCGCGGTAACCGGAAGCGAGTGCCGCTGCTGGTAGTCACTGCTCAGCGGCCGGCCAGGTTGCTCGGCGGCGAGCGCTTGCAACACCCGGCGCTGGGCCGCGGCGGCCCTTTCCCAGAGCAGGCTGAAATGGGCGTGCTCTGAGCGCAGCAGCGCGTCGAGGGCACGCTCGAGGCGATCCGTATCGGCAGTTTCGCCTGCCGGCGTCTGCTCCCAGAGGAAGTAGAACGCCTCCTGTGTGGCGTAGGGGTGTCCGCCGGTCAGCTCGAGCACGCCCGAAGATGCCTCCGCCCCGAGCGTGCGTCCGGTTTGCTCGAACTGTCGGCTCGCGAAGCTCTCGAACAGCACAGGCGGGATGACGCCGAGCTCGAACTGCTTGGCGCTGCGCCAGAACGGCTCGTTCTCGTCGTTGAAGATCCGCTGCATCATGTGACGCTTGCTTCCGAGGTAGACGTGGGCGACCTCTGGCTGCTCCTGGAAGACCGAGCGCATCAGCTTGGGCAGGCCGGGGTCGATGTCCACTACCTCTTGGAACTCGTCGAGCACGAGCGCGACGCGCGTGTCCCGCTCGGCTGCCAGACGCCCTGGCAGCCCGAGCAGTCCTTCAAGCGTGGCATCGATGTCATGTTTGTCCGCGCGCGCGTCAAAGCCAAAGGACAGCGAGCCGTCGTCGGGATCGACGGTCACAGTTGGTTTGATGCGCAGTCCCGCGAAGACGCGGAGGCGCTCGCGTGCGCGAAACAGGCGCGAGGCGACCTCCTCGTGAATCGTCTGTGCCAGCTTCTCGGCGAGCTTCTCCTTGGTTGGCGTGCGCATCAGATCGACCTGCGCGATCAGCACGTCCTCCGTGACCAGCTGTTGTGCAACTCGCCAGATCAATGAGGACTTCCCATAGCGCCGCGGGGCGAAAACGACGAGGTCCTGACCGTTGCGCACGTCGGCCACCAGCTCGTCGATCTCGGGTTCGCGGTCGGTGAACGCTTCATCGAGCGCCAGCGCGCCGAAGCGAAAGGGGTTGGCGGCAGTGTGATCCATCAAAGACAAGTATGGCAGATGAGATAATCTGTATCAACATAAAAATGTTGATCTAGACATACATTATCTACTCAGGCATGCCGGCTACGAGGTCCACCGGCCTGCCCGCACCAGCCTGATACGGCCGACGTCAGGAGCGCCGGCGCCGGCGGCGCATCATGCGCGCGCCCAGGAACAGCCCCACGACGGCCGCCGCGGCGGTCACTTCGGGGCGGTGGCGCTGGAGGTGCCCGCGCCAGTCGGTGATGTGCGCGACTTCGCCGCGCAGGCGATCGATCGAGACCGCCAGCTCCATGCGGTTGCTCTCGATCGAGTTGCGGATCTCGGCGGGCGAGCGCTGCGCCATCAGCTCCTGGCCCCCGTGCCCTCGGAGCCGCTGCTGACCGTCTCGCGGATCTTGCGTGCCTCCTCGATCGCCATCTTCGGCACCGGCGGGGCTCCCCGTTTGACCGCCCTGGCGGCCAACAGCCCGGCGAGCGCGCCGAGCAGCAGGAGGATCACGGCCATCGCGAAGAAGCCCCAGAAGTAGGTGAATTCGTTGCCGGGCAGGTAGTAGTAGAGCAGCCACGCGCAGCCGACCAGCGCGAACACGAGCGCCATCACGAGGAACACGCCCGCGGCGACGCCGACGACCGCGCCCTTGATCAGCTTGGTCGCCTTCTCGGTGACCTCGGCCTTGGCCAGCTCGATCTCCTCGCGGACGAGCAGCGTCGCGCGCTCGGAGACCTCCGTGATCGCCGTGGCGATGTTCTGCGGAACCTCGCTGCGCTGGCCGGTATCGACCGGGCCGTCGCCGACCGCTCGGTCCTCGGACGTGGGCGGAGTCGTGCTCACTCGGGCGGCTCCTCGGCGAACATGCGCCGCCAGACGACCGCCGCGGCACGCTGGGCGACGATGCTCGAGAGCGCGCCGAAGCCCGCCAAGAGGCCCGACCAGATCAGCCGCTTGGCCATCTCGTTCTCCATCATCGCGGCAGTCTATTGCCCGCGGTGGTCTGCTCGGAAACCGCGTCCGTCTCGAGGCCACCGCAAACCGTCTCGATCACCAGCCACTTGGCTCGCTCGAACTCCTCCTCGCCCTGCGGTCGCAGGTCGAAGATCCAGCCGGTCAGCAGCTGCTCGATCGCCCCGTAGAAGGCCATCGCCGCGAACCGCGCTTCGATCTCCGGCTTGAAGTAGCCCTCGGCCTGGGCCTGTTCGACGATCCCGCCGATCAACTCATACGCGGTGCGGATCTGCGCGAGGTGGGTCTGCCCGAACGAGTTGGCGGCGCGCGTGACCTCCACGATGATCACCTTCATCAGGTCCGGGTCGTGGCGGTAGCTGTCGATGATGAACGAGGCGATCGCGCCGAGCTTCCCCCGCACGGGCAGCGGCTCGGCGTCGACCTCGCGGATCAGCTCGAGCATCACGTTCCAGCGCTCCAGGAACAGCGTGTCGAGCACCTCGTCCTTGGATGCGAAGTAGTGGTACACGAGCCCGTAGGCGACGCCGGCCTCGTCGGCGATGTCCGACACGCGGCAGGCGTGGAAGCCCTGGCGAGCGAACACGCGCACGGCCGCGTCGAGGATCACGCGGCGCTTGTCAGGCGCCTTCGAGCCCTCGACCGAGGCCGTCTTGCCGCCGTCGGGGCGAGGTCTCGCCGCGCTCACGCGCGCACCTCCTCGGGCCAGCGGTAGACCTGCGGGCGGCGGTTGGCCAGCGCGGGCAGCTGCGCGCGGATCTCGCGTTGGCGCTGGAGATCGAGCTCGGCGACGATGTGGCCCTCGCCGTCGGGCGCCTGCGCCAGCACGAGCCCCCACGGGTCGACGATCATCGAGCGCCCGCCCGACCGGCTGCCCCCCGCATGCGAGCCGATCTGGTTGGCCGCGATCACGAACGCCTGATTCTCGATCGCCCGCGCGCGGATCAGCGTCTCCCAGTGGTCGCGCGTGGTCGCCAGCGTGAAGGCGGCCGGGAGCGGGAACGCACGCGCGCCGCGCACGGCGAGGATCCGGTACAGCTCGGGGAAGCGCAGGTCGTAGCAGATCGACAGCCCCAGCTCGAGGCCCTCGGCGGTCTGCGAGAGGACGATCTCATCGCCCGGCTCCTCGAGGTCCGACTCGCGGTAGGAGCGCCCGCCGACGTCCACGTCGAACATGTGCAGCTTGCGATAGACCGCCCTGAGCTCCCCATCGGGGTCCACGTGCACCGAGCTGTTCGCGAGCTTCTCGCGCCCCTCCACGCGCTCGACGATCGACCCCGCGATCAGATCCACGCCTAGCTCGCGCGCGCTCGCGCGCGCCCAGCCGATCGCCGGGCCCTCGAGCGTCTCGGCCGCCGCACGCAGGTCCTCGTCGGGGCCCATCGCAGTCCACTTCTCGGGGAGTACGATCACGCGAGCGCCGTCCGCGGCGGCCGCGCGCGTGAGGCGGTCGGCGACCGCCAGGTTCGCCGCCGGATCGGCGGTGGAGTTGAGCTGGACTGCAGCGACCCTCAAGAGCGCGTTCCCTCCGCCGGGTCGATGCCCGCGGGTCCGGGGGCGTTTCGGCCACGGAATAGATTGACTGGTCAGTCAACATCCCAAAGCATAACGCCCGGCAACGCCGGATCGGCGCTTGGCGGCTCGGCGCCCGCCGGGCGGATGCCGCTTCTGCGCGGCGGCCGACCGCTGAAGCGCTGGCGCTACGTCGGCGTTTTCAGCGAGGAGCTGATGGCGTGCGCCGCGCTCGTGCAGGTCGGGCCCGCCCGGCAGTCCTTCTGGGCGCTGTTTCGTCGCGGCGAGGAAGAGTTGCGCGAGCGCACGCGCATGCTGCCACGGCGCGCGGCCCTTCAGCTGGTCGGCGGAGCGCGCCGCAGCGGCGCCGCCGCGCCCGGACGTCTGCTGGTGAATGACGGCGGCGTCGTGCTCGATCTGCGACTGGAGGAAGACGACGGATTCCAGGCGCGCTGCGCCAACGGCCGCCAGCGCGTGTGGACGCGCAAGCAGGCGGGCATCGCCGCACACGGCACCCTCGCGCTCGACGGCGGCGCCCCGCGCGAGGTGCTCGCGCGGGCGGTGGTCGACGACACGGCCGGCTACCACGCGCGCCACACCGAGTGGTGGTGGTCGGCTGGAGTCGGCCAAGGCCCCGACGGCGTCGCCCTGGCATGGAACCTCGTGGCGGGCGTCAACGATCCACCGAGCGGCTCGGAGCGGGCCGTGTGGATCGACGGCGAGCCCCGCGAGGCGCCGCCGGTCGACTTCACCGACGATCTAAGGCGCGTGCGAAGCGCCGACGGCTCGGAGCTGCGCTTCCATGGCGAGGCCGAGCGTGCTCACAGCCAGAACCTGCTGATCGTCAAGAGCGACTACCGCGCCCCGTTCGGCGCCTTCTCGGGCACGCTGCCGGGCGGCGTCGCTCTGGCTCACGGGCTGGGCGTGGTCGAGCATCACCGCGCGCTCTGGTAAGCGGCAGGCCAAAGTGACACTGGTGATCACGGCCCGGCCGGTCAGTCAGCCGCCGAGCCGCAGGATGGGAACGCGCGTGTGCTTTGAGATCTCTTCGGCGAGAGCGCCGTCCTTGGTCGCCAGCGGCTCGTCGAGCTGCTCGGCGAGGGCCACGAACAGGGCGTCCGCGACCGTCAGATTGCGATGGAGACTCCAAGCGCGGCCCCGCAGCGGCATGCTCGGAAACAATTGAATTGCGAGATCGCCAAGGTCTTCGACGGCGGCCATCGCCCGCCGCGCCGGCAGACTCCCTTTCAGCACCTGCCTCCGCAGGACCGCCACGACCTCGAACACGAGCAGGTCGGGTGCCGCCAACTCGCCCTCGTCTGACATCAGGGCCTGCACTTCCTCTGCCGCTTCCAACCCGAGCAGGAAGTCCACGGCCCCGGAGGTGTCGAGGATCGTCACTCGCCGTCGTCGCGAAGCCGGCGTACGGAGATCTCGCTCGGCTCCGCAACCTCTGGTGCTCCGCGCGCCTGCACGCGTGACGCGAGCTCGGCTGGTGTTGGTCTGGACGCGGTGCGGGCGAGCACGCCGCGGACGTACTCGGACAGCGAAACGCCCGCCATTGCCGCCCTCGCCTTCAGTGTGCCGTGGACATCCTCGGGCACGTCACGCACTTGCAGCAGGATTCCCATACCGCGTGAATGTTAGCATACGCCTGACATACTCGCTGGCCGCGGCACAGGCCAACGACGCGCGGGGGCGGGACTGCCGGGGCGGGACTGCCACTAGCGCTCTGCGGCCCGCTGTCGCCGCAGCTCGGCCAGCAGCAGCTTCGAGTGCATCGCGCCGAGCAGCTCGCGCAGCGGCTCGACGCCGGCGGCGACGATCTCCATCGCCCGCTCGACCTCGACCTCGCCGGCGAGCCGCTCGAGCAGCGCCCGCACCTCGGCCTGCACGAGCGGTTCGAGCGCCTCGCGGTAGCGCAGCGTGTCGTACACGGTGAAGCCGAGCGCCTCCTCGTAGCCGCCCGCGCGAAAGCTGGCGATCGCCTCGATGATCTTCACGTCGTCCTGGTCATAGCCGTTGCGGTTGGGGCTCAGCACGCCGATCTCCGCGAGCCGCTGGAGCACGTTGCGGGGGATCTCGTAGCGTTCGCGCACGGCCTTCAGCGACACGCGCGTTGAGTCATCCGCGCTGGCCAGCGCGCGCTCGAGGATCCGGTCCTCGAGCTCGATCAGGGCGTGCACGCGCTCCGGATCCTCCTCCAGGGCGCCCTTGATCACGCGCAGCGGCATGAAGCGCTTCTCCTGCAGGCGCTTGATCAGCTCGATGCGCTCGACGTACTCGGGCGGGTAGTAGGCCATGTTGCGGCTCGTCCTGACGATGTCCGCGCCTTCGCCGAGCAGCCCCTCGCGCAGGTAGTAGCGGATCGTCCCGGCGCTCACGCCCGAGCGCTCGGCCAGCTCGCTCATCTTCAGCAGCGGCCGATCGAGCGAAGCATCCCCGCTGACGCCTACCGTCGTGCTCATGCCTGTCCTCCCGCCCTCACACCTGGAAGGAGACGTCCTGGGCGTTCCCCGCCGGCCCCGCGACCGCCCCGTCCGCCAGCAGCTCGGCGACCTGCGCCTCGCTGTAGCCGGCCGCCAGCAGCACCTCCTCGGTGTGCTCGCCGAGCGCCGGACCGGGCAGGCGTGCGTGCTCGCCCGGCGTGCGCGTCAGCTTCACCGGCAGGCCGAGCTGGCGAACGGCCTGCGCGGCGCCGGGCTGCTCGATCTCGACGACCATCTCGCGCTCCCGCACGAGCTCGGAGGAGAGCGCCTCGTCGAGCTCGAGCACCGGCTCCAGGCAGCAGTCGTTCTCGCGCGCGAAGGCCTCCCACTGCTCGCGCGTGCGCCCCTTGAAGATCTCCTGCACCTGGCGGTGGGCGCCCGAGCCCGGCCGCTCGAACTGCACGGGAATCAGATCCTCGCGGTCTACGCCGCGGCAGAAGCCCTGCCAGAACTTCGGCTCGAGCGCGCCGAGCGTGACCCACCCGTCGGCACACTCGTACGGCCGGTAGCAGATCAGCGAGCCGGCGAGCGGCAGGTCGCCGCGGTGCGGGACGTTGCCGTCGGCGAAGTATGTGGCGGCGACCATCGCCAGCCACGACAGCGCCCCATCGGCCATCGAGACATCGACCAGCTGACCCTCGCCCGAGCCGGGCCGGCCGGGTGCGCCGTCACGCTCGCGAAGCGCGGCGAGGATGCCGAAGGCGGCCATCAGCGCGCCGCCGCCGAGGTCGGCGATCTGCCCGGCGGCCTGCACGGGCTCGCCGCCGCGCTCGCCGGTCAGGCCGAGCAGGCCGATGAGCCCGAGGTAGTTCATGTCGTGCCCGGAGGCGTCGCGTTTGGGGCCGTCCTGGCCGTAGCCGGAGATCGCGCAGTACACGAGCCCGGGGTTCTCCTCGCGCATCCGCTCGTAGCCCACGCCGAGGCGCTCGAGCACGCCGGGGCGGAAGGACTCGAGCACGACGTCGTATTCGCGCACGAGCCGCAACAGCGCCTCGCGCCCGCGCTCGTGCTTGAGGTGGAGGCGGATCGAGCGCTTGTTGCGGTTGAGGGAGAGAAAGAGAGCCGAGCGCGCGCTCTCGTGGGCGCCCTCGTAGTAAGGCGGCGACCAGCGGATGTAGTCGCCCATGCCCGTGTCCTCGACCTTCAGCACGTCCGCGCCGAAGTCCGCCAGCAGCAGCGAGCAGAACCCGCCGGGCAACAGGCGCGAGAGGTCGAGCACGCGGATGCCTTGAAGGGGCAGGCTCACGCCGCTCACGCCGCTCCCGTCACCCGCCCGGGGACGTTCAACATCGCGCGCGCCTCCTGCACCGTCGCCGGCCTGCGGCCCATGTCCTCGGTCATGTGCCTGGCCTTGGCGATCAGCTCGCCGTTGGAGCGCGCCATCTTGCCGTCCGGGAGATACAGGTTGTCCTCCAGCCCGACCCGGATCGAGCCCCCGAGCGTCAGCGCGGCCGAAATCAGCATCCACTGGTCGCGCGAGATGCCGATCACCCCCCAATGCGAGGCCCGCTCGCCCGTGGGCGCGGCGGGGATGTTCTCGACCATCGCCGCCAGGTTGCGGGCCGTCGGCGGGATCCCTCCCACGACGCCCATCACGCAGTCCACGTGCAAGGGCGTATGCAGCACGCCCATGTCGATCAGCGGCTCGAGGCTGCCCACGTGGCCGACGTCGAAGCACTCGTGCTCCGGTTTGATCTGAAACTCGTTCATCGCCTGCAGCAGCTCGATGATCTCGTCGAACGGGTTGGCGAAGACCATGTTGAACACGAACTGCTTGCGGGAGCGGGAGTACTTGGCGTAGTTCATCGAGCCCATGTTCAGCGCCGCCACCTCGGGCCGACAGGCGCGCAGGTATTCGATCCGCTTCTCGACGGGCACGCCGATCGTGCCGGTCGAGTAGTTGACGATCACCGCCTCGCCGACCTCCTCGCGGATCGCGTCGGTGATCGCTTGGAAGTCCTCGACCTCGTAGCTGGGAGTGCCGTCGGGTTTGCGGGCGTGGATGTGGATCATCACGCCGCCCTCGTCGACGATCCGGCGCGCCTCGGCCGCGTACTCCGCCGGCGTGTAGGGGATCGCCGGGCACTGGTCGCGGTTGGCGATCGCTCCCGAGATCGAGCAGGTGATCACCACTGGATCGTCAAGGCTCATACCGGCACCACGCCATGTCGCTTCCAGGGGCGCTCGATTCGCTTGCCCTCGGCCATCTCGAGCGCTTTGCAGATCGTCGGGCGCGTCTCGCGCGGGTCGATCACGTCGTCGATCATGTCGTTGCCGGCCGCGATGTAGACGTCGATTATCTTGCGGTAGGACGCGATCAGCTCGGCCTTCTTGGCCTCCGGGTCGTCGGCTTCTTCGACCTGTTTGCGCATCACGATCTCCACCGCGCCCTCGGCGCCCATCACGCTGATCTCGGCGCTCGGCCAGGCGACGATCAGGTCGGGCTCGTATGCGCGCCCGTTCATCACGAAGTAGCCGGCGCCGTAGGCCTTGCGCGTGATCACGGTGATCTTCGGCACGGTGGCGTTGGCGACGGCGTAGAGCATCTTCGCGCCGTGGCGGATGATCCCGCCGGCCTCGACCTTGGTACCGACCATGAAGCCGGGCACGTCCATCAGGAACACGAGCGGGATCGCAAAGGCGTTGCACAGGTTGATAAAGCGCGCGGCCTTGTCGGCCGAGTCGTTGTCGAGGATGCCGCCGAGCTGCTTTGGCTGGTTGGCGACGATCCCCACGGGGCGCCCGCCGAAGCGCGCGAAGCACGTGATGATCGTCTTAGCCCACAGCGGCTTCATGTCGAAGTAGAAGCCGTCGTCGACGATGCGGCGGATCACCTCGTACATGTCATACGGCTTACGGTTGGACTCGGGCAGCACGTCGAGCAGCTCCTCGTCGCCGCGCTCGATCGGATCGCCGGTCGGTCGCGACGGGGGCGGGGATTCGCAGTTCTCGGGCATGAACGAGAGGTACTGCTTGATCCGCAGGATGCACTCCTCGTCGTCGGCCACCTCGAGGTCGCCGACGCCGGACTTGCGCGTGTGCACGCGCGAGCCGCCCAGTTCCTCCTGGGTGACGTCCTCGCCGATGGCCGCGCGCACCAGGTGCGGGCCGGCGAGCGCCATCGAGCCGCGGCCCTTGACCATCGGCACGAAGTCGGCCAGCCCGGGGATGTACGCGGTGCCGGCGGCGCACGGGCCCATCAGCGCGGCGACCTGCGGGATGACGCCGCTCATCACGACCTCCTCGCGGAACAGGTGCCCGGATCCGGCGAACAGCGAGCCAACGGCCTCCTGGATGCGCGCACCCGCCGAGTCGAGCAGCCAGATGAAGGGAATGCGCTTGGTCAGCGCAAGCTCGCGCAGGCGCGTGACCTTCAGCTCGCCGGTCATCCCCATCGAGCCGGCCATCACGGTGAAGTCGTACGCGCAGACGGCCACGAGCCGCCCGTCGACCTTGCCGTAGCCGGTGATCACGCCGTCGGCCGGCGCGTCCTTGCCGTCCATCGCCCGCTGCGCGAAGTGCGGACGGCCATGGATGCCGAGCTCCGTGAACGTGCTCTCGCCTGTGCCCTCGTGGGTATCGATCAGCAGCGCGAGGCGCTCGCGCGCGGTCAGCTTCTGTTCGGAGTGCTGTTTGGCGATCTTCTGCTCGCCGCCGCCCAGCGCGATCTGCGCGCGGCGCGCGTGAAGGTCCTCGACCAACGGGCGCAGCAGCGACGTCTGTTGCTCCCCGGCCTGTGGCGGCTTCTCCTGGGTGCTCATCAGCGTCCTTTCCACTGCGGCTCGCGCTTCTCGAAGAACGCGCTGACGCCCTCGACGATGTCCTCCGTGGACATCGCCAGCGTGAGCTGCGCGCGCAGGTAGTCCAGCGCGTCGTCGAGCGGCATGTCGAGCTGGCGGCGCATCGCCTCCTTGCCGAGCCGCATGATCACGGGCGACTTGCCGGCCAGCTTGCGCGCCCACTCGGCGACCGCCGCGTCGAGCTCGCCCGCGGGCACGACCTTGTTGACGATCTGAGCCGCGAGCGCCTCCTGCGCGCTCCAACGCTCGCCGAGCAGCAGCAGCTCGGTGGCCTTCTTGCGCGGAACGTTGCGGTAGATGAGCGCCATGATCATGAACGGGAACGTGCCAACGTTGATCTCCGGCGTGCCGAAGCTTGCCCGGTCGGAGGCGACGATCAGGTCGCACGCCAGCGCGATCCCCAGCGCGCCGGCGAGCACGTGCCCGTCGGCGGCGCACACGGTCGGCTTGCCGAGCGCGCCGATCAGCTTGAACAGGTCGACGAAGCGCTCGGAGCCGAAGTGCTTCTCGACGAGCGACGTATCGCCGGCAAAGCCGCCGAGGCTGGCGCCCGAGGAGAACGTCTTCTCGTGCGAGGAGGCGAGCACGACGCAGCGCGCGTCGTGCTCGTCGCGAGCGCGCTGGAGCGCCGCGATCAAGCCCTCGAGCATGTCCGGCGAGAGCGCGTTGCGCGCGTCCGGGTCGTTCAAGGTGATCGTGGCGACACCCGCCTGGTCGAGCTCGTACAGGACTGGGTCGGTGGCCACGCTGGCATCCTAGCCCGATCGCGCGCCCGTTGGAAGTGCGCAGTCCTACTATCTACTTTCTCAGCCGCCCGATCAGACCCGATGCCGCACCCGCTGCGCTCGCCGGTGCGCGAGCAGCCGCTTGAGCCTCGCCTCGCTGATCGTCTGAGCGGCCGGCGGGGGCTGAACGATCACCGGGATGTTGATCGCGAGCGTGTCGGACTGGGTGATCAGTTCGCCCTTGTGGCGGCGGCCGTGCAGGATCTCGCGCGTTCGCACCGGCAGCCCGTCTTCGGCGATGAACAGTTCGAACGTGGCCAGCGGCTTGAGCACTTTCGCCAGCGCATGCCGCTGGTGCGCGCTGAGCGTTCGCAGACGGGTGAGGTCGATGGAGACCTTGAACGCGGTCGTCGCCTGGCCGTCGATCGTCGCCGCGCCGATCTCCTGAATGCTGCGCGCGGACTTGACGGTTTCGATGAGGCGGGCATATCCTGGCGGACCGCTGCCCACGCCACCTGGCGGGGCGGGTCCTTCTTCGAGCGCCCCGTGCAGCGACTGGTTGCGCTCTTCGACCCACGGACGGCCACCGTCCAGGCGCTTGATGAACGGCTCTTCGACATACAGAGTCGTGCCGATCAGGCGCACGTTGGACTTGAGCCCGAGGAAGCTGACCTGCATGCTCGCCGCCTGCGGCGCGAGGCTCACTTCTCCGCTCACGCTCAGGAGCACTTCGGCCACGTTGCTGACGTGTCCGAAGATGTGTTTGAAACCGCCGATCGGACCCTTCACGACGGGGCTCGTCGCAACGCTGAGGGTGACCGAGAACCGCTCGCTGTTCAGCTGCAGCGCCAGCATCTTCTGCTCGAGCGCCTGCAGGTCGGGTGGAACAACGACGGCTGGCGGAGGCGTGGGCGCCGCTGCGGTGGGCGTGGGCGTACCTGCGGCGGGCGTAGCCGCGGCGGCGGGAGCCGCCGAGGCGCCGGAGGAGCCAGAGGAGCCGGCCCGAGCGCTCGCCTGGCCGATCGCCGGCGAGGCGGCAATCGTCGCGAGCGCCACTACGAGCATGAGTCTCAGCATCCGGATTCCCCCATCACTGTGGAATACGCGTGCATGGAGGCTACAGGTCGCCGCCGGGCCCGGCGGCGAGCGCCGCTGCCTCGATGCCGGTGCTCGCGAGCCGTCCATGTTCACGAGCCGTCCGGGCTGGCGAGCCGTCGGGGCTGGCGAGCCGTCGGGGCTGGCGAGCAGTCGAAAGTAGCTAGCTCTACTGTTTACTTTTGATGCTGGCTGCGTTAGCGTCTGCAACACGCCGCGGGCCGATCGCCGATCGGCCGCCCACGCCCCAAGACGAAGGAGACCGCCCGACATGGCCGCGACCGCCGAGAGCGTGCTGAAGCCCGACTTCCAGAGCGCGCGCAAGCACTTCATCTTCACCGACGAGCATGAACAGCTGCGCGAGTCGATCCGCAACTTCGCGATCAAAGAGCTGGCTCCGCACGCGGAGGAATGGGAGGAGACGACTTTCCCCGACTCGGTGTTCCGGCGCATGGGCGAGCTCGGCTTCCTGGGGCTGGACAAGCCCGAGCAGTACGGCGGTCAGGGTGGCGACTACTACACGAGCTTGGTGCTGGCCGAGGAGATCACCAACGCCAACTCGGGCGGCCTGGCGATGGGCTTGGCGGTGCAAACGGACATGGCGATGCCGCCGATCCTGGCGTTCGGCACGGAGGAGCAGAAGCAGCAGTGGGCGGTACCGGCGATCAAGGGCGAGAAGATCCTGTGCCTGGGGATCACCGAGCCGGACGCGGGCTCGGACGTGTCGGGCATCAAGACGCGCGCGGTCAAGGACGGCGACGACTACATCATCAACGGCTCGAAGACGTACATCACCAACGGTCATCGCGCCGACGTGATCGTACTCGTGACGAAGACCGACCCAGACAAGGGCTACGACGGCTTCACGCTGTTCCTCGTGCCGATGGACGCGCCAGGCGTGATCCGCGAGAAGAAGCTCGAGAAGCTCGGCATGCACGCATCCGACACCGCGCTGCTCGCCTTCCAGGACGTGCGCGTGCCCGACTCGGCGGTGCTCGGCCAGGTCGGCAAGGGCTTCTACCACATCATGTGGGAGCTGCAGGGCGAGCGCCTGATCGGCGCTGCCGGCTGCGTGGCGGGCGCGCAGAAGTGCTTCGAGCGCACGCTGCAGTACGCGCACGACCGCAAGGCGTTCGGCCGTGAAATCGGCAAGTTCCAGGTGATCCGCCACAAGTTCGCCGAGATGGCCACGAAAATCGAGTCGGCCCGCCAGATGGTCTACGTGACGGCGTGGCGCTTCAACAACGGCGAGTACCCCGTACGCGAGATCTCGATGGCCAAGCTGCACGCGGCGCGCATCGCCGTGGAAGTGGCCGACGAATGCATCCAGATCCACGGCGGCGCCGGCTACATGAAGGAGTACGGCGTCGAGCGAGTGTGGCGCGACATGCGCCTGAACCGCATCGGCGCGGGCACCGACGAGATCATGCTCGACGTGATCGGCCGCTCGTACGGGCTTTGAGTTGAGCGCGTTCGGGCGTGAGTCAGGCGTCCAGGTAGCTGACCGTCGCGCCCACCGCCTCATACGCCGCGCTCGCGCGGCGGTCGGCGCTGAGCAGGGTCGCGCCGTGCTCGCCGGCCGTCGCGGCGATCAGAGCGTCGTACAGCGCGCCGCCGCGTATGCCGGCAGCTGCCGCTCGGCCCAGGCACGCGCGAGCGGCTTCGCCGCTCAGCGTCAGCCACGGCCGCGAGAAGACGCGCTCGAGCGCATCGAAGACCACGGTCGGGGTCGTGCGATACCCCTCGGGCAAGCGACTGATCACGGCCGCGGTCTCGAAGGCGACATGCGAAGGGAGGGCTCGCTCATCGCTTGCGATCGCGGCACGAGATGCCTCATGCGCCGGGTGCCAGCTGCACAGCGCGGCAATCAGCACGCTCGAATCCAGCGCAATCACCTCCTCACGCTTTCGAGCACCGCGCGAACCGTAGCCTGGTCCAGCGGGGGCGGCTCCGGATCGAGCACGATCACCGCAAGCCCGTCCCGCTCCTCGACCCTGGCACGGGAGTCTGGGGTGGTCAACTCCAGCTTCCCGTCGGACTCGGTCAGCTCGAGCTCCGTCGGCCCGTCGATGCCAAGCGCCTCTCGCATCGGCTTGGGGATCACGATCCGGCCCACACCGTCAATGGCAACTCGCATACCATCAGATTACCAGCCCGCCCTATGAGCACACCCACACCGCCCTTCTCCGACGAGCACGAGGAGCTGCGACAGTCGATCCGCGGCTTCATCGAACGCGAGCTCGCCCCCCACGCGCAGCAATGGGAGGACGAGCGCTGGTTCCCCGACGACGTCTTCCCCAAGCTCGCGGCTCAGGGCCTGCTCGGCCTGAAGTACCCGCAGGAGCTGGGCGGGCAGGGCGGCGACTACCTGCACGAGGCGGTGCTGTGCGAGGAGATGGCCGCGATCGGCTCCGGCGGCGCAGCGGCGGGGATCGGCGCGCACATCAACATCGCCACGCCGCCGATCTGGAAGTTCGGCTCAGACGAGCAGAAGCAGCGCTACCTGGTGCCGGCGATCCGCGGCGAGAAGATCGGCGCGCTGGGCATCACCGAGCCGCACGCCGGCTCGGACGTCGCCGCGCTGCGCACGCGCGCCGAGCCGACCGACGACGGCTGGATGGTGAATGGCGAGAAGACCTACATCACAAACGGCGTGCGCGCGGACTTCATCGTGACCGCCGTGAAGACGAGCAGCGAGGGCGGCCATCACGGCATCTCCTTCCTGATCGTCGACCGGGGCGAGGGCGTCAGCTCGTCGAAGCTCGAGAAGCTCGGCTGGCACGCCTCTGACACGGCCACGATCAGCTTCCAGGACGTGTTCGTGCCGCGCGAGAACCTGCTCGGCGGCCTGCACGAGGGCTTCGCGCTGATCATGGCCAACTTCCAGTGGGAGCGCCTGGCGATGGCGCTCGGCGCGGTCGGCGCGATGCGGCTCGCGTGGGAGCGCACCGCGGCGTTCGCGCGCGAGCGCGAGGCCTTCGGCCGCCCGCTGTCCAGCCACCAGGCGATCCGCCACAAGCTCGTCGACATGGCCACCTCCGCGCACACGTGCCGCTGCGTCACCTACGACGCGCTGCGCCGCTTCGTCGCCGGCGAGGAGCCCGTGCGCGAGGTTACGATGGCCAAGCTGCTCACCCAGCGCGCCTCCTTCGAGCTGATGGACGAGTGCCTGCAGATACACGGCGGCGCCGGCTACATGCGCGAGTACTGGGTCGAGCGCGCCGCGCGCGACGCGCGCCTCGGGCCGATCGGCGGCGGCAGCGACGAGATCATGCGCGAGATCCTCGGTCGCGTGCTGGCGCTCTAGCGGTACCGCCGCCCGGGCCAGCCGCCGGCCACCAAGCCTCGTCGCCGCCGCGCCGTAGGCCGCCCGCCAAGGCAGCGGCTTTTGCGCGAAGCGTCGGACCTCCTCATCTCCGCTCATGTGTACGGGCGATCGGGCCGATAACGCATACGTGGTCTCTCCGCGCCGCGCCAAAATCGCCGCAAATCGCCGTTTCGCGCTGCTCGCGCTGCTGACGCTGTGCGTGTGCGCCTGCGTGCTCGCATCGGCGGCGCTCGGCTCATCGAGCCAGAGATCGACGCTCGCCAGCGGCGCCTCGAGCCGCTCCACCCACAGCGCCCCGGCCAAGCACCCGAACGGGCGTCGGGGCGCGAGGCGCCGCAAGGGGAAGTGCGCCAGACGGAGCAGCCTGCACGAACTCGGAGGCAAAGTCAGGCGCAAGGGCAGGAACCGGCACGCCAAGCGCGGCGCGCGCTGCGGCAGGAAGCACGGGCAAAGGAAGCAGGCGACCAAGCACACGACGAAGCACACGGCGAAGCACAAGGCCTCGCACAGCAGCTCGTGCACCGACGCCGACCTGCGCCCGACCGGCGAAGACCTCGAGCGCGCACGCGCCGCGACGCTGTGCCTGATCAACCGCGAACGAACCGACCGCGGCGAGCAGCCGCTGCAGGCCGACGCGCATCTGCAGCAGGCCGCGCAGGAACATTCCGAAGACATGAGCTCGCGCGACTACTTCGAACACGTCGGGCCGCGCGGCGACACACCGGTCGAGCGCATGCGCGCGACCGGGTACATCTTCAGCTCGCACGTCGGCTACGAAATCGGCGAGAACATCGGCTGGGGCACGCTGTGGCTGGCCTCGCCCCGCGCGATGGTCAGCTCGTGGATGCAGTCGCCGGGCCACCGCGCGAACATCCTCGATGCGCACTTCCGCGACACCGGCATCGGCATCTCCCCGCACCCGCTCTCCTCGCTCGCGCGCGGCCAGGCCGGCGCGACGTACACGCAGGACTTCGGCGTCATCAGCGGCTCCTGACGGCCCCCTGGCGCCGACGTCGCGAAGCGCTCGGATAACCTCCGCGCACATCAACGACAAGGAGACAGAACGGCTATGGGAGTACTCGACGGCAAGTCGGCGATCGTCACGGGCTCGGCGCGCGGAATCGGACGGGCCACGGCGGAGCTGCTCGTCTCGCAGGGCGCGCAGTGCCTGATCAACGACCTCGACGGCGACGTGGCCGAGCAGGCCTCGGCGGAGATCGCCGGTGAGACAGCCGTGTTCGCCGGCGACCTGACCAAGGCCGGAGTCCCCGACCAGCTCGTGCAGAAGGCCATCGACTCGTTCGGCAAGATCGACATCATCGTCAACAACGCCGGCTACACGCTCGACGCGCCGATCCACAAGATGTCCGACGAGCACTTCCAGGCGATGCTCGACATCCACACGGTCGTGCCCTTCCGCGTGATCCGCGCGGCCGCGCCGCACCTGCGCGAGCCCGCCAAGAAGGAGAAGGAGGAAGGCAAGGAGGTGTTTCGCAAGATCGTCAACATCTCCTCGACCTCCGGCACCTTCGGCAACGCCGGCCAGGCCAACTACTCGGCCGGCAAGGCCGCCGTCGTGGGCCTGACGAAAACGGTCGCCAAGGAGTGGGGCCAGTTCAAAGTCAACGTCAACGCCGTCGCGTTCGGCTTCATCGACACGCGCCTGACGCAGGCCAAGGTCGACGAGAACACGATGGAAAAGGACGGCGAGAAGATCCAGCTCGGCATTCCCGAGCAGATGCGCGGGATGGCCTCGATGCTGATCCCTCTCGGACGCCCCGCCTCACCCGAGGAGGCCGCCGGCGGCGTCTTCTTCCTCTGCTCACCCTGGTCCAACTACGTGCACGGCCAGACGCTGCACGTGACCGGCGGCATGTTCGGCGGGATGACCGGCTGACCGAGCGGATCGCCGGTCCGACCGAGCCGACTACCCTCCGCCGGGGCCCTTGAGGTCGAGCAGGCAGCCGGAGAAGTACGCCCCGGCCGCCGAGCCGAGGTACGCGACCAGCGCGGCGAGCTCCTCGTCGCGGCTGTGCGCGCCGGGCGCGATCGCGACGGTCGTGATGCCGTGCCGAGCCCACTCGATCGACAGCGTGCGCGCGAGGTTCTCGAGGCCCGCGCGCGCGGCCTCGGCGTGCTGCGCGAGCCCCGCCGGGTCCGTTGCGGCCGGGGGCGCGAGGTAGACGATCCGTCCGGCCCGCGCGGGCTCGATGAAGGCGGCGTTGGCCACCGCGCGCGTGGCCGCCCACGCGCCGTCAAGGCAGGCTCGCAGGACGGCCCGCGAGGTGTCCTGCTCGCCCGGCGCGCCGCGCGCGTGCTCCTGCGCGAACGCACTGGCGACGTCGATCACCAGCAGGTCGGTGCCCGCGTCGGGCGCGTCGCCGGGCTGCCATGTCGAGACCCGTGCTCCCAGCGCGGCGCACGCCGAGCCGACGGCCCGCGCGAGGTCGCTGTCGCCGGCGCCCTGGGGCGCCTGCGCGATCAACACCGATACGCCCGCGAGCAGGCCGGGGCGCAGGAGCGCGGACGGGTCGATCGTGCCGGGCACCGAGAGCACACTAGTCGCGCGAACCGCTGAGGCGCTCTGGCGCCGATCGCCGCACACGATCTGTGCGAGGTGGCGGAGCGAGCGCCGGGCGCTCAGACGGGATCGATGCGATCCGCGCCGGCGGGCGCGGAGGACGCTTCGAGCGGGAGGTTCGCGCCGGGAGTGGCAGGCACGACGACGCCGCGCAGCTCGAAGTAGAGGACCGCGGCGGCGAGCGCGGAGAGCGGCGCGCTGAGCACGCCGACGATCACGCGGGCCACGATGCCCACGCCGGAGCCGGCCGAGTCGGCGCCCAGCTCGATACCGGAGCCGACGATCACGACGAGGATGTCGAGCACGAGGATCACGCCGAAGACCTGCCAGCCGTTGCCGCGCACGAGCTCGCGGCTGCGCGCAAGCGCCGCGAAGACCCCGGGGCGCTCGAGCACGACGACGGGGGCGGCGACGGACCAGATCGTGATCAGGATCAGGCCCGGGACGATCAGCAGCACGAAGCCGATCACGATTCCCACGCCGGCGACGATGCCCACGAGGATCAGCTGTCCGAGCACGGGCATTGCCGCCTGCAGCAGTCCGTTGACGCTCGCGTCCCGCCGGCCGTCCTGCAGGTCGGAGACCAGCTCGACGACCATTCCGGTGAACAGCGTGGTGGCGATCAGGCTGATGATCACCGCGACGAGCGCGAGAGCGGGCGCGGCGGCCACGAGCAAGGCGCTGAGGATGCCTGTGATCACGAACACGACCGCGGCTGCGGGTAGCAGCACGGGCGCTTGATCGACGTAGATGTCGAACACCCGGCGGATCACCGCCCCCACGTCGAGTGAGCCATTCATCGGATATCCACGCGTGCCCGGTCAGCTCAGGCGACGGCCGCGCCCTTCGGCGGGCGGCGCTCGTCGCGCACGCGGCGCAGGATGCCCTTCCGGCCATGCTCCTGCAGCCCGGCGTACAGCCGGCGGATCTCGACGAGGATCTCGTCGGCGACGGCCTGCTGTTGCTCGCGCGTGGGGTTCTCGACCTTCTCCCAGCTGATCGCCTCGCCGTACTGGACGGTGACCTTGGGGAACTGCAGGCGCTTCCAGTTGCGTACCCGCGAGGAGCCGAAGATCGCGATCGGGACGACCGGCGCGCCCGTCTCGAGCGCCAGGCGGCCGATGCCGCGCTTGGCCTGCTCGGAGACTTTGCCGGTGCGCGAGCGACCGCCCTCGCAGTACATGGTGACCGCGCCGCCCCGGTTGAGGATCGTCTCGGCGGTGATGAACGTCTCCTCGTCGCGTGCACCGCGGCGCACGGGGAACACCCCGCCGTGAGTGTAGATGAACTGCATCGGTTTTTTGAACAGCTGCGACTTGGCCATGAAGCGGACCTTGCGGCGAATGAAGCAGCCCATCAGGAAGTGATCCATGAACGAGAAGTGGTTGGGCGCGAGGATCACGGCGCCGCTGCCGGGCGCGTTCTCGGATGAGATCGCACGCGCGCGCAGGAAGGTGTAGGCGTACAGCGAGGTGATCGCGCGCACGAGGTCGTAGACCCAATCCGGCTCTCGCGTGCGCGCGCGCACGTGAAAGCGGTCGAAGTACTCCTTCGGTCGCGGATCGCTGTAGACCTGCTCGCGCATCGGTGCGAGATCGCTCATCTGAGCGCTGTACCTCGCAGGGCTCGCAAAGTTACTCGCGCCGGCACGCGCTGCACGGCATCGCAAGACATCCGACGCTCACGCCGCGCCGCGGGCGCGCGCCAGCGCATCGGCCCAGCCCGCCAGCAGCGCGCCGCGCTCGTCCTCGCTCATCGATGGCTCGTAGCGACGCTCGCCGACCTCCGATCGCTCGCGCCCGCCGAGCCGCGCGTGCTCTCCGCGCAGGTCGCTTACCGTCCACAGTCCAGCGCCGACGCCGGCCAGATAGGCGGCGCCCAGCGCGGTCATCTCGGCCAGCTCGCCGAGCACGATGGGAACGCCGAGCACGTCGGCCTGGAACTGCATGAGCCACCCGTTCGCGCTCGCCCCGCCGTCGGCGTGCAGCTCGCCGAGCGGCTGAGGGCTGGCGATCTCCATCGCGCGCACGGCATCGACCGTCTGGTAGGCGATCGCCTCGAGCGTGGCGCGCGCCAGGTGCGCCCGCCCGCTTCCGCGTGTCAGGCCGACGATCGTGCCGCGCGCGTGTGGATCCCAGTGCGGCGATCCAAGCCCGGTGAGCGCCGGCACGAAGTACACGCCGTCGTTGCCCTGCAGGCTGCGCGCGAGATCCTCGGTCTGCTCGGCGCGCTCGATGATCCGCAGGCCGTCGCGCAGCCACTGCACGGCTGCGCCGGTCACGAAGATCGACGCCTCGAGCGCATACGCGCGCGACTGCCCGATCCCGCAGGCGACCGTCGCGAGCACCCCGGGCGGCGGCTCGGGCACGGTGAAGCCGGCGTTGAGCAGCACGAACGAGCCCGTGCCGTAGGTGTTCTTGCCGGTACCCGGATCGACACACGTGTGGCCGAACAGCGCGGCCTGCTGGTCGCCCGCCACGCCGCACAGCCGGACGGAGTGCCCGTGCAGCGCCTCCGCGCGCGTCCGCCCGTAGTCATCGGCGCTCGCCAGCACGCGCGGCAGAGCCCGCTCGGGGACGCCGAACAGCTCGAGCAGCTCAGGGTCCCAGCGGCCGCTGGCGATGTCGTACAGGAGCGTCCGCGACGCGTTCGTGGCATCCGTCAGGTGCTCCCCGGTGAGCTTGAAGATCAGCCACGAGTCGACCGTGCCGAACGCCGCGCGGCCGTCCCGCGCGCGCTCGCGCAGCCCGTCGACGTGCTCGAGCAGCCACTCGATCTTGGTGGCCGAGAAGTAGGGGTCGAGCACCAGCCCGGTGCGCGCGCGCACGAGTGGCTCGTGCCCCTGCTCGCGCAGCTCCTCGCAGCGCGCGGCCGTGCGCCGATCCTGCCAGACGAGCGCGTTGTGCAAGGGCTCGCCGGTCGCCGGATCCCACACGCAGACGGTCTCGCGCTGATTGGTGATGCCGAGCGCCTCGAGATCGCCCGGGCGTACGCCGGCGTCCTGCAAGGCCTCGCCGGCGACGGCCAGCGTGACCTCCCAGATCTCGCGCGGATCGTGCTCGACCCAGCCGGGGCGCGGGAAGTGCTGCGTGAACTCGCGATAGCCCCGGCCGATCGGCTCGGCCCGCTCGTCGAACACCAGGCAGCTCGTGCCGGTCGTGCCCTGATCGATCGCCAGGATCATCGGGACACGAGCCTACCCCGGGCGAGATACGCGCGCACGAAGTCCGCCAGCTGACCGGCGCGATGCGCGAAACCGGCCGGCGTGCGACCGCTCGCGCGGTGGGACAGGTCGAGCTCGATCTCCACCACGCGATGCCCCGCGCGCACCGCGTCGATCGTCATGCCGAGCTCCATGCCGAAGCCGTGCGCGAACGGCAGCACGTCGCTCAGCGCGGACTCGCGGAGCGCGCGCTGCCCGGAGATCGGCGCCACCGTGATCAGCCCGCAGCGGCGGCGGATCGCCCAGCGCGCGAAGCCGCGCGCCAACCCGAGCCCGCCGCCGAGGCGCCTGCTGAAAGCAGCCACCGCGACGTCCGCCTCGCCGCGCTCGACCGCTCGCGCCAGCGCGCTCAGCTCGGCGGCCGACTCGCCCAGATCGCCGTCGCAGAAGACGAAGATCGCTCGTCGCTCATCGCCGCCCTGATCGTCGGCCGTATCGCTCGTCTGGCCGGCCGTGTGGCCCCTCGTCTCGACGCCCGCATCGCGCAGCGCGGCGAGGGCAGCGAGCGTCGCGGCGCCGCCCTTGCCGATCATGCGCTCGCTGCGCACCACGCGCACACCGGCCGCGCCCGCTATCTCCGCCGTCGCGTCGCTCGAGCCGTCGTCGGCGAGGAACACCGGACTTCGCGGGAACGCGACCGCCAGCCCCGCGAGCGTCGCGCCGATCTGCTGTGCCTCGTTGTAGGCGGTGACGATGAGGAAGATGTCGTGGTCCATAATGCTCGCGGCGATGGGAGATGGCGATGGGCGATCGCGCGCGAGCGCGCGGTTCGTCTCGGACCGCTCTCGGAAGCCGGTCGTCGGCCGCGGGAGGTTATTGTCCCGGCCGTCAGCGGCGAGCGGCGTTATCGGAGGTTCACATGTCTGCGGTAGAGGCCCACATCACGGGCACGGTATGGAAGATCGAGTGCACCGTGGGCGATCGGATCGAGGAGGGCGACACCGTCGCGATCCTCGAGTCGATGAAGATGGAGATGCCCGTCGAGGCCGAGGACTCCGGCACCGTCGCGAAGATCTGCTGCGAGGAGGGACAGTCGGTCAGCGAGGGCGACACGCTGGTCGTGCTGGAGTAGCGGCTCGGGGCGCCCGCGCGCGCTGGCGGTCGGCGCGCGCACGGGCGCTGCACTAGCCTGTCCGCGCGATGTCCAAGGGCGCCTCCACACGCGAGCGGGCCGACGGCAAGCTGCTGATCGACGAGCCGGCGGCGGGCGTCGTGCGCCTGACGATCTCAAACCCCGCCAAGCGCAACGCGCTCGATCATCCGATCCTCGATGCGATCACGGCGACGCTCGAGGAGCTCTCCGACGCGCGCTGCGTGATGCTCACCGGCGCGCATGGGATGTTCTCGGCGGGCTATGACATCGGGGAGATCCCGGACGAGGAGTTCGAGGAGCGCGCCGAGCGCCTTGTCGCGCATCCGTTCACCGAAGCGATCGACGCGCTCGAGAGCTTCCCCCACCCCACGCTCGCAGTGCTCCCCGGCCATACGATCGGCGGCGGCCTGGAGCTGGCGCTGGCCTGCGACCTGCGCGTGGGCCAGGCGGAGATCAAACTGGGCATGCCGCCGGCGAAGCTGGGCCTTGTGTACTCGCACACCGGCGTGCGCCGCTTCCTCGACGCGATCGGCGCCTCGCGCACGCGTGAGCTGTTCCTGCTCGGGCGCTACATCGACGCATCGACGGCGCTCCAGTGGGGACTCGTCAACCGCCTTGCGACATCCGCCGAGCTGGACGCCGTGGCGCTCGACCTGGCCGCCGAGCTGGCAGGCAACGCCCCGCTCTCGCAGACCGGCAACAAGCGCGTGATCGCCGCGCTGCTGGCCGCCGAGGGACGGCTGACGGACGACGTCGAGCGCGAGCTGATCGAGCTGCGCCGCGCGTCGTTCGCCTCCCAGGACATGCGCGAGGGAATGCGCGCGTTCGCCGAGAAACGCCCTCCGCGCTGGCAGGGCGAGTAGCGCCCGTCAGGTGAGCGGCTCCGCGGGGAAGCGCAGGCCGAAGCGCTCGACGAGGCCGGGGACGCTCGCAGGGTCCATCTCCAGCGCGTAGCGCTCGCAGAGACTGCCCATGACGGCCGGGTCTGCCTGCGCGACGCCACCCAGGTCGACGAGCTCGGCGAAGAACCGCTCGAAGCCGGCGGGCGCGATGATCTCGAGGATCCGGCAGGGGTCGTCTCCGGCGTTCCAGAAAGTGTGCCATTGGCCGCGGGGCTTGAACACGAGGTCGCCCGGGCCGGCCTCGAGCACATCATCGCCCAGCAGAGCCCCCATGCGGCCCTCCAGGACGTAGCTGTACTCGTCCTCGCGGACGTGCTTGTGCAGCGGCGCAGCGAGCGCGTGCGCGGACATAGGGTGTTCGACGAGTGCGAAGCCACCGTCGCTGGTGTCGCCGTCGAGCATGAAGCGCACCCCGATGCTGCCGAGGAACCCAGCCTTGCCGTCAGTCGGTCCCACGACGCGGGTCGAAGCGGTTTGCATTGCATCCTCCCTTTCATCGAACAGTAATGTCGCGCGAACTATACAGATGACGGCTGCGCGTGTCATATTGAGTGGACAGTCATGGTCGATCAACCACGTCCGTATCGCATGCAGCGCCGTGCCGAGTCCCAGCAGCGGACGCGCCTGCGCATCACCGAGAGCGCCGTGGCGTTGCATGGGACGCTCGGCCCTTCGCGGACGTCGATCAGCGCTGTGGCAGAACACGCCGGTGTGCGGCGCTCGACGCTCTATCGCCACTTCTCCGACGAGGGCGCGCTGTTCGACGCGTGCACGGCGCACTGGGCGGCCGCGAACCCGCCGCCCGACCTCCTCGCCTGGTCGACGATCGAGGATCCGGGCGAGCGCCTGACGGTCGCGCTCGAAGAGCTCTACGCCTACTTCGGGCGGACCGAGCAGATGCTCGAGAACCTGTTCCGCGACGAGGATCTGCCGCTCGTTCGTGCGCGCTTCGGCGCGTTCCGCGAATACTTCGTGGCGGCTCGGGACACGCTCATGTCGGGCCGAGGGCTCCGAGGTGCCGCGCGCCGACGTACGCTGGCCGCGATCGGTCACGCGATCGCGTTCTCGACCTGGAAGTCGCTGGTCCGAGAGCAGGGGCTGGGCGACGCCGACGCGACGAAGCTCATGCGCGCGTTGATCGCCGGCGCGCGTTGAGGCCCGGTCGCGCCCGGCGGCGGATCGCTGCTGTCCGCAACGCTCCATAACCTCACGTACATGCCGCCCCTGATCACTCGCGAGGAGGCCACGAGCCTCGGCGAGATCGAGGACCACGAGCAGATCGAAGAGCTCATTCGGCGGGCCTGGGAAGCGCGCGTCGAGCGCTTCGCGGATTCCACCGACATGTGCTCGCTGGTCAATGCCAAGTCGGGCGGCTGCGCCGAGGACTGCGGCTTCTGCGCGCAGTCGCGCTTCGCGGACGCCGAGACGCCGATGCACGCGATGATGGAGCCCGACCAGATCCTCGAGCACGCGCGCGCCGCCGAGGCGGCGGGGGCGCATCGCTTTTGCATGGTCACGCAGGGCCAGGGACTCTCCAAGCGCGATTTCCAGAAGTACCTGGAAGGCGTGCGGCTCGTCTCCGAGCACACCAACCTGAAGCGCTGCGCCTCGGTCGGGCACATCTCCGCCGATCGCGCACGGGCGCTGCGCGAGGCCGGCATCCAGCGCGTGCACCACAACGTCGAGACGGCCTCCAGCTACTACGACGAGGTTTCTACGACCGTTCGCTACGAGGGACGGCTCCGCACGATCGACGCGGTCCGCGAGGCCGGCCTGGAGACGTGCGTCGGCGGAATCCTCAACCTCGGCGAGACGCGCCAGCAGCGCGTCGAGATGGCCTTCGAGCTGGCGGCGATCGACCCGACGAGCGTCCCCATCAACATGCTCAACCCGCGGCCGGGCACGAAGTTCGGCGATCGCGAGTACATGGACCCGTGGGAGGCCGTCAAGTGGATCGCGATCTTCCGCCTGATCCTGCCCGAGGCGCTGTTCCGGCTGTGCGGCGGCCGCGTCGAGAACCTCGGCGAGCTGCAGCGCCTGGCCGTCAAGGCGGGCATCAACGGCGTGATGATGGGCAACTTCCTGACGACGCTCGGCAACGAGCCGGAGGCCGATCGGGAGATGTTCGAGGAGCTCGGCCTGAACGTCGCGCGCCAGCCCGACAACGCGGCCAACCCACGGCCGGACAATCGCTCGGGCTGGCTGGCGGGCGAGACCCCCGACGTGGTCGAGCAGCTGCTCGGCGACGGCGCGCGGGACGGCGAGGCGGCGGATGGCGAGGACCGCGATGCCTCCGCGCACGGCGCCGAGCTGAAGATCCGGCTGTGGGATCCCTCGACGCAGCTTCGGTATCGCGCCAAGCGCTCCACGCCGCCGCGCCCCGACGGGGCGCCAAACCGCGCGCCCCCCAACGGGGGCACCGGCCGGCGGCGCCAGCGCGGTCAACCGGAGGACACTGCGCCCAGTCCGGTAGCGGCCGGCTGGGGAGATTGACCAGCGAGCTAGGGAGGCGGTATGCACGGGGAGACGGGATTGAGCGAGATCGAGGAGCGCCTGGCCGAGCTGGAGCGCCTCGGCCGCAGCCGCCGCCTACGCCTCGTCTCGGGGCCCCAAGGACCGACCGTGCTGCTCGACGGCCAGCCGGTGCTGCTGCTGTGCTCGAACAACTACCTCGGGCTAGCCGATCATCCGCGCGTGCGTGAGGCGGCTGCCGAGGCGGCCATGCGCTGGGGCGTCGGCGCCGGCGCCTCGCGACTGATCTCCGGCACGATGACCGTTCATGGCCGCCTGGAGGAGCGCCTGGCGAGCTTCCAGCGCCGGCAGGCGTGCCTGCTGTTCGGCTCGGGCTACCTGGCGAACATCGGCGTGATCGGCGCGCTGGCAGGCGGCGGCGACACGGTCTTCTCCGACGAGCTCAACCACGCGTCGATCGTCGACGGCTGCCGCCTGTCGCGCGCCGAGGTGGTGGTGTACAGGCACGGCGACGTCGAACACCTGCTGTGGAGCATGCGCCACCATGGCGGTCGTCGCGAGGCGCGGGGCAGCCGCCTGATCGTGACCGACTCGGTCTTCTCGATGGACGGCGACGTCGCGCCACTGGAGGATCTCGTGGAACTGGCCCAGGCGTGCGGCGCACGCCTGGCCGTCGACGAGGCGCACGCGATTGGGACTTTCGGCCCGCAGGGACGCGGAGCCCTCGCGCAGGCCGGGCTGGAGGGCGAGGTCGACGCGATCGTGGGCACGCTCGGCAAGGCGCTCGGCTCCTACGGCGCATACGTGTGCGGGGACGAGGAGATGATCCGCTATCTGATCAACACGTCGCGCTCGTTCATCTTCTCGACCGCCCCGCCGCCGCCCGCCGTCGCGGGCGCCCTGGCCGCGCTGGAGCTGCTCCAGGAGCGCCCGCACCGCGTCGAGCGGCTGTGCGCGAACGCCCGCGTGCTCCGCCGGGCGCTCGCGGCGGAGGGCTTCCCGGTGACCGAAGGAGACATGCACATCGTCCCGCTGGTGGTGGGCGACGAGCGCGACGCCGTGCACATGTGCCAGGAGGCGATCGAGCGGGGGGTGTTCGCTCAGGCGATCCGCCCGCCGACGGTGCCGGACGGGACCTCGCGCCTGCGCCTGGCGGCGATGGCCTCGCACACCGCGTCGGACATGCGCATGGCCGCGAGCGCGCTCGCGGCGGCTTCGCGCAAGCTGGGCCTGGAGCCGTCCGAGTTCCTCTCGCCGCTGCCGGAGCCCGAGCCCGCGGTGGAGCTCGAGCAGGACGGGGTCGAGCGCAAGGCCGTGCCGGCGATCACGGCGAGCGCCGGCACGCCCGCGGCGCCGTTCGACGTCGAGCAGCCCCGCCCGCGGCGCCCACCGGCGCCCGTCGCCGCGGATGCCGGCGACGCCAACGCTCCGTTCGACGGCGAGCGCGAGACGTCGATCGCGCACGCCGCCTAGCTCCCAGCACGAGCAGCGGCGTGCGCGGACTGTTCGTCACCGGGACCGACACGGGCGTCGGCAAGACCGTGCTCAGCGCGGCGCTGCTCGCGGCAATCGCCGCCGAGGGCGGTTCGGTGTCCGCGCACAAGCCGGCCGTCACCGGTCTGGACGAGCCGGGCGAGCGCGGGACGAAGGGCGTCTGGCCCCCCGACCACGAGCTGCTCGCCGCAGCGGCGGGCATGGACGCAGAGCAGGTTGCGCCCTTTCGCTACGGCCCCGCCGTCTCGCCGCAGCTTGCCGCGGAGCTCGCGGGCGAGCGGATCGATCGCGATCGGCTACTGGCCGCCGGTGCCGCCGCCATCGGTATCGGCAACGGCGGCGCTCCGCAGCGAACGCTGATCGTCGAGGGAGTGGGTGGCCTGTTCTCGCCGCTGGCCGAGGACTTCACCGTCTGCGACCTCGCGGCCGCGCTGCGGCTGCCGCTGCTGATCGCCGCGCGTCCGGGTCTCGGCACGATCAACCACACGCTGCTCACCCTGCAGGCCGCGCGCGCCGCCGGTCTGACTGTGCGCGCCGTCGTGCTCACCCCGTGGCCCGAGCACCCCTCGCGCCTGGAGCGCTCCAACCTCGAGGCGATCACGCGACTCGGGTTCATCGAGGTCGCGACGCTCGCGCGTGCGGATGGCCCCGAGATCGAGGAGCTGGCGCGAGTCGGCGCGCGGTTGCCGTGGAGGCGCTGGCTGGGCGAGCGCGCGAGCGTTCCCGTCTCGGCCTGATCCGATCCAATTGGGTTGCGCGGCGCCCCGTCGGAGGACTATCGTGGGGAGATGGCGCTCAGCACGTCGGAGCCGGGAGTCGATTCGCAGGCGCGCGCGTTCGTGGAGCGCTACGTCGCGGCCTGGAACAGCTGCGACACCGGCGCGATGGCGCAGCTGATCACCGAGGACATCGTGTGGGCCGACCCGGCGCTCGCCGAGCCCGCCCGCGGGATCGGCGAGGTGCAGGAGTTCATGCGCACGAGCTTCCGCGCGTTCCCCGATCTGCACTTCGGCGAGCCGCAGCCTCCCGCGCTGGCTGTGTCGGGTGACGTGGTCCTGTGGCGCTGGTACATGGAGGGCACGCAGCGCGGTCCGATCGACCCGCCGGGCTTTGCCGCGACGGGCCGGCGGATGCGCGTCGACGGCGTCGATCAATGGACGATGCGCGATGGGCGAATCGCGCTCTATCGGGCCTTCTACGACATGAACGACGTAGCGCGCCAGCTCGGCATCGTGCCGGCGCCCGGCAGCGCCGCCGAGCGTGGAATGGTCGCGCTTCAGCGCCTCCAGGCCCGCCTCGGGCGACGCTCGGCGTGAGCCCGGCCGGGAGCGACTACGACGTCGCGATCGTCGGCGCGAGCACCGCCGGCTGCACGGCGGCGCGGCTCTTCGCACAACGGGGCGCATCAGTGGCGCTGATCGAGCGGCGGCCGGCGATCGACGCCTACAAGACGGTCTGCACGCATTACATCCAGTCGAGCGCCGCGTCGACGATCGAGAAGCTCGGCCTGGCGCCGCTGATCGACGCGCGCGGCGCGGTGCACAACAGCGTCGACCTGTGGACGCGGCCCAGCGGCTGGATCGTCGCCGACGGCGACGCTCCGCACGGCTACAGCGTCACACGCCGCACGCTCGATCCGCTCCTGCGAGAGCTCGCCGCCGAGACCCCCGGGGTGGAGCTGATCGCCGGCTGGACGGCGGTCGGCCTGCTCGGCGACGGGCGCCCTGCGGGCGTGCGCATCGAGGATCGCGCGCACACGACACGAGAGGTGAAGGCAAGCTTGGTCGTCGCTGCCGACGGCCGCGACTCCAAGGTCGCCCGGTGGGCGCGCGTCCCCGGCCGCGTGAAGCCGCACCGGCGCTTCTTCTACTGGGGCTACTGGAGCGGGCTGCGCCCGGCGACGACGCGCTCGAGGATGTGGCTGCTCGATCCCGACGCCGCCTACACGTTCCCCAACGAGGACGACCTGACGGTCGTGCTGCTCGCGCCGCACCGCGATCGCCTACCGGAGTTCCAATCGGACTTGCATGGCGCGTTTCGGCGCACCGTCAACGCGCTGCCCGACGCCCCGGACCTCGCCGACGCCAGGCTCGAGTCGAAACTGCTCGGCAAGCTCGAGCTGCCGAACGTGCTCAGGCCCGCCGCGCGTTCCGGGCTGGCGTTCATCGGCGACGCGGCCCTGGCGGCCGACCCGCTGTGGGGGGTCGGCTGCGGCTGGGCATTCCAGAGCGCCGATTGGCTCGTCGAGGAGACCGCGGAGGCGCTCGTCGGCGGCGGTGACCTCGACGGGGCGCTCGAGCGCTACCGGCGCACGCATCGCCGCCGTCTGCTCGGCCACTATCTGATGATCTGTGACATCGCCAGCGGACGGGCGATCAGTCCCATCGAGCGTCGGCTGTACCGCGCGGCCGCGCGCGACCGCACCGTGCGCAGCGCGTTCGAGCAGATCGGCAGCCGCAATCGCTCGCCCGCGCACATCCTCGACCCGCGCGTACTCGTGCGCTTGGCGCCGCATCGGCGCCGCGCGAGCTGAGCCCGCGAGGTCAGTCCGCGACGCCGCGAGACGGCCGGCTCGAAACGCTCAGCCGGGTGGCCGCGTGCCTGCGCTGCCCGAACTGCGGCGCGCCGCTGACCGTGGCCGGTCGTGTCCTGAGCTGCGCCGCCGGCCATGCGTTCGATCTCGCGCGTCAGGGCTACGTCACGTTGGCGCCGCCGCGCCGGAGCGGCGCGCGCGGCGATTTGGCGCGCATGGTGGCCGCGCGCGACACGTTCCTGTCCGCCGGCCACTACGCCTCGCTCGCCGACTGCATCGTCGCCGAGGGACTCGCCGCCGCCGCGCAGGCGGTCGTCGAGCCGGTCATGGCCTCGGCAGGGCTCGTCGTCGACCTCGGCGCGGGCACCGGCTACTATCTCGCCGCCCTGCTGCAGGATCTGCCCGACTGGCACGGGATCGCTCTGGACGCGTCGCGTCCGGCGCTTCGGCGAGCGCTGCGCGCGCACCCACGGATCGCCGCGATCGCCTGTGATGTGTGGCAAGAGCTGCCGATCCAAGACGCCCGCGCGGACATCGTCCTGAACGTGTGCGCGCCGCGCAACGCACAGGAGATCGCCCGCGTCCTCGCCCCCGAAGGAGCGCTTGTCGTGGTCACACCGACCTCGCGCCATCCGCATGGACTCGCGCGCGACTTCGAGCTGCTCGACGTAGACGCCGACAAGCAGGCTCGCCTACACGCCACCCTTTCGCCCCAGCTCGAGTCCGTGCGGCGCCGCGAGCTCGAGTTCGACCTAGCGCTCGACCCCGCCGATGTTCACGCGCTGATCGCGATGGGTCCAAGCGCGCATCACCTCGACCCCGACGAACTTCGCGACCGCATCCTCGCCCTCCCGCCCGAGACACATGTCAACACCTCATTCGTCGTCGAGACGTTTCGCCACACGCGGCCCGCCGCACCACCCGCCTGAAGCCACGACGCCGCGACTCGCAGGCTGTCGCCGAGCTCAGGCCAACGCGGCGTGTGCAGCGTCGACCACGGCCGCCGCGACGGCCGCCAGATCCGACTCGTCGATCACATAAGGGGGCATCGTGTAGATGAGGTCGCGAAACGGGCGCAGCCACACGCCCCGCCGGACCGCCGCGGCGGTCGCCGCGGCCACGTCGACGTCGCGCTCGAGCTGCACGACGCCGATCGCGCCGAGCACGCGTACATCGAGCACGCCGGGCAGTTCGCGCGCCGGCTCGAGACCGTCGCGCAGCCCGCGCTCGATCGCGCCGACGCGCTCCTGCCAGCCGGGGCCGTCATCGTCGTCGCCGCCACCGCCGCGACCATCGTCACCAGCGCCACCGCCGCGACCGGCGACCAGATCGAGCGAGGCGAGGGCGACCGAGCAGGCCAGCGGATTGGCCATGAAGGTCGGCCCGTGCATCAGACCGCCACCCTCCCCGCGTGAAACGGCGTCGGCGACGACCTGCGTGCAGAGCGTCGCCGCGAGCGTCAGATAGCCGCCCGTGAGCGCCTTGCCCACGCACATCACGTCCGGGGACACGCCGGCGTGCTCGGACGCGAACAGCGCGCCGGTCCGCCCGAAGCCCGTGGCAATCTCGTCGAGCACCAGCAGCAGCTCGTGCTCGTCGCACAGCTCGCGCAGCAACGCCACGCAGGCGGGCGAGTGAAAGCGCATGCCGCCGGCGCCCTGCACGACCGGCTCGACGATCACGGCCGCCAGCTCTCCGGCATGGCGAGCGACGAGCTCGCGCACGCCGGCCGCCCAGCGCTCGTCGAGCGCAGCGTCGAAGCCGTCGGGCGGGCGCTCGGCGAACACGTGCTCGGGAAGCACGCCGGCGAACAGGTGGTGCATGCCACCGATCGGGTCGCACACGGCCATCGCGCCGAGCGTGTCTCCGTGATAGCCGCCCTTGACCGTGAGAAGGCGACTGCGCTCGGGACGACCGCGAGCGCGCTGGAACTGCAGGCTGATCTTGATCGCGACCTCGACGGACACCGATCCGGAGTCGGCGAAGAAGACCGCCGAGAGGCCCTCGGGAGCGAGCTCGAGCAGGCGCTCGGCGAGGCGCACGCCCGGCTCGTGCGTGAGGCCCCCGAACATCACGTGCGCCATGTTCTTCAGCTGCGCGTCGAGCGCCGCGTCCAGCCTCGGATGGCGGTAGCCGTGGATCGCGCACCACCACGACGCCATGCCGTCGATCAGCTCGCGCCCGTCGGCCAGCGTCAGGCGTACGCCCTGCGCCGAGGCGACCGGCAGCGGCGCGAGCGAGCCGGGAAGCGCGCCGTAGGGGTGCCAGACGTGCCCGCGGTCGAACGCGAGCAATGCGTCCCAGTCGTTCAGCGGAGCCTAGTCTTCGTAGGGTACGAAGTCACGCTTGCGCGCGCCGCAGACCGGGCAGAACCAGGTGTCGGGGATGTCGTTGAAGGCGGTGCCCGCCGGGATACCCCCGTCGGGGTCGCCTTCCTCGGGGTCGTAGATGAACCCGCAGGACTCGCAGATCCATCGCTGAAGGGTCTGTGTGGAGGTGCTCATGCGTTGAAGACTACCGGCCGGTAGGGTCAGCGGATGAGCACGCGCGGGGAGAGCGGCCATGGGGCATCCGGCGAGGAGTACAACCCCGGTCCGGTGACTCTCCCGCGGCAGGCGGCGACCGTGATCCTGCTGCGCGGCGGCAGCGAGCGGCTGGAGGTGCTGCTCGTCAGGCGCACGCCACACGCGCGATTCATGGGCGGCGTGTGGGTGTTTCCCGGGGGCGCCGTCGACGCCGCCGAGGGCGACGGCGATGAGGCCCACCGCGCCGCTGCGATCCGCGAGCTGCGCGAGGAGGCCGCGATCGAGCTCGACGACCCCGGCGCGCTCGTGAAGTTCTCTCGCTGGATCACGCCGGCGCAGGTGCGGATCCGCTTCGACACGCATTTCTTCCTCGCGGCGCTGCCGCCCGGTCAGGAGCCGCGGGTCGACGGCGAGGAGGTGGTGGACCTCGGCTGGTTCACCCCGGTGTCCGCGCTGCAGGCGCACCGGGAGGAGCGGATCGTGCTCGTCTTCCCGACGATCAAGCACCTCGAGCAGCTGAGCGCGTTCGGTTCCGTCGACGCGCTGCTCGCCCACGCGCGAGAGCGCGACGTGCAACCGATCCAGCCGAAGGTGATCGTCGAGGGCGAGGTCGCGCGCGTGCTGCTGCCGGGCGAGCCCGGCTACTGAGCCTGCTGCGCCTCGACCGGCCAGTGGTCAGGCGTTCTCCCGGCTCACGCTTCCTGCTGCGCCGAGACCACGTGCGTGACCGCGTTGATGAGCGCGAGGTGGGTGAAGGCCTGCGGGTAGTTGCCCAGGTGGCGTCCGCTCGAGGCCTCGAGCTCCTCTGCGTAGAGCGACAACGGCGATGAGTAGGCGAGGAGCCGCTCGCACAGGTGTTCGGCCTCGCGGTGTTCGCCGATCTCCGACAGCGCCGAGACGAGCCAGAACGAGCAGATCAGGAACGTGCCCTCCTTGCCCTGCAGGCCGTCGTCGGTCTCGTCGGTGCGATAGCGCAGCACGAGCCCGCCGTCGGTCAGCTCGTCGCGGATCGCCGCGACGGTCGCCCGTACCCGCTCGTCGTCCGGAGGAAGGAAGCGCAGGAGCGGTACCAGCAGCGTCGAAGCGTCCAGCGCGTCGGTGTCGTAGTGCTGGCGAAAGACTCCCCGCTCGTCCACGCCGCGATCGAGGATGTCCGCGCGGATCTCCTCGGCGAGCGCCTGCCATCGGTCGCAGAGGTCATCCTCGCCCCGCCGTTCTGCCAGGCGTGCCCCGCGATCCATCGCCACCCAGCACATGAGCTTCGAGGACACGTAGTGCTGCGGCTTGCCGCGCGCCTCCCAGATCCCCTGGTCCGGATGGGTCCACGCCTTGGAGGCGCATTCGACCTGATCGCAGATCACCGGCCACAGGCGCTCGGGGATGTGGTCGCGCTTCTTTGAGTGCAGGTAGACGGAGTCGAGCACCGCTCCGAAGACATCGTTCTGGCGCTGGTTGTAGGCGGCGTTCCCGACGCGCACGGGACGCGCGCCCTCGTACCCGCTCAGGTGCTCGAGCGTCGACTCCGCGAGCTTCATCTCGCCCTTGATTCCGTACATGATCTGCAGCGATCCGTCCTCGTTGCGCCGCAGGTCGGCGACGTACTGCACGAAGTCGTCGGCCTCCCAGTCGAGGCCGAGGGCATGCAGGCCCCACAGCGTGAAGGACGCGTCGCGCATCCAGCAGTAGCGATAGTCCCAGTTGCGTTCGCCGCGCGGCGTCTCCGGCAGCGAGGTCGTCGGCGCCGCGACCAGCGCGCCCGTGGGCATGAACGTGAGGCCCTTCAGGGCGAGCGCCGAGCGCTCCAGGTGAACGCGCCAGGGGTGGTCCGGATATGTGCCATCGGCCAGCCACGTGCGCCAGAAATGGCTCGTGCGATCGATCTTCTCCAACGCCTGCTCGACAGTCCGCGGCCCGCCGCGCGCCTCCGTCCAGGAGAGGGCGCAGAAGCGTTTCTCGCCCTCGGCCATCGTATGCCGCCCGTGCACGCGGTTGCCCTCGATCCCCATGCGTATGTCGCTGTACAGGCGAAAGCCCGTATCGCCGTCGGCCGCGTCCAGGGCGTATCCCTCTTCTTCGCCCGTGTCCGCGACGGTCCACTTGGCCGGGTTCGCGCCGTAGTCGAACATCGGCTCGCACAGCAGCTCGACCTGCACCTGTCCCTGGATGCACTCCACAACGCGCACCAGCAGGTGGTCGGCGTCGAAATCCGTCGGAGCCCGCGTGTGGCTGGAGCCGTGTTCGTTGTCGTGCCACTCGCCGATCGCGAGCGTGTCGACCACCCGCAGCCAGCCCTGCGGGGTCATCCAGGTCGTTTCGATCATGTTCGTGCCCGGGATGTAGCGCCGTCCGGTGGGGACGTACACGCCGTATGGGCCCAGGCGCCAGCTCCCCGCGCCGCGGTCGAGCAGCGCGCCGAAAATCGACGGCGAGTCGAAGTGCGGCAGGCACATCCACTCGATCGACCCGTCGGAGGCGACCAGCGCGCAGGTGTGACAGTCCGACAGGAAGCCGTAGTCGGCGATCGGCGGAAACGGTGAATCCGCTTTGGCGGCGGCCTCGCGCGCGGCGGCAGCTGGTGAGCGCCCGCTACGCGAGGGCGGCACGTCAGTGGCGAGCGAGGGAGAGCGAGGGTTCATCCTCGCTGGAACGGTAGCGGGGTAGGCTGCAGGGCGAGGCGCATGAGCGAGAAGCCCTTCACCCCCCATCCCGCCGACGCTCGACTGCTCGAGGGTCGTCGCGCGCTCGTGACGGGTGGTGACTCGGGGATCGGCCAGGGCGTCTGCTACGAGCTGGCGGCGCACGGGGCGACCGTTGCGATCAACTACCTCGGCCAGCCCGATGAGGCGCAGCGGATGGCCGGCGAGATCGAAGCCGCCGGCGCGAAGGCGGTCGCGGTGGCGATGGACGTCTCCAAGGAGAACGACGTCCAGCGGGCGTTCGCCACCGCGAAGGACGCGATCGGGGGCGTCGACCTGCTCGTCAACAACGCGGGGATCGAGCGCCCATACCCACTTCTAGACATGCCGCTGGAGGCCTGGCAGAGCGTGCTCGACGTGAACCTCACGGGCGTCTTCCTGTGCGCGCGCGAGGCCGCGCGCATGATGCGCGACGAGCGGTCGCCGGGGACGATCGTGAACATCTCCAGCGTCCACGAGCAGATCGCCTGGGAGCGCTTCTCCCATTACTGCGCTTCGAAGGGCGGCATGCGCCTGTTCACCCAGTCGATCGCAAAGGAGCTCGCACCGCTCGGCATCCGCGTGGTCAACGTCGCGCCCGGCGCGGTCGACACTCCGATCAACAAGTCGGTCCTGGAAAACCCCGAGGAAAGCGCGCAGGTCCTGGCGGAGATCCCGCTCGGGCGCTGGGGCCACGTCGCCGACATCGCTCGGGCCGTCGCCTGGCTGGCCAGCGAGCAGGCCTCCTACGTGACCGGCGCGACGCTGTTCGTCGACGGCGGCATGACGCTGTACCCGCGCTTCATCTGAGCGGGCGCGCGCTCACCACGCGCCGTCCTCGAAAGACGGCCGCTGCACCCCGCGCGGAAGGACCTGGTCGTCTTCGAGCTTGTCCAAGTGGGCGGCCAGGGTGGCCGTCGCGGCCGGGCGCAGCTCGTCGGACACCTCCGGCCAGACGGCGGCGAGCAGCTCCGGCACGCTCCGCAGTCCTTCGCTAAGTGCGAGGATCAGGCGGTTTTCGCGGTCGATCCGATGGGCGATGTACTCCTCGAGCTTCGCGCGCGCGTCCCACACCAGCTCGCCGTGGCCCGGGCACAACACGTTGAAGTCTTCGCGCAGGCGCAGGCGCGTGAGCGCGAGCAGATAGCCGGACATCGCACCTTCATGGGGAGTGATCAGCACGCTGCCGTTGCCGAGCACCGCGTCGCCGGTGAAGCATGCGCCATCGGCGACCAGGGCGTAGTGATCGGGAGAGTGACCGGGCGTGAAGACGGCCTGGAAGGGACCGAAGCGGGTGTCTTCGGCGAGCGTCACGTCGACCCCGCCGCGTCCGGCTGCCAGCGGCGCATGGTGCACTTCCAACAGCGTCTCGACCGCCGCCGAGTGGTCGTGGTGGTCGTGCGTGAGGACGACACCGCCGAGCCCCCCGCGCGCGTCGATCGCCGACATCAGGCGCCTGACGTGCCCGTCCTCCAGCGGGCCCGGATCGACGACCCACGCGGGGCGCCGGCCGACGACCCATGTGTTCGTCCCCGTGAGGGTCAACAGCCCGGGATTTGGTGCTCGCAGGCGCAGGATGTCGTAGTCGCGAAGCAGCCCTGCATCCGAGTGCGGTCCGACCGCGCCCTGCACCTCGCCAACCTCGGAATCCGGGGGAATCGAACCGTTCATGCGACGCGACGTTAGCTGACAGGCCGGGTGCTTGAACTGCCGCCGCTGCTCAGCGCGAGCGTCCAGAGGCTCGACGCGGGCCGCCGGAACGCCCACGTGAGCCTTCCGAGCTCCTGCGTGAGCCGTCGGCTGAGCGCCGCGGAGCGCCGCTCGAGGCGCCGGCCGGCGCTCGCCGGCCGCGGCGAGCGGCTCCGCCTCGTTGGGCGCCGCCGTCGCGTCCGCCCGTCGAGTCGCCCGCCAGGCCGCCCAGCTCGAGCTCGCGATGCAGTCCGAGGGCACCGACCATGCCTGCCAGCTCGCGACTCTGCTCGCGCGTCACGAGCGTCAGCCCTACGCCGCTCGCACCGGCTCGCGCTGTCCGCCCGATGCGGTGCACGTAATCGTCGCGCGTGGCTGGGATGTCGTAGTTGATCACGTGTGTGATTCCGGCGACGTCGATGCCGCGCGCGGCGACGTCCGTGGCCACCAGCGTGTCCACGACGCCCGACTCGAAGTTCGCGAGCGCGCGCTCGCGCTGGCCCTGCGACTTGTCGCCGTGCATCGCGACGGCCTGCACGCTGCTGCCCGCCAGCTTCTTGACGAGGCGGTCGGCGCCGCGCTTGGTGCGCACGAACACGAGCGTCAGGCCGCGCTCTGCCTCGTTCAACTCGGCGACCAGCCGCGCGACCTTGCCCTCGTGCGAGACGCTGACGAAGCGGTGCTCGACATCGCCCTTACGCTCGACCGGATGGGCGTGCTCGTGACGGCGAGGGTTCGAGGTGTATGCCTTGGCGACCTTGCCCACCTCGCCTTGAAGCGTGGCGGAGAACAGCAGCGTCTGGCGCTCGCGCGCGCACATCTTGACGATCTTGTCGACCACCGGGCGAAAGCCCATGTCGAGCATCCGGTCGGCCTCGTCCAGCACGAGCAGCTTGATGCGGCCAAGCGACACGTCGCGCCGCTCGATCAGGTCCATCAGCCGTCCCGGAGTCGCGACGAGGATGTGCGCGCGCCCGGCGAGGCGCGCCTGCTTGACGATCCCCGCGCCGCCGTACACCGCGGCGATCGACAGCGCGCGCGCATGGGCGATCGGACGTAGGTCGTCGACGATCTGGCTGGCCAGCTCGCGCGTCGGCGCGAGGACCAGCGCCGACGGGCGTGCGTCGGAGTCCTTGATGCGCTCGACCATCGGCATCCCGAATGCGAGCGTCTTGCCCGATCCGGTCGGCGATTGTGCCAGCACGTCGTGACCGGCGAGCACGTCGGGAATGACCATGCTCTGAACTGCAAAAGGCGTTGCGATCCCGCGCTGCGCGAGCTCACTTGCGACGACCTCGGACACGCCGAGGTCGGCGAACGTTGCGTCCTTCATGTGTTGATGCTCCTTCTGGCGACCGTCTGGCCACCGCTGCAGATGGAGATTCGACTGACCCCATCCGCGCGTCTGAAGCGCCAACAAAGACAAAGAACCTCACGAGCGACTTCGCCGCCCGTGCGGCCACCGTAGCAGCAGGCGCCGCCGTCCCCTGCAAGCGCTACTCCAAATTGGCCATCACGTGCTTGACGACCGTGTAGTCCTCCAAGGAGTACACGCTCAGGTCCTTGCCGTAGCCGGACTCCTTGAAGCCGCCGTGCGGCATCTCGGAGACGAGCGGAATGTGGTCGTTGATCCACACGCAGCCGAAGCGCAGCGCGCGTGAGACGCGCAGCGCGCGGCCGACGTCGCGCGTCCACACCGACGAAGCCAGGCCATAGCGCGTGCTGTTGGCCCACGTGATCGCCTGCTGCTCGTCGGAGAACCGCTGCACTGTGATCACCGGGCCGAAGATCTCGCGCTGGATCATCTCGTCGTCCTGCTCCAACCCGGCGATCACGGTCGGCTCGAGGTAGAAGCCCGGACGATCGGGCTCGCTGCCGCCGGTGACGATCTCGGCGCGCTCGGGCCTGCGCTGCAGGAAACCCTCGACGCGTTCGCGCTGGCGCGCGGAGTTGACCGGCCCGAGCGTCGTGTCGGGCGCGAGCGTGTCGCCGATCACGAGCCCCCTTGCCTGCTCGGCAAGTCCGGTGACGACGTCGTCGTAGACCTTGCCCGCGGCCAGCACGCGCGTGGCCGCGGTGCAATCCTGGCCGGCGTTGTAGTAGCCGGTGCCGGCGATCGTCTCCAGTGCGCTCGCGAGGCTCACGTCGTCGAACACCACGACCGGCGCCTTGCCGCCGAGCTCGAGGTGAACGCGCTTGAGCGTATCGGCGGCCGTGCGGGCGAAGTGCTTGCCGGTGTCGACCGAGCCGGTCAGACCGAGCATGTCGACGTCCGGGTGGCTGATCAGCGCCTCGCCCGTCGGCTTGCCGGGGCCGGTCACGACGTTCAGCACGCCCTTCGGCAGGATCTCGCCCGCCAGCTCGGCGAGCCTCAGGGTCGTCATCGGCGTCGTCTCGGCGGGCTTGAGCACGACCGTGTTGCCGGCCGCGATCGCCGGCGCGAATTTCCAGATCGCCATCATCAAGGGGTAGTTCCAGGGCGTCACCTGGCCGATCACCCCGACCGGCTCACGGCGCGTGAACGACGTGTAGCCCTCCATGTACTCGCCCGCCGCGCGGCCCTCCAGAACGCGCGCCGCGCCGCCGAAGAAGCGCAGGTTGTCGACCATCACGGGGATCTCGTCACTCTTGACCGCCTCGATCGGCTTGCCGGCGTTCAATGCCTCCAGGCGGGCGATCTCCTCGCCGTGCTGCTCGAGCGCTGCGGCGATCGCCAGCAGCGCCTCTGAGCGCTGGGCCGGCGTCGTCTGTGACCAGCCGGCGAACGCCCGCCGTGCGGCGGCCACGGCGCGGTCGACGTCCTGCGCGGTCGAGATCCCGGCACGCGCGATCTCCTCGCCGGTGGCCGGGTTCAGCACCGCTTCGGTCTCGCCGTCAGAGCGAACGGACTGGCCGTCGATGAAGTTGCTGAGGGTCTCTACCGTGGTCGCCATCTGGATGCTCCCCTCCTGTGGGGTGTTCGATCGGGATATGGGACGTGGTTGCGGCGGTCTCTGCGCGGCTCCGACGATCGTTGCACGCGACGCTACAAGCGACCGGCCTGCTGGCCGATTCGCGATCGGTCGAGCGCGTCGGCGACCGCCGGGTGGGTGATCTCGCCGGCCTGCACGTTCAGGCCGCGGCGCAGCGCGTCGTTCTGCTCCAGCGCCTCCTCCACGCCGAGCTCGGCGAGTTCGCTCACGTACGGAAGCGTCGCGTTCGTCAGCGCGTACGTCGAGGTGATCGGGACGGCGCCCGGCATGTTCGTGACGCAGTAGTGGGTGATTCCGTCGACTTCGTAGGTCGGTTCGGAATGAGTCGTCGGGCGTGAGGTCTCGAAGCATCCGCCCTGGTCGATCGAGACGTCGACGAGCACCGCGTGCCTGCGCATGATCTTCAACTGCTCGCGCGTGATCACGTGCGGCGCCCGCCCGCCGTGCACGAGCACCGCGCCGATCACGAGGTCAGCGAGCGGCAGCATCTCCTCGATCGCCAGCGTCGAGGAGAAGACGGTCGAGGCGCGCCCTGCGAATGCCACGTCGAGCTCGCGCAGCCGGTCCACCGAGCGGTCGAACACGAACACGTCTGCCTGCATGCCGATCGCGATGAACGCCGCGTTCATCCCCACAACGCCACCGCCGATCACGAGCACGGTGGCCGCGGCCACGCCGGGTACGCCGCCCAGCAGTATCCCGCGTCCTCCGAGGGGCTTCTCGAGCATGAACGCACCCGCCTGCGTGGCGATCTTGCCCGCGACCTCGCTCATCGGCGCCAGCAGCGGCAGGCGGCCCGCGGCGTCCTCCACCGTCTCATAGGCGATGCACGTCGCGCCGGACTCCTGCAGGCCGCGCGCCAGCTCCGGCTCGGCCGCCAGGTGCAGGTAGGTGAACAGCGTCTGCCCGGCGCGCAGCATCTCCACCTCCGAGCGCTGCGGCTCCTTCACCTTCAACACGAGCTCGGCGTCGGCAAAGATCGCCACCGCATCCGCGACGATCTGCGCGCCCTGCGCCGCGAACTGCTCGTCGGCCATCGCGCTGCCCTCGCCCGCGCCCGCCTGCACGAGCACTTCGTGCCCGCGCGCCGTCAGCTCCCTGACCCCGGCGGGAGTGATCGCGATGCGGTACTCGTCGGACTTGATCTCGCTGGGGATTCCGACCCTCATCGTGCGAGCTCCCGTCCGCGCAGGGCCAGCCAGAACTCGATGCGGTCGCGGGCGCTCGAGAAGTTGCGCCCGGTCAGCTGCTCCACGCGGCGGACGCGGTAGCGCAGCGTGTGGCGGTGGCAGTACAGCGCGCTCGCCGCCTTCTCCCAGTGCCCGTTGTGTTCGATGAACACGTCGAGCGAGCGCAGCAGCTCGTCGCCGTAGTCGCCCTCGCCCTGTTCGACGGGACCGAGCACGCCACGGCAGTAGGAGACCAGAGCGTCGTCGTCCTGCAGCGAGAGCAGCAGTTGAAAAGCGCCGAGATCGCGATAGGAGGCAACCTCGGGAGCGTCGCCGTTCTGCAAGCGCACGGCCTCCAGGGCGCAGCGCGCCTCGTGGAAGCTCAAGCGCAGCGAGTGCGTCGCCGCGGCGCGGCTGGCGGCGGCGCGGACCTCGCCGAAACGAGCGCTCAGCTCGCGACGGATCTCGCGCGCGAGCTCGATCGGGTCGAGCTCCTCGGCATCGACCACCGCGCACAGCAGCCCCGCGCGGATCGCCACCAGGCTATGCGCCCCCTCGCGCTCGAGCGTCCGTTCCAGCGGCGGCGCCGCCGCGCTCGGGTCCTCCAGCGCGAAGGCCAGCACCGCCACCTGCTCGCCGATCCCGAACGGCCGCAGGCGGGCCTGCAGATCCTCCGGATACAGGTGCCCGGTGAGCGCCTCTGCCAGCACGTCGCCCGCCATGTTGCGCTGCAGCATTTCGTAGCGCTCGTTCACGAGCTGGGCGAAGGCGCGCTCGGTGATCGCGATGAAGGGCAGCTCATAGGGCACCTCGAAGAGCGGGAACGAGCGCTTGCGCGCGGCCGCCACGAGCGCCGCGGGCAGCCGCTTGTGCCTGAAGCCCGTGCCGAACCCGAGGCCCGCGATGTCGTGGTCGGCGAGTCGCTCGATCAATTCCCGCTGGCTCTTCGGCCCGTCCAGCTGGATGCCGGTCGTGAGCAGCAGCTCACCTCCGCGCAGCCACGGCGTCGGGTCCTCGAGCTCGGTGCTGTGAACCCAGCGGACGGGCGCCTGCGCCGCGTCCTCGCCGCTCGCGAGCTTCAGCCCGAGCTCGTCGATCAGGCTCGCGACGGTGAGCTCCATTACGCTCGCAGGGGCCGGGGCCGTTCAAGCACGTCGCGCCGCTGCCCCATCCGCTGCGACGCCTCGGTGAGCACCGGCCGCAGGATCGCCTCGATCTCCTCGAACTGCTCGCGACCGGCGATCAGCGGCGGCGAGAGCTGCACGATCGGGTCGCCGCGGTCGTCGGTGCGGCAGATCAGCCCGCGGCGGTACAGCTCGCCCGAGAGAAAGCCGCGCAGCAGCTCCTCGGACTCCTCGGAGTTGAACGTCTCCTTCGTGTCCTGGTCCTTGACGAGCTCGATCGCCTGGAAGTAGCCCGCGCCACGCACGTCGCCGACGATCGGCACGTCGCGCAGGCTCTCGAGCGTCTCGCGCAGCAGGCCCTCGTTCTCGAGCACGTGCCCGCACAGGTCCTCCTGCGCGATCACGTCGATGTTCGCCAGCGCGATCGCGCACGCGATCGGGTGACCGCCAAACGTGAAGCCATGCTGGAAGATCGCCTTGCCCGCCAGGAACGGCTCGGCGATGTGGTCTGCGGCGATCACCGCGCCGAGCGGCGCGTACCCGGAGGTGATGCCCTTTGCCGTCGTGATCATGTCCGGCTGATAGCCGAAGCGTTCGCTGCCGAACATGTGTCCGATGCGACCCCACGAGCAGATCACGTCGTCGGAGATCAGCAGCACGCCATGGCGGTCGCAGATCTCACGCACCCGCTGGAAGTAGCCGTCCTGCGGCACGAAGCAGCCGCCGCCGTTCTGCACCGGCTCGAGGATCACCGCGGCAACCGTCTCCGGACCGGCGAACTCGATCGCCTCCTCGATCGAGTCGGCCGCCCACAGCAGGTCGCGATCTTCCTGCCATCGATACGAGTTCGTGTTCTCCACGTGGATGCCACCGGGCGTGAGCGGTTCGAACGGGGTGCGCACCGGCGTCAGCCCCGTCGCCGTGAGCGCTCCCATCGAGGATCCGTGATACGCGAGCTTGCGCGAGATCAGCTTGTGCCGCGTGCTCTCGCCGCGCGCATGGTGGTAGGCCTTCGCGAGCTTCCAAGCCGACTCGACCGACTCCGAGCCGCCGGATGTGAAGAACACGCGGTTGAGATTGCCCGGCGCGAGCTCCGCGATCCGCGTCGCCAACTCGATCGAGCGGGGATGCGCGTAGCTCCAGTTCGTGTAGAAGCCGAGCTCCTTGGCTTGGCGCGCCGCCGTCTCGCCGAGCTCGGCGCGGCCGTGACCGATGTTCACGCAGTACAGCGCCGACAGGCCGTCGAGATAGCGCTTGCCGTGTTCGTCGTATACGTAGCAGCCCTCGCCGCGTACGATCACCGGCACCTCGGCGTCCGCGTAGGAGCCCATTCGCGTGAAGTGCATCCACAGGTGACGCTTGGCCTGCGCTTGAAGATCAATTGGCATGAATAACACGCTTCCCGGGTAGCTCACTGGACACTGAGGACAACGCTACTCCCTCCACATTTGCCCCTCAAGCCGCCTCGTGGTTCAAGAAGTCCCACCGCAATTGTACGAATTGTACAACGGCGACGCCCGGCTTTGGGGATCACGCCCCTTGCGCGTCCGGCGCTCCGCGACGTACCTTCTGTCGCGACCAGGCCGTAACGTCTTTAGAACCGACGAGAGGAGCCGCTGATGGCCGCCGACAGTGCCGCCACACCCGGAGTCCCCGCATCGCCCGGATCCGGCCCCCCGGCATCCTTGGAAGTCATCGACAAGGGCCTGAAGAAAGGCGCGATCGGCTACCTCTCGAACATCGTCATCGGCGTCGCCTCGACCGCGCCCGCATACTCGCTGGCAGCGACGCTCGGCTTCATCGTCGGCGTGCAAGGCATCGGCGTGCATGCGCCCGCCGTGCTGCTCGTGTCGTTCGTGCCGATGCTGCTGATCGCGACCGCCTACAGGTACCTCAACCGGGCCGACCCGGATGCGGGCACTACGTTCGCCTGGAGCACCCGCGCGCTCGGCCCGGGGATTGGCTGGTTGAACGGTTGGACGATCGTCCTCGCCGACGTGATCGTGATGGCCTCGCTGTCGGACATCGCGGCCATCTACACGTTCAAACTCTTTGGCTTCACCGAACTCGGGGAATCGAACGGGGCGATCATCGTGGCAGCGGCCCTGTGGATAGCGGTCATGACGTGGATCTGCTACCGCGGCATCGAGCTCTCCGCCCGCATCCAGCAGGTCCTGCTCAGTGCGGAGATCCTGATCCTGACGGTCTTCGCGGTGGTCGCCCTCGCCAAGGTCTACGGTTCGCATCCGGCCGGCTCGATCGAACCGCGAGCTTCGTGGTTCGACCCGACCCAGATGAACTTCGGCCATCTCGTCGACGGTGTGCTGCTCGGGGTGTTCATCTACTGGGGCTGGGACTCGGGCGTGGCCGTCAACGAGGAGTCCG
>Ga0193729_1000057_pt1 | contig 48870 bp, 43 predicted proteins | sample U1c2metaG_FD_143036 | JGI IMG/M metagenome (GOLD analysis project Ga0193729, IMG submission 143036) | Soil microbial communities from a riparian zone of the East river system, Colorado, United States - U1c2 | ecosystem: Environmental > Terrestrial > Soil > Riparian zone | place: USA: East River...
GGGCGAGTACTTCCGCCACCGCAACCCCGAACGCCAAGCCCGCCGCCTGATCGCCCAGCTCGAAGCGCTCGGGCACACCGTCACGCTCCAAGAGGCGGTGGCGGCCTGAACGCTATTTTCCCTTTAGAGAGTCCACGCTCTCGGCACGCGTGGGGCGCTCCCGTCCAGCCGGGGCTCGACGCGCCGCGCTCAGTCCACGCGCCGCAGGCCGACGCGCGCGAGCGCCCCGAACAGAACGGTCAGGGCGGCGAGATGCGCGAGCGAGCCGCCGATCGACGGGGCGGCATCGTTGACGGCCGCGTCGAGCGCCTGCAGCGCGGCCTTGAAGGGAAACACGAACGAGATCGCCGAGATCACGTCGTACAGGCCCGCTCCGACCGCGCCGCTCGGGACGAGCGCGAGAAACGCGAGCGGCAGCGAGAGCAGGAAGGCGAGCAGGGAGGCCGCGCGCACCTCTCGCGCGAGGACCCCGATCGCCACGCCAAGCGCAGCGAAGCCCGCGGCGCCGAATGCGAGCGCGGCCAGCCACAGCCCGACGCGGCTCCAGTCGAGCGCCACGAAGGCGCCGACCCCAGCGAGCATCGCGAGGGCGAGCAGCAGCGAGCAGCCCGCCGCGAGCAGGGCCTTCTCGGCGAGCAGCCCCCCGCGCGAGACGAGCCCGCGCACGAGGCGCGCCAGCGTGTGCTCCTCGCGCTCGAGCGCGACGCCGCCGGAGGCCAGCAGCATGCACACGAACATCAGCGAGACGCTGACTGCGACGACCACCGCGAACGTGTTCAGCGGCGTACGACGACCCGCGATCAGCGTGCTCTTGACCTGGATCGGCTGGCCGACCGTGCTCAGCACGTTCTTGGCCAGAAGCAGGTTCTGCGCGGCGAACGCCGCGAAGGTCTCGATCCGTTCGAGCGCGGCGCGATCGGCGCCCGGCGGCAACCGCGCGATGATCCCGTGGAGCGTCGGTGGGATCTGCTTGAGCCCGATCAAGTCCGGCGAGCCGAGCGCGCCGAGGTTGCGCCCGCTCAGCAGCGCGCCGAGCGCCTGCGCGGCGGCGCGCTGTATCTGTTCGGAGAAGCCGATGTTGGCCTGCGCGAGCGCGGCGTCTATCTGCGACTGCACGAGCGACTGCTCCAGCGCGTTGCCGTTGTAGAGCACTTCAAGCTGCGCCTGGCGCAGCCCCGAGCCCAGCCGCGCGGCGATGTTCGGGGGGATCACGACGGCCGCAAGCACCTTGCCCGACTTGATCTCCCGAACAGCCTGGGCACGAGTCGGCACGCGCACCGACTGCACCTGGTCGAACAGCTGTTCCGCGTAACGACTGACGGGCACGCGCTGGCTGCCCACCTGGACCGTCTGGCCGGGCGACGTTCGGTCGACGATCGCGACCTTCGGCTTGCCGGGACCGCGCGAGATCGCCAGCCCGATCAGCAGCGCGATCGCGATCGGATATACGACCAGCACCCCCACGAGCAGCCGCGAGCGGCGCAGGATCAGCAGATCCTTGGCCAGCAGCCACCTCATCCGTGCCCCCGCTCGTGCAGAAAGGCCAGGAACGACGCCTCGAAGTCCGCCTCGCCGGCCCCGCCTGCGACCAGCGCGCTCGGTGGCCCGTCGAACAGCAGCTCCCCGTCCGCCAGCACGATCGCCCGCGTCGCGTAGCGACGCACCTCGCTCACATGGTGCGTGGAGAAGAGCACCGGCGTGCCGCGCGCGGCGAGTGCGGCGACGAACTCCCACAGGCGCGCGCGCTGGCCCGGGTCGAGCGCGGAAGTGGGCTCGTCGAGCGTCAGGATCTGGGGGTCGGCGATCAGACCCAGCGCCACGTTGACACGCTGTCGATTGCCGCCCGAGAGACGTTCAACGGGTTCGTCCGCGCGATCGCCGAGGCCGGTCTGCTCGAGCATGCGTGCTACGGCCGGCTCGACGTCCGGGACCCGCTCCAGGTGCGCGAACAGCCGCAGGTTCTCGGCAACCGAGAGCTTCGAGTAGAGCGCCGGCCGCTGCGGCGCCCAGCCGATCGCGTGGCCGCCGCGCGTGCCGGCCGAACCGCTTACGCTGCCGGCGCTCGCGCGCTGCACGCCGGCGATGATCGACAGCAGCGTGGTCTTCCCGGCGCCGTTTGGCCCGACGACCGCGACCAGTTCCCTGGCGCGAACGTCGAAGCTCACGTCTCGCAGCGCCTCGCGCTCGCCGTAGCGCTTGGCGAGTCCGCTGACGCTCAGAACCGGCTCGCTCAGGCCTTCCACGCGCCTACGACAGGCCCTCTCGCGAACGGTCCCATGGTTCGAGGGTCAGATGGCGGCTCAGGTAGACGACCGTCTCGCGCAAGATCGACAGCAGCGGCAGCGCCACGAGGGCGCCGACGATCCCGTCGACGTGCAATCCCAGCAGCAGCGCGAAGATCACCAGCACGGGATTGATGCGCAGCGTGTGCCCGAAGACCTGCGGCGCCACGATGTGGCCCTCGAGCTGCTGCAGGCCGATGAACAGCAGAATCAGCCACAGCGCAGAGATCGGTTTGGTGAACAGCGCCACGAGCGTCGGTGGCAGTGCGCCGAGGATCGGGCCGATGTAAGGGACAAGCTCCATCACGCCGTAGAACACGGCGAACGCGATCGCGTACTTCTCTCCGTCGGGGAAGATGCCGAGCACGCCGAAGAGGTACAGCGCCACACCGGTGGAGGTGCCCATGATCACGCTGAACAGCAGCTGGCCGCCGATGTAACGCGAGACCGCGCGTTGCACGAGATGGGGATAGTCGTCGGCACGCGTGCCGTCGCTGTCGGGCATCGCCCGGCGCACGAGCCGGCCGATCTCGGGACCGTAGATCAGCATGTACACCGATAGCACGAAGATCAGCACGAGGTCGAAGATCGCGCTCGCCGCTTCGGTCAGCAGGCTGGCGCTCGAAGAGGCCAGTTTGCCCGCGCTCTTGGCGACTTTCTCCTGAATGCTCTGCAGCGCGGTTTTGCCCTGCTTGACGAGGTGCACGTGGATGCCCTGTTTGTTCAGTTCGCTCTGGAACGTGGCGATCTGCTTGTTCGCTTCGTCCACGAGGTGCGGCAGGTTGTCCGAGAACGTGCGCACCTGGTTGGAGATAGGGTTCGCGACTGCCACGCCGATCCCGGCGAGCGCCAGGAAGAACCCGAGGTAGACGGCGAGCACGGCCAGTCCGCGGGGAAGGCGCCTGCGCTGGAGAAAGGAGACAGCCGGGTTGAGGATCAGCGCGATGAGCCCCGCGACGATGAAAATCATCAGCACGCTGCCCGCCGCCTTCGCGAGCTCCCACAGCCCGAGCAGGCCGAGCGGAAGCACGATGAGCTGGATCCAGCGCGGAACGACGGCGCGTGGCGGCTCGGTCGGCGGTGCACGCCGCTTGGACTCGTCGGCGAGTGCCCGCTCCTCGTCGGTGGGCGGGGCCTCCTCCGGAGCGTTCTCGGGGACGTCCGTCACTTGCCTCCCACCATCGCCAAAGTATGGCTGAGCCCCAGGCGGCGCCAGCGGGCGGACCGGCCCCCGCGGCGGAGGTTCACGAAGGCCCCGCGGACGGCGCAGCGGCGAGCATCCTGTTTGTCGGAGACGTGGTCGGTGGCATCGGACGACGCACTCTGCTTGAGAGTCTTCCCGTCCTACGCGAGCGCTATGCGCCGACGTTCGTGATCGTCAACGGGGAGAACATCGCCGGGGGCCTCGGCATCACCCCTAAGATCGCCGACGAGCTGCTGGCGTCGGGCATCGACGCCATAACGCTTGGCAACCACACTTACCACCGGCGCGAGATCTACGCCTACCTCGACTCGCAGCCGCGCATCGTGCGCCCCGCCAACTTCTTGCGCAGCCAGCCAGGCCACGGCACGTGCGTGGTCGAGCACGACGGCCTGCGACTGGGCGTCGTGAGCCTCAGCGGGAACCTCTACCTGCGTGCCGGGCGCTCGGCGTTCACCGAGATCGAGGTGGCGCTGGCGGAGCTCGGCGCCGTCGGGCACATCCTCGTCGACATGCACGCCGAGGCGACCTCCGAGAAGGTCGCGATGGGCTGGCATCTGGACGGCCGCGTGACGGCAGTCGTGGGCACGCACACGCACGTGCCGACGGCCGACGCACGCGTTCTCGAGAAAGGCACCGCCTACATCACCGATGTGGGCATGACCGGCCCGCGCGGAGGCGTGATCGGCGTCAAGCGCGAGCAGGCGATCCAGTCGCTGCTCACGCAGATGCCGGTGCGCTTTGAAACCTCCGAGGAGGATCCCTGGCTGATGGGGGTGCTCATCCGCTGCTCACAGCCGCTGCGGGCGGATTCGATCGAGCAGATTCTGATGCCACGCCCCGCATCCGCCTAGCCGGCGCGCCGAAGCGGCCGAGCAGGGCGAGCATCACCAGTGGGAGGAACCAGGGGATGTAGAGGTAGAACCAGTGGTCGATACCGAGCTGCGTGGCGAGGATCACTGCGGCGCACCCCGCCCCGAGTCCTACCACGTCGGGCCGGCGCGGAATAACTGCGAGCGTGAGGGCGAGCGCGATAGCCGCGATCTGGACGGCTTCCTGCCAGTCGCCGAGACCGCCGTACAGCCCCCACACGGAGAAGGGCGAGCCGCGGTCGGACTGGTAGGCGACGGTGCGCTGGTAGATCGTGTGCAGCGAGTCGTGGCTGAGCGCGGGAATGCTCGCGACGGCCACAGCAGCGACAAAGGCGAGCGCGAACGCCGCGAAGTCGCGCACCCGTTCACGAGACCCACCGGCGGCGATCTGCGCCGCGCGTACCCTGTCCGTCGCGAGCGGCGCCGGCCGCCAAAGACCGTACGTCGCGAGCAGCGGCGTAAGCGCCAGCGGGGCGAACTTTGTCAGACCGGCGAACGCCGCGAACACGCCGCGCGCGGGCGCTGCGAGCCTCGACCGGTAGGTGGCCGCGAGCAGCGCCGCGAGCACCAGCACCGCGACCAGCGTGTCGTTGGCGTTGCTCTCGAGCGCGAACAGCGTGAACGGATAGGAGACCCACGCGTACGCCAGCGCGATCCCAAGCGTCGGCCCGCGCACGCGTCGCCCGATCAGGAACAGCATCGCGATGGCCAGCAGGTCGAACACGATCGCCGCGGCGTGGGCGGCCGGGAGGTCGTCCCACTTGCCGCTCCAGCCAAACAGCTGCTCGAAGGGCACATAGCCCTCGTAGTTGACCGGACCGTACGTGTCCCCATGTTCGTTGTCGGAGGGGTAGTGGCCGTACAGGGGCTTGCCGTGAACGATCCGCTGCGCCCCGATCACGCCGGCGTAGCCGACGTCGATCACGTTCGAATCGGTCACGTTCAGAGCGATGCGAAAGCCGATCAGGAAGACCACGCCGAGCGCCAACCACGGCGCGGGCACGAGCAGGCGCAGCGGGCCGGGCTCCCGGCGGGGGCGTCCGCGGCGCGCCAACGCGAGCATCCGCGCGAGCAGGTAGAGCAGCGGCGGATAGACGAGCGGCACCGATTGGTAGATGCGCGCGTGGTTGAAGAACGCCAGCGACACCGAGAACGACAGCAGCACGAGTAGGTCGAGGTGCAGCAGCGAGAAGGGCCGGCGGAAGTTGAAGAACGGCACGACGAACAGCGCACACAGCGGCAGCCAGATGTACAGCGCGTTGACGTGCCGTCCGAACGCGCCGCGATAGCCGCGCGCCATCGTCCACGCCACCTGGAAGCCCGTCCACTGTTCGAGCACCCGCCCGCTGAGATCGTCGATCGTCACCTGGCCGATCTCCTTCTTGCCGTTGCGCGAGAAGTAGCTGACCTGCCAGTGGAAGGGGATCTTCAGGTACGCCCCGCCGTAGGAGCCGGGGTATTTGGCGCGTACGGACTTCATCTTCGGCAGTGCCGCGGCGATCGCCATCACCTGGTTCGCCGACAGCCGGCGCCCCGCCGGGGGCGTGTCCGAGGGCGGGACCGGGATCGGCGCGTCCGAGCTCGTGGAGCGGCCCGCGGACGAGGCGGCCGAGTCGATGCTCGCGGCGCCCGCCAGCTGCGCCGGGCGCGGCGCGCTCCCCCGCGCACCCGGCGTCGCGCTGGCCGTGGCGGGTACCGCGCACGCGAGCGCGCACGCGAGGATGGTGATCGAGCGCCGCACCAGGCGAGCGTAACGGGCGCGTCATCGCGCGCGAGTCGGCAAGAATCGATCGTCAGGCGGCCGTGCGCTCGGCCGCGCCGGTGTCGGCCAGGCCGAAGTGACCGAGCACGAGCGGCGCGATGTCGCGGATCGCCCACTGGACGGGTTCCTGCGCGGGGAGCTCGACGCCGCACGCGATCAGCGCGCCGAGCGAGTCTGAGGCGTGCAGCGAGCCATGGCTACCGCCGCCGACGTGCGCCTGGCGGCCCCAGTCGATGAACTCGTACCCGGGAGCGGCGGACAGCAGGACCTCTCCGGAGGTCGAACACGTGAGCGCAGCCCACACGCGTGCGAGCACGTCGGGGTAGTCGGGCGTGAGCAGGCGACCGTCGCTGACGCTCGCGTCGATCACGGCGAGCGGGCCCTCGACGCTCCAGTGCACGCCGCGCGCGTCCTGCAGCGGACCGCCGGGGCCAAAGCGCAGCTCGCCGTGCGCGGAGCTCGCGATGATCCCCTCGTGGGGTGCATCGTGCGCATCGCGCGCCAGCCACATGACGTGCTCGACTCCCTCGATCCTCAGCGCACGCGTCACGACCGACGCGCGCATCGCGTCGCGCTCGGGCTCGTGCAGGGCGTAGACCATCGCGGCGCGCTGGGAGGGGCAGACGGCTATCCGGGGTTCGTCGCCGCCGGACGGGCGCGACGGGCCGAGGACACCGAGCTCGGCGAGCTCATCCTGCAACGCGATCGTGTCGGTCACGGGCGCCTGCGAATGGTCGGCCATCGCGATGACCGCGTACTCGCGCAGGAACTCGTCCACCCCACCGGAGGCCTCACACACGCGGGCGAGCTGCAGGTCGGCCTGGGCGATCGACTGCAGCTGCGCCTCGGGCCCATACTTGTGCGAGTACCAGTCGTTGTCCGGCAGCGAGAGCAGCAGGAAGTCGAACAGGTCGCGTTCGACCATGTAGCTGGACACGCAGCCCGAGTGGCGGTCGCGCACGCCCGGCATCCCCAGCCCCGAGCGGCAGCCCGTGCGCCGCGAGGCGAAGATGTCGGCGTAGAAGAGCTCGCGCGGGCCCATCACCGCGTGGCGCATGAGCGTCGTGGCGACGCGCGTCAGGGCGGTGTCTCGCTGCGGCTCGTGCCGGTAGCGCCCGCGGTACATCAGGTACGTGGTCCCGGCAGTACGCACGTCGGCGTCGTCGAGCGTCTCGAAAACGGTCGGCGTGTCCGGCGAGAGGTGAGCGCGGTTCATGTTGTAGACGGTGTCGGTCAGCTGCCGCGTGATCCCGAAGCGCTGCGCAGAGCGAAAGCTGGAGCCGTATTCCACGTAGCGGTCCTCATCGCGATGGAACCAGTTCATCGCCGGGACGCGGTGCGCGTCCTGCGCCACGCCCGTCACGATCGAGGCCGCGCAGACCGGCGTGACGGACGGAAACGCCGCGACGCAGTCGTGCACGTAGCGCCCGCGCTCGATCAGCGTCGCGAGCACCGGGGCTGCGCCCGCGGCAACGGCGCGCTCGAGCATCGCCGGCGCCATCGCATCGATCACGCAGAGGACGAGCTTGGGCGGGGAGGACATCTAACGGCGCAGACTGCGCAGTCCCGCGTACTTCTCATCGGCGCGCCCTCGCCCGCGCCAGATGAACCAGGCGAGCAGCGCGACGGCTATGTAGCCGAGCGGGTGCAGCAGCGCGACGAGCGCCGCGAGCAGCAGAGAGGCCGCGTCGAGGTACAGGGTCAGCGCCTCGCGCGCCGCCCGATCGGGAAGACGCGCGCGCGCGCGCAGGATCACCGGGACGGCGGCGCGCTGGGCCAGGCCGACGATCGCGAGGCCGCCGAATATCCCCGGCCAGGCGCTGTCGCCGTGCGCGGCGAGCGTGCCACCGAACAACAACGGCCCCGCACCGAATGCGAGGCCCGCCAGCGAGGCGCCGAGCGGGTCGCTGCGCCGCGTGCGGTCGCCTGGGTCGATCGTCGGCGAAAGCCCGAGCACCAACTGCAGCACGTATGCGATCGCAAGCGCCGCCACGACGACGAGCAGCCACCAGTCGGCTTCAAGGAAACGAAAGGGGTCGCGCGTGAAGTGGACTCCCAGCGCATCGGCGCCCGCGAGCGCACCGGCGAGCAGCACCGGCAGGAAGGGCCGCAGGCCGCAGGCAGCCGCGAGACCGGCGCCGAGACCGATGTAGAAGAAGATGCCGTTCATGCAATGGGCGTGCGGGGGTGCGCTACCGTGCGGGGGCTGGCCGACCTGTGATCGGCAGGACGATAGACGACGCGTGTGGCGATCAGCGAATCGGACGCGCGAGGTTCGGCGGGCGCGGCGGCGAATAGAGACGACAGCACATGGACCGATCGATCAGCGGAGCGGGTGGCGGGCGAAAGGCCCGGCCGACGGCGCACGAGCTGGCGCGTTACGAGGCGCTGTTCGCGACGCGCACGCGCGCCATGAAAAGCTCGGCGATGCGCGAGATGATGGCGTTGACCGAGCGCCCGGACGTGATCTCGCTCGCCGGTGGGCTTCCGGATACGAGCACGTTCGCGCCTGAGCTGTACGCCAAGCTGATGTCCCAGGTGGCCGCCGAGTCCACGGCGCGCGCCCTGCAGTACGGACCGACCGAGGGAATGGCCGCGACGGTGGAGTGCGTCGTCGAGGTGATGGCCCAGGAGGGAACGCTCGTCGATCCCGAGGAGGTGATCGTGACGACGGGCGGTCAGCAGGTGATCGATCTCGTGTGCAAGACGTTGATCGACCCGGGCGACGTGATCGTCGCAGAGGCGCCCACCTATCCGGGGGCGGTGCCGACGTTCAGCGCCTACCAGGCCGCGGTGGAGCAGATCGAGGTGGACGCCGACGGCATGCCGATCGACGAGCTCGAGAGCACGCTCGACCGCCTGCAGGCGCATGGACGCAGGCCGAAGTTCATCTACACGATCCCCAACTTCCAGAACCCCGGCGGGGTGACAATGTCGCTGGCTCGCCGTCGTCGTCTTGTCGAGGTCGCGCGCGAGCGCGAGCTGCTGATCCTCGAGGACAACCCCTACGGACTGCTGCGCTACGAGGGCGAGCCGCTGCCGACTCTCTACTCCCTCGATGCCCAGGCGAGCGGCGCCGGAGCGGCGGCCGACCTCGTGATCTACCTGGGCACCTTCTCGAAGATCCTCTCGCCCGGGCTGCGACTCGGCTGGGCGGTCGCCCCGCGACCGGTCCTGGAGAAGCTCAACCTTGGCAAACAGGGGTCGGACCTGTGTTCCTCGCCGGTCACGCAGCTGTTCGTTGCCGCGTACTTCAAGGAGCGCGAGGCGAGCGGAGAGGCGCGCTGGCTGGGCTACCTGCAACAGCTGAGGGACCTCTACAGACGCCGGCGTGACGTGATGCTGGATGCGCTCGAGGAGCACTTCGGCGAGCAGGCGCGCTGGACCAAGCCGCAGGGCGGCCTGTTCATCTGGGCGACGCTCGACGAGCGTCTGGACACGACCGACCTGCTCGCGCAGGCGCGCGAGAACGAGGGCGTGGCGTTCGTTCCGGGACGCGCGGCGTACATGGACGGACGACGCGGCTCCTTCTCGATGCGGCTGAACTTCGCCGGCGTCGGAGATGAGGACATTCGCGAGGGCGTGCGCCGGATTGGCAAGGTCGTGCGCGAGCAGGTCGGCCTGTACGGCACGTTGACAGGCTCCCCACCCCTGCGCGCGCAGCTGGAGGGGCAGCCGAATGCGCAGGCGGACTCGCAATCTGACGCGCCGCCGGCCCGCGCCGAGGGCGGGGGCCAGGAGAGGCCCCCGCTGGCCGACGTCGTAGCGTTCCCGCGCCGCGACCAACAAGGTTCGGCACGCCGGCGCCAGGATCGATGAGCGCCGCCCCGAAGGTCGCGGTGCTGAAGGGCGGGCGCTCGCTCGAGCGCAACGTCTCTCTGCGCTCCGGCGCGCACGCGCAGGAGGCCCTGGCGCGACTGGGGCACGAGGTGCTCGCGCTCGACATCGACGGGGAGCTTGTGGAGCGGCTGCGGGACGCGAAGCCCGACGCGGCGTTCGTCGCCTTGCACGGACCCGAGGGCGAGGACGGGAACGTGCAGACGCTGCTGGAAGCCGTCGGGATCCCGTACACGGGCTCGGGGCCGGCGGCGTGCATGTGCGCCACCAACAAGGTGCTGGCCAAGCACCTGATGCGCGACGCGGGCATCCCAACGCCGGACTTCCGTTCCTTTCGCGAGTCGTCGATCAAGGAGCTGGGCGCGGCCGGTGCGCTGCCGGACGTGGAGCGAGCGCTTGGCTTCCCGCTGGTCGTCAAGCCCGCCAGCCAGGGCTCGGCGCTGGGGGTCAAGTTCGCGCGCACGAGCGAGGAGCTGCCCGGCGCGCTCGTCGGCGCCTTCTCGTACGACCGTACGATCCTGATCGAGCGCTATGTCAAGGGTCGCGACCTCGCGGTGTCGGTTCTCGACGGTGCCGATGGGCCCTCGGCGCTGCCTGTCGTCGAGGCGGTCCCGCGCGAGGAGGACTTCTACGACTACGAATCGCGTTATGAGATCGGGATGACGACGTTCGTGTGCCCCGCCGAGCTGGAGCCGGACACGACGGTGCGCGCGCAAGCGCTGGCGCTCGAGGTCTACCGGCTGCTCGGCTGCCACGGCGTCGGGCGCGTCGATCTGATGCTCGACGAGCAGAGCGAAGAGCTATGGGTGCTGGAGACGAACGTGATCCCGGGGATGACCGAGACCAGCCTGCTCCCCCAGGCCGCCGACGCGGCCGGAATCGGCTTCGACGAGCTCATCTCGCGCGTGCTCGACAGCGCGTTCACGCGCTAGACGCGCCGATCAGGAGTCGCCGGCGGCGAAGTCCTCGGGTGAGACCTCATCGAGGAACTCCTTGAACTTCTCGACCACGTCCTCGGACTCCTCGACGTCGTGCTCGAACTCGATCGCCGACTCGGCGATCACCTCCTCGGCCGCGTAGATCGGGGCGCCGGCGCGCACGGCGAGCGCGATCGCGTCGCTCGGGCGCGAGTCGATCTCGAGCTCGCGACCGGCCACGCTCAGCGTGATGGAGGCGAAGAACGTGTTCTCACGCAACTCGGTGACCGATACCTGCGTGCATTTGACGTCCAGCTCGCCAAGGATGTCGCTGAGCAGGTCATGGGTCATCGGCCGCGGAGTACCCGCGCCCTGGAGCTTCATGAGGATCGACGCGGCCTCCGGGTGACCGATCCAGATGGGCAGGAACTTGTTGCCGTCGACCGTCTTCAGGAGCACGATCGGCTGCTTGCCAACCATGTCGAAGCTGACGCCGTAGATGACCATCTCCTGCACGCAAATCCTCCGAGAGGGGGAAAGGCCAGAGTATAGGTACCCGCCGGGGCCGGCCGACCGGCTCGGCGGGCCCCGCTCAGCCCCCCGGGGCGGCGAGACCCTCCGTCTCGTCGCGAAAGCTCCAGAGCTTGTTGCCGAGGAAGTTAAGCGGCATCGACGCGCCCACCGCCAGCGCCTGTGCCGGGACCTTGGCGACGCCCGCCGCCTCCACGAGCAGCATCAGGACGAGCAGGCTGAAGCCCAGCGCGACAAGGCTCACGAGGACGAAGCGGACGGCCTGGAAATGGACCCGCCCGTCGCCGGCGTCGAAGGTCCAGTGGCGATTGAGCACGAAGTTGTTGACGACGGCGATGAGCCACGCGGCGATCGCCGCAAGGTGGTAGTCGATCCCGATCGCGTGCACGCACAACGTGTAGACGGCGAGGTTGACGACAAACCCGAGGCCGCCGACGAAGCCGAAGCGCACCAGCTGCAGCCAGTTGGCGGGCTTACGCAGACCGTGCAGCAGGCGCACATGCGGACGGATCTCAACGGGTCCGCCGATATTGCGTGCGTGGATGTCCACAGTTGTGGCCTCGTCGCGCATCGGTGCAGGTTAGCTGAGCGGCATCGGGGCTGGAGATCGCTGCGCAGAGCGCCCGGAGGGGCCGTGCCGGCAGGCCGCCAGCCTGGAAGGGTAGTGGGCGGGTAGCGGGCGCGTGGCGTGGGGACGACCGCTAGCCTTGCAAGGGTGACGGACACGACCGAAGTCGGCTCGCCCCGTGCCCCGGGCGGCAAGCTTCCGCGCTACTCGCTCGTGGCTGCGGTCGTGCTCGGGGCGCTGGCCGCCCTGGCAGTCGTAGTCCTCGGCGACGGCGGCGATTCGCACGCCAACGTCGCGAAGGGCGCGGGCGCGCCCCAGTCGACCCGGCATGCGAGCGTCCCCACGGCGCCTCGCGGGAGTACTGCCGGGCATGGGACGGCACTCGCGCCACAAGGCCCGATAGCAGGCGCCGTCGGCGGGACCGGCGGGCGGCGGGCGAACGTCTCCGAGGTCGCCGACCCCGAGGAAGCGAACAGCTTCCCCGCGCCGGCGTCGGTCCGCCACAAGGCCGCCTCAGCGCCATCGAAGGCGAGCGAACAGATCGTCGCCGTCGGCGCGCCGTCGGATGCCGAAGTCAAGCACGAGCTCGCACAGATGCAGGCGGTGGAACGAAGCGCTAAGCAGGCCCAGAAGCAGCGCTTGGCCCCCGTGACGGGTGGCAGCTCGGTGGGGGGCAACGGGACGATTCCGATACCCACCGACGTTCCCGAAGTCGTGCAGCGGGTGATCGCCGGCGCCAACGCGATCACCGACTTCCCGTATGTGTTCGGCGGCGGGCACGCGTCGTTCGTGGACAACGCATACGACTGCTCGGGCTCGCTCAGCTACGCGCTCGCGGCCGGCGGCCTGCTGAGCGCACCGGAGACCTCCGGCGAACTGGAGAGCTGGGGCGTCCCGGGGCCGGGTCGTTACATCACCGTGTACGCCGCTGCCGGCCACACGTACATGTACGTCAACGGCGTCCTCTACAACACGTCCGGGCGCAGCGGCGTCTACGCCTCGCGCTGGCAGGTCAGATCGACCGACAACAGCGGCTATGTGGTTCGCCACTGGCCGGGACTCTAGAGCCGTCCGTGTCCTCCTCGGCGAGCGCGATGGCATCCGAATCGGGGTCTGGGAGCTTGCGATGATCGCCGCCGTCGCGACGCTCGCGGCGAGCCTCGTGCCGTTCGCGCTCGACGGCGAAGCGGCCGTCGAAACGGGCGGCGACGGCACTGCGATCGCCGTGATCTCGGCGATCTCGATCGCCGCCGGCTACCTGCTGCTGTTCGCGCTGTGGCGCTACGTGTTCAGCGCCAAGGCGAAAGCCAAGCGCGGCGAACCGCCCGAACGCTGAGGCGCCGAGTTCGGGGCGCCTGGTCCTCGGAGACGCGTGCGAAGCGCCGCGTCACTCTGGCTTCAGTGCGCCAGGTTGACTGTGCTGAGGACCGTCGTGACGGTCGGGCTGGAGGCGTTGTGGACGGCCAGCCGAATCATCAGCGTCACCTTGCGCAGCCGGCGCAGGTGCGCGGCGGTGGTCTTGCCGAACTTGATGTTGTAGGTGCTGTGGCCGCCTTTCGTCGTGACGAGGATCGCTTTGGCGACCACCGTCTGCGGGGGCGTGCCGTTGGCCAGTCCCGTGGCGCGCGCTCCGTGTAGACCGAGCTTTCGCGCGATCGAGCTGGCGAGCAGCACCTCGAAGCGGCCGGCGACCTGTTCGTTGACCGAGTAGCGGATCAGGAGGCCACCGCGCAGGACTTTGGAGAGGTTCCGCGACATGACCGTCTGGCTGGCCACCGGGGCGTGCGCTTTCGCGAGCCCGCCGCCGCCACCACCACCGCCGCTCCCCGAAGATGTGGAGGTCGTGCTCGCCGCCCCCGGGACCGAGCTTCCCGATCCCGGCCGAGGCGGCCCCACGACCGTGATCGACGCGCTGAAGCTGTTGCTGTTGGCAGAGCTGTCCGTCACTGTGAGCGTGACGTTGTAGACGCCACCGTATTGATAGGAGTGGAATGCGCTCGCTTGGTCGGTGCCCGAGGCGCGTGCGCCGTCGCCGAAGTCCCAGCTGTACACGGGAGCGACGAAAGGCTCATCCGCCGGGAGGCCCTGAGTGTGGGCGTCCAGGGTGATGTTGGACTCGGTCGCGTCGAAGCCCACGACATCCCCCGCGTTGACCGGGTTCGGCGATGTGTAGTGAGGTACGAGGGTGACTCCCGACCAGCACGAGATGCCCTTTCCGGCGGTCACGCCAACGCTGTCAAAAGCCCATTGCAGATAGTAGGAGCGGCCGTGGATGCTCTCGTTGCTGACGAGCCCGGCGTGGGCTGGCTGTTGTTCTTCCGAGACGATCGGAGGCGGTTTGGGCGCCGGGCCAAAGTTCCACTGGCACATGTCTCCCTGCTCGGCGTTTGTCGAATTCTGATACCAACCGTTTAGGAGGGGGTCGACCACGACGTTGCTCTGCTCGATGCTCAGATCGTTGATGATCACGTCGGCCAGGCCCTCCTCGTAATCTCCAAACGGATTCAGGCCACCAAGCTGGTTCGGCTCCTGCAGGCCGCTGTCGTTCTGACAGGCGAGCACGTCCGCCGTGGGCGGGGCGGTGGTGAGAGGTTCGCTGGTGAGGATGCGCCCGGCTTCACCTGCTACCCACGGTTGCACTGCGTACACCGTCGGGCTCACGCCGCCCGGATTGATCGCCGAGTGGTAGCCGCAGATGCCTTGGAGAGGACTTCCGCTCGAGTCCGAGCAGGTTTCGGTGCTGCCACCATCGGTGCAAACCGTCACGCCGGGTGGTGTGAGCACGTAATACACCGGTGTGCCGGTCGCGCCCGGAAGCGCCCCCAGGCTGATGACATGTTGGAGCTCAGTTTGAACCTGCTGGTCGGTGAGGCATGTCGGTGCGCCGGACGGTTTGTGTGAGCAATTTCCCGTAGTGGGGTAGGAATCTGTCGCTGTGAAGGAGCCGCGGAACGTCGAGGCGTTGGCGGCCTGCCCGGCGCCATCCCTGTACTGCCCGTTGAGTGCGAAGACGTTTCCGAGCGTCCCGCTGTCCGCACCGACGCCTTGCAGGTACCCGTTGATGAGCTGCTTCCAGTCGCCGCGGTAAGTACCCGTCGGGTCCCAGTAGATCGCGTATGAATCCGAGGAGTGCAGAACGGGGCCACCGTGATACTGCAGAGGGGCTTTTGTGTTGATCGCCACTTCGGCTCGCAGCTGCTGACCGAAGTTCCCGGATACGACGGCTCCGGCAGGCGCGGCCGCCGAACCGAAGGACAAAGCGATCGCGACGCCAAGCGAAAGTGGCATCCAGCAACGGACCGAGCGTGGGCGGAGCAAGCGAAGATGGGCCACGAACCCATCATCGGCAGGAGATGCGCGATGCCTTAGTGCATTGGACGGCTCGACGACGAACCTGCTCCCGGGGGCGAGAGGCGGCCCCCGGCCCGGGCCGCGATGAGGGCGGCGGCGAACGCCTGACACCGCACAGCTGAACGCAGCCGGAGCGAGCTCCGGTCGCGCTACGCAGAGGACACGTACCCCGACTCAAGTATCAACTTCCGCCGCCGACAACTACTCCATGTACGGGGAAGATCGCGGGATCGTCGACCTGTCGTCGCTGCGGATGCGCGAAGCGACGATCTCCGCGGGCGTGTGGCTCACGTACGTGCTGTGCGGAACCGCCGCCCTGTACGTGGCGCTGACCTGGAGTCGCCCCAACCGCCTGGCGCTCACGGTGCTGCTTGCGGTGGGCGTCGGCGCCGGGATCGCTATCTCGCTGGTGTCGCGCGAGCGGATCGTGCGCAGCGCCTACCGCGAGGCCTTCTTCCTCACGTGGAGCGTGCTCGACCTGATCCTGGTCGGCCTGCTGACGCTCGCCGACGGGGGGACGGGCAGCCCGCTGGCGCTGATCTTCTTCGTGCCGGTGGTGTTCGCCGCGATGACCTATCCGCTCGGGTCGGTCGCAGCGGTCGGGAGCCTGACGGTCGCGTGTTACCTGGCGCTCGCGCTGAGCACCGGCGGATCGACGTGGGGCTATCAGGCGCTGTTCGCCGTCGTCCTCGCGTGCGCGGGTGCGCTGAGCGCCTTCCAGGCGCGTAATCACGACCGCCAGCGCGCCGCGCTCACGCTCGTCTCGCGCGCGGACCCATTGACCGGCTGCTTGAACCGTCGCGGCTTCGAGGAGCGTGCGATCGCCGAGATCGGAGCCGCGACGCGACGCTGCAGCGAGGGCGCGGTGCTGCTGCTGGACATCGATCACTTCAAGCCGATCAACGACCGCTTCGGCCACGCCGCGGGCGACGAGTTGCTGTGCTGGGTCGTGCGGACGATCGGCGAGGTCCTCCGCCCGACCGACTCGCTTGGTCGGCTCGGGGGCGACGAGTTCGCGGTGCTGTTCGCCGATATCGAGCCGACCGACGTGCTCGAGTGCGCCGAGCGGATCAAGCTGGCGCTCGCCGAGCGTGCGCCGTCGTCGGTCGGCGTCGCGACGTTCCCGCTCGACGGGAGCACGCTCGACGAGCTGGCGCGGCAGGCCGACCGGCGGCTGTACGCCTCGCGCCACGGGCGGCCCGAGCCGGGCATTGCGCCGAGCACCGAGCGGCTTGGCTGGGCGGCCACGCTCGCGCACGCGATCGACCTGCGCATGGATTCCGAGCACGAGCACTCGCGGGCCGTCGGTGACTGGGCGGTCGCGATCGCGACCGTTCTCGGATGGCAGGCGGACGCCCGCGGAATGCTGCGCATCGCCGCGATGCTCCACGACGTGGGGATGATCGGGGTGCCCGATCAGATCCTCTGCAAGCCCGGCCCGCTGGCAGCCGAGGAGCTCGCCGCGATCAAGCGGCACACCGAGACGGGCGCCGAGATGGTCGCTCGCATCGAGGGCCTCGAATCGATCGTTCCGTGGATTCGTCACTCGCACGAGAGCTTCGACGGCTCGGGCTATCCCGACGGCCTGAGGGGCGAGCGAATCCCGCAGGCCGCGCGCATCCTGCTCGTCGCGGACGCCTTCGACGCGATCACCAGCGTTCGGCCCTATCGCGGTGCGCTGTCCATCGACGAGGCGTGCGAGGAGCTCCGGCTGCACTCGGGAACGCAGTTCGACCCGGCCTGCGTCAAGGCCCTGATGTCGCACCTGGCGGGGTCGACAGGGGTCAGCACCGCCTCCTACGCAGCATCGAGCTAGCCGCTGCGCCCGCAGCTGGTGTCCGCGCATGCCCGAACTGAACTTCGAGATCTCCCAGCACTTCCTCGACGACCGTGGGCAGCGTGCGGGCTTCGTCCTGCTCGGGGCGTTCCTCTGCGCGTTCCTGTTCATCCGCACGAGCGCTCGCCTGATCCGCAGCCCGAAGGTCTCGTGGTGGCCGGGCAGCGTGAAGACGAAGGGCGGCCTGCACCTGCATCACCTCGTGTGGGGCATCGTGTTGCTGCTCGCCAGCGGCTTTCTCAACTTCGTGCTGAAGCCCGGCAGCCCGTGGAACGAGACCCTCGCAGGTGCGTTCGGCGTCGGCGCGGGGTTGACGCTCGACGAGTTCGCCCTGTGGGTGCACCTCGAAGACGTCTACTGGACGCAGGAGGGTCGCATCTCGCTCGACGCCGTCGTCGTGGCGGCGCTGCTCGGCGGGCTGATCCTGCTCGGGCTCGCGCCGTTCGACCTCGCCAATCAGGGCGGCTCCGTCAGCTCGCTCGTCGTCGCGATCCTGATCGACTTGCTGCTGTCCACCGTGGTGATCCTCAAGGGCAAGCCGATGCTCGGGCTGATCGGCGTGTTCATACCGCTCGTCTCGCTGCTCGGGGCGCTTCGCCTGGCCAGCCCCGGATCGCCGTGGGCGCGCAAGCGCTATCCCCCGGATGGGGGCAAGATGGCCGAGTCGCGGGCGAGGTTCGAGCGCGTACACAGCCGAAGGCGGCGCCTCGGCAACGCGATCGGCGGGGCTCCCTCGGCGCGCTAGATTGCGATGGATGGACGGGGCCACCCCACTTGAGTTGACGCTGCTTCCGGGCACCCGCGCGCTGCTTGGCGCGCACGCGCGCGAGCTGCCGCAGCGAGACGACCTGTGCGGCGCGTTCTGCGGCTCCCTCGCGCTGCGTGCGGCGGGCATCGAGGAGCGCGACGGAGAGCTTCTCGACCAGGATGCTGTCGCGCTCGCGGCCGGGAGCATCGTGTCACGCGTTCCCGACGGGAGCGCGCTGCCGCACGACGAGCGCGGGCGACGCGACTACCGCATCGCCCCGCCGCTGATCGATGACGCGACGGTCTCCGGAACGACGGCCGCCGGGGTGATCCGGGCAGTGGGCGAGCTGTCCGGCGGACGGCTCTCGGCGATCCCCTACGGCGGACCTTGGACGGCTCGGGCACTCGGCGGGCTGTTCGAGCTCGTGGCGGCCCTCTCGCGACCCGCCACGCTGATCGCCAACGTCGCGACGCGCCATCTGTGGGGCGCATCTCCAGGCGCCGGAGCGCTGCTCGACTACCTGCTCGTCGGCTCCTCCGACGGCCCGACCGCCGATTGGGACGTCGGGCACTTCGTGTGCGTGATCGGCCAGCTCAGCGGGCCGGGCGGGACCCTCTACGGGGTGGCCGACACCTACCCGTCGTTGGGACGCGGCGGCGTGCACCTGCAGCCCGAGGAGCGGCTCGTGCCGGCGCTCGCGCGGCCCGACATGGCGCCCGGCGGGATGATCGTGGTCGTCGCGAGCGAGGATGCCGCGATCGTTCGATCGGGCGCCGAGCGGCTCGGGCTGCTCGAGGGTGCCTGGGACAACGGCACACTGCTGGCCGAGATTCCGAGGTGAGCCCGAGCGAGCTCGTCGCGCTGGTCTGCTGCGACCTCGGCGCGATCGTGCGCGGACGCTCGCTGCCGGCGGCCGAGCTGGCCGCGCGGCGCGACTCTGGCGTGGGCTGGGTGCCCGCCAACCACTCGCTGACGCCGATCGGCTCGCTCGCCGAGCCTAACCCGTTCGGCTCGACCGGCGACCTGCGGCTGCTGCCCGACGTCGCCACGCACGTGCGCGTAGAGGGGCCGACGGGGGGCGGCGCGCTGGAGTTCGTGTTGTGCGACATCGTCGAGACCGATGGCCGGCCGTGGCGGTGTTGCCCGCGTAGCTTCCTGCGCGACGCCCTGACGGAGCTGCAGGCGGAGCTCGGGCTGCGGCTGATCGCGAGCTTCGAGCACGAGTTCCAGCTGCTCAGCGACGCCCCCGCCGCGCTGCCGTTCTCGCTGGAGGCGCAGCGGCGCGCAGAGCCCTTTCCGTCGGAGGTCATGGGCGCGTTGCACGAGGCGGGGATCGGGCCGGAACGCTTCATGCCCGAGTACGCCGCCCACCAGTTCGAGATCCCGGTGGAGCCGTCCGAGGGCCTCACCGCCGCCGATCGCGCCGTCGCGTTGAGGGAGGTGGTGCGCGAGGTCGCCCGGCGGGGCGGGGTGCGCGCGAGCTTCACTCCGCTGCTCGACCCCGCGCAGGCGGGCAACGGCGTGCACATCCATCTCAGCCTGATCGACGCGCGCGGGCAGCCGGTCCTGTACGACGCGTCGCGTCCGGCGTGCCTCAGCGAGCTCGGCGCGCGCTTCGCCGCCGGCGTGCTGCTGCACGCACACGCGCTCAGCGCGCTGAGCGCCCCGAGCCCGGTGTCCGCTGCGCGCCTCACACCCCACCATTGGAGCGCGGGAGCCGTGTGCCTGGCGCAGCAGAATCGCGAGGCACTGCTGCGCATCCCACCGCTGCTCGCGACGGGGGATGGAGAGGTCGCGACGCAGCTGCGTCTGGAGTACCGCGGTGCGGACGCCGCGGCCAACCCCTACCTCGCGCTGGGGGCGATCGTGCGGGCGGGACTGGACGGCGTGCGCGGCGATCTGCCGGCGCCGCCGCTGCTCGACCGCGACCCCGCGCTGCTCGGCGAGGCGGAGGCCTCCCGCTACGGGGTCGGCGGGCTCCCGGGGTCGCTGCAGGACGCGCTTCAGGCGCTGGCGGACGACGAAACCGCTCGCGGTTGGCTGAGCCCGCAGCTGTACGACGCCTACGTCGGCGTCAAGCGCGCGGAGATCGACGCCGCCGCGGAGCTGAACCTCGATGAGCTGTGCGCGCGCTATGCAGCGATCTACTGACGACCTGCTGGCGAGACTGCTCGCGGCGCTCGAAGCGGAGCTTCCAGCGGCGGTCGAGCTGCGCCATCGCCTCCACGCCGAGCCGGAGCTGGCGCACGAGGAGCAGCGCACGGCCGCGGCCGTCGTCGCCGCGCTCCCGGTGCCCTGCACCGCCGCCGCCGGCACGGGACGGCTTGCGCGGGTCGGTCCGAGCGACGGCCCGCCGCTGGCGATTCGCGCGGAGCTCGACGGGCTGCCGATCGAGGAGCGCACGAACGCCTCCTTCAGCGCGACGGGGGGCGCGATGCACGCCTGCGGGCACGACGTCCACATGGCGGCGCTGGTAGCCCTGGTGCGCGCAGCGCACGCGCTCGGCGACACGCTCCCCGCGCCCCTGCTGGCGGTTTTCCAGCCGAGCGAGGAGGCCTACCCCTCGGGCGCCGAGCAGCTTGCACACGGCGAGCTGGCCGCGATCGCGCCGGCTGCGGTGCTCGCCGCGCACGTCCACCCGGAGCTCCCATGGGGCCACGTCGCGCTCGACCCTGGCGCCGTCAACGCGTCGAGCGACTCCGTCGAGATCACCGTCGAGGGCGAGCCGTCGCACGGGGCCTATCCGCACCTCGGGCGCGACCCCGTGCTGGCGATCGCGCAGATCGTCATCGCGCTGCACGCCCAGGCGGCCCGGCGGGTCGCCCCGCACGACGCTGTGGCGCTGAACGTCGGCGTGCTCGAAGGCGGCGGCGCGGAGAACGTGATCCCGCCCCGCGCGCGCGCCCGTGCGTCGCTGCGCGCGCAGCTGCCCGCGGATCGCGTGGCGCTCAGGCGGATGGTCGAGGAGGTCGTCCACGGGGTCGCTGCCGCACACGGGTGTCGCGGGGCGGTGGAGCTGGTCCCGGGCGAGCCGCCGCTCGAGAACGACCCGCGCATCGTGACGCGTGCGCGCGAGCTGATCGCCCACGCCGGCCTGAGCACCGCCCGCGAGTGGCGCTCGTGCGGGTCGGACGACTTCGCCTTCTTCGGCGAGCTGGCGCCGCTCGCGATGGGCTTCGTCGGCCTCGACGGCGCCCCCGGGTTCGACGCGCGGCCGCTGCACCACCCGGAGCTGCTGCCGCCCGACGACGCCGTCGGCGCGGTCGCACGCACGCAGGCCGTCCTGTACGTCGCGGCGTCGGCCTCGCTCCAGCCGCGCTAGCGGCGGTGACGGCGCGCGCGGCTGCGCTTGGCGCGCGCGGCTGCCGCTTTCTGCGCCTTGTCCGCCGTCATCGCGGCCTTGTGCGCCGAGATCAGGTTGGCCATCGTCTCGTGCGAGGTCTCGCCCGCCGAGGGAAGGGCTTCAGGACCGCTCGCGCCCGCCGACAGCATCCCGATCTCCAGGTGCGGTGCGTAGGAGATGCCAACCGCGCCGCAACCGACCTCGGCGATCGGCTGGCCGGCGCTCACGTGCGCCCCGACCGGCAGCAGCGCGGGCGAGGCGTGCCCGTAGTAGACGTAGCGGCCGCTGTTCGGCCCGCTGTTCAGGCGCAGTACCGGCGCGGCGTCGCCGAAGCCGTCAAGGCCCTCGCGGACGATCGTCCCGCTGCCCACGGCCAGCTCGATCAGGCGACTGCCGCACTGGTTCGCAGCGCCACCGAGATCGACGCCCTGGTCCAGCGACCACGCGCTCGTGCGCGCGACGCGCGAGAGCGGATACAGGGGAAACACCCAGCCGTTGGGACCGGCCGGATAGGGGCTCGCCGTGAAAACTGGTGCCGGCGCGGTGCTCGCCCCGCCTGACCCGCTGGTCGGCGCGGGCGGGGGGGTCGGCGCGGGTACGCCCGTTCCGCCGGTCGAGTCGGCGTGCGCGAGATGCACGGTCGCGGGGACCGCCATCAGCGAAACAAGCATTAGCGTGATCGCGTACGTCCGGGAGCGCCGTCGCACCGTCTGCCTCTCTTCGTCGGCCGGCGGGGTTAGCTGACGGGCTAGCGACGATCTCGCCTTCCGCGGATTACCGCGAAACTCGCCCCAACAACTCGGTTCCCCCGCTCGCGGACACAGGCCCGCGATTAGGCGCGCGTAAGACTAGCGCAAGCCCTCGCCGGACCCGCAACGAGGCGACCAGGCTTACAACTGGACGCTCCGCACGGCGCGGCCGCCCTCACCCTCCCAGCGGCGAGGGAGGTATGCGCGGCTCGCCGTGCACGTCGGGGATGCGCATCAGCACCTCGTCGAGGAAGCAGTAGGACCAGTCTTCGCCGGGCTCGATCGAGCGAATGATCGGGTGGCCGCTCGATCGGCCGTGGGCTGTGGCATGGCGGTTGGGCGAGTCGTCGCAGCAGCCGACGTGGCCGCACTCCAGGCAGATGCGCAGGTGCAGCCAGGGGTCGCCCGTCAGCAGGCAGTCCTCGCAGCCGTCGACCGCCTCCGGAAGCTCCGTGATCTGGACATGGTCGAGGTGTGTGCAAGTCGGCATGGCGTCCTCCCTTTCAAGTTTGTGTGAACGGCAGCCGCACGCGAAACGTGGTGCGGCCCGGTTTTGTCTCGAGCGTGAGCGAGCCGTCGTGGCGGTCGACGACGATCCGGCGGGCCGTCGCCAGGCCGAGGCCCGTGCCCTGCCCGACGTCCTTGGTCGTGAAGAACGGGTCGAAGACTCGTTCGGCCACGTCCTCGGGGATCCCCGGACCGTCATCTGCGATCTCGACCTGCGCACAGCCGCCGTCGGGCCGCGTGGCGATCGTGATCGTCCCCTTCTCGCCGAGCGCGTCGATCGCGTTGTCGAGCAGGTTCGTCCACACCTGGTTGAGCTCGGACCCGCGCACGGTCAGCTTCGGCAGCGTGCGCTCGTAGTCGCGCACGACGGCGATCTGCGTGTGCTTGAGCTTGTAGCCGAGCACCGCCAGCGTCGTCTCGAGGCCCTCGTGCAGGTCGACCTCGACGAGCTCTCCGCGGTCCATGTAGGCGTAGGCCTTGACGGCGCCGACGAGCGAGGACATGCGCTCGGTGGACTCCTCCAGCTCAGCCGCCAGCCGTCCCGCTGTGAGCGAGGCCGCCACCCAGCGCAGCGCGGCGCCCGTGGCCGGCCCGGCCAGCTCGGCAACCCGATCGAGCCACGCCTGGTCGACCCCGGCGACCGCCAGCGGCTCGGCCAGGCGCCACGGCTCCTCGACGCCCAGCGCTTCCAGTCGCGCCAGCAGCTCCTCCTCGGCATCGGACGCGTCGAGCGCCTCGAGCGCCGTGCTCGAGGCGGCTTGCGCGAGCGCCTGCTGCTGCAACGCCAAGAGCTGCTCGGCCTCCCGGCGCTCCACGCCCGCCTCGACGAAGCGCGCCAGCGCCGCGCCGATCACCTCGAGCGCATCGGTCATCTGGGCCGCCGCGCGCCGCGCGGCGGCCGCCGGGTTGTTGAGCTCGTGCGCCAGCCCCGCGGCCATCGTGCCCAGCGAGGTGAGGCGCTCGCGGCTCTGCTCGATGCTCGTGACACGACTCATCACCGGCGCGACCTGCTGCATCACCCTGTGGTGGATCGCCGGCTGGACAAAGGCCAGGCGGCGGAACTCCTCGGCCTCGACGATCGCCATGCGGCAGGCGGTCGTGGCCTGCATGCGGACTCCGAGCGAGCCGCCCGTGAGCACCGCTATCGCGCCCATCCAGGTCGGCGCCTTCTGCCGTCCGACCGGCTCGCTGCCCCCCGCGTCGATCATCGTCGCCTGCGCATCCCCCTGCAGCAACAGCTGCAGCCCGGGCGGCTCCTCGCCCTGCTCGGCAATCACCCCGCCGGGCTCGACGTGGTAGGTGCGCGCGACGGCGACCCACTCGGCCAGCTGCGTGTCGTCGAGCTCTTCGAACAGGTCGACCGTGCGCAGCTCCTCGAGGGTGACGGGCGGCTCGCTCACGTGCGCCTCACGCCTCCAGCAGGTACTCGTGGATCAGCGAGACGGCCATCGAGCCCTCGCCGACTGCGCTCGCCACGCGCTTGATCGAGCGCGCGCGCACGTCGCCCGCGACGAACACACCCGGCACGGTCGTCTCCAGCATGTAGGGCTCGCGCTCGAGCGGCCAGCCGGCGGCCTGCACGTCGCGGCCGGCGAGGATGAAGCCGCGCTCGTCGCGCGCGATCACGCCGTCCAGCCAGTCGGTGCGTGGAGAGGCGCCGATGAACACGAAGCAGGCGTCCGCGTCCAGAGCCTGCTCGCCGTCGGGTCCCGTGATCAGCACGCGCTTCAGCCGCCCGTCCCGCTCCTCGGCGGCGGTCGCCGAGGTGCCGGTGCGCACGTCGACGTTCTCGAGCGCCGCGATCTGCTCGATCAGGTAATGCGACATCGAGGCCTCGAGCGACGGCCCGCGCACGAGCATCGTCACGTCGGCGGCGTAGCCGCTGAAGTACACCGCCGCCTGGCCGGCCGAGTTGGCGCCGCCGATCACGACTATCCGCTGGTCCGCGCACGCGCGAGCCTCGGTCATGGCGGCCCCGTAGTACACCCCCGCCCCGGTCAGCTGGGGAAATCCCGGCGTGTCGAGCTGCCTGTAGGAGACGCCCGAGGCGACCAGCACACAGCTCGCGCTCAGCACGCCGCCGCCGCTCAGCTGGACGAGCCGCGCGGCTCCCTCGGCGCGTAGGCCGACCGCCTCCTGGACGGTCAACAACTCGGCGCCCAGGCGCCGCGCCTGGTCGGTCGCGCGGCGCGCGAGGTCCGAGCCGCTCAGCCCCGCGGGAAAGCCGAGGTAGTTCTCGATGCGGCTCGACTGGCCGGCCTGGCCGCCCGGCGCCTCGCGCTCGACCATGATCGTCTTCAGGCCCTCCGACGCGCCGTAGACGGCGGCGGCCAGCCCGGCGGGCCCGCCGCCGACGACCACGAGGTCGTAGTGGTCCTGCGCGGGAGCGCCCGTCACGCCGAGGCGCTCGGCCAGCTCCAGAACGGTTGGGCGCTCGAGCACCGCGCCGTCCTCCAGCAGCACCACCGGCAGATGCTCGGCGTCGACCCCGGCGACGCGCAGCAGCTCGCGCGCCTCGCCGTCGCGCTCGACGTCCAGCCACCTGGCGGGCACGCGGTTGCGCACGAGGAAGTCGCGCAGGTCGTGCGACTCCCTGGAGAACCGGTGGCCGATCACGCGCACGCCGCCCGCCTCGAGCGCCGCGCCGGCCTCCCAGGTCGTCAGCAGGTCCTCCACAACAGGGAACAGCTGCTCCTGGGGAGGGTCCCAGGGCTTCAGCAGGTAATAGTCGAGTGCGACGTCGTTTATTGCGGCTATCGCCGCCTCTGTGTCGGCGTATGCCGTCAAGAGGACGCGCTTGGCGTCCGGCACGAGCTTGCGCGCCTCGACGAGATACTGCGTTCCCGGCATGCCGGGCATCCGCTGGTCGGCGATCAGCATCGCCACCTGCTCGCCGCGCGCGCGCAGCTCGTGCAGGATCTCGAGCGCCTCGGCGCCGGACGTCGCGCGCAGGATGCGGTAGCGCTCGCCGAAGCCTACGCGCAGGTCGCGCGCGACCGCCGCCAGCACCGCGGGCTCGTCGTCGACCGCCAGGATCGCCGGTCGTCGCACCCGCTCTCGCGCTGCATCGGCGATCGCGGGGGCTTGCTCGGCTTGCGCAGGCATGGCGCCCCTGACAGTAGTCGGTCACGTGAGGAGATCCAGGCGTTGGCGGGCGCGCTCGCATGCGCGCTCACTTATCGTTCCCGCCGATGCCCGAGCGTCGCATACCCGCGAACGGGATCGAGCTGAGCGTGCACGAGGATGGCGAGGGCCCGCTCGTCGTCCTGTGCCACGGGTTTCCGGAGCTCGCCTACTCCTGGCGCCGGCAGGTGCCGGCGCTGAGCGCCGCAGGCTTCCGCGTGGCCGCCCCCGACATGCGCGGGTTCGGGCACAGCTCGGCGCCGCATGAGGTCGAGGCCTACGACGTCGTGTCGTTGTGCGGGGACATGTGCGGGCTGCTCGACGCGCTCGAGGAGGAATCCGCGATCTTCGTCGGCCACGACTGGGGCGCGAGCCTTGTGTGGCAGCTCGCGGTCATGCACCCCGAGCGCGTGCGCGCGGTGGCCGGACTGAGCGTCCCGTTCGTTCCGCGAGCGCCCGCGCCGCCGATCCCGATCATGCGACGGCACCTCGGCGAGGACTTCTACATCGTGTGGTTCCAACAGCCGGGCGTGGCCGACACGGCGCTGGCGCGCGACGTGCGCCGCACGCTCACGACGCACCGCCAGTGGACGGCACGTTGGGCCGACGAGGACGGTCCGCCGCCCGAGCGTCCCGCCTGGTTGTCGGACGACGAGTTGGACCTGTACGTCGAGGCGTTCGAGCGCACCGGCTTCACGGGCGGGCTGAACTGGTATCGCAACATCGACCGCAACTGGGAGCTGACCCAGGCGTTCGCCGAGCGGCGCGTCGAGCAGCCGGCCCTGTTCCTGACCGGCGAGCGCGATCCCGTGCGCCGCTTCATGCCGGCGGAGGCGATGCGCGGATCGGTCACCGACCTGCGCCGCGAGGTCGTGGTGCCCGGCGCCGGACACTGGGTCCAGCAGGAGGAGCCCGAGGCGGTCAACGCCGCGCTGCTCGAATTCCTCGGCGGCCTTTGAGCGGGTGCAGCCGAGCGCGGCGCCGCCGATCGGCCCCGGCGGCGCGAGAGCTCAGCGCTTTGATCGTGCGTAGAGCTGCCGCAGAAGAGCCTCCATCGCCGCCGAGGTGGCCTGCCAGGCCGGACAGCAGGGAGCGGCACCGGGCGGCGTGAGCCCGATCTCCAGGTGCGGTCCCGAGGACAGGCCGACGATGCCGCAGCCGACCTCGGCGATCGGCTGTCCGGCGGTTACGTGGGCTCCCACCGGTGCGAGCGCGGGCGCGGCGTGGCCGTAGTAAACGAACCAGCCCTTGTACGGGCCCGTATCGATCTGGATCACGGGCGCGGATGCGCCGAAGCCCGAGATTCCCTCCTGCACGACCGTGCCACTCGTCAGCGCGACCTCCACCGTGGCCGCCCCACAGGCGCCACCCTGGGTGGCGATGTCCACCCCCTGGTCCTGTGTCCATGTGGACGGTGACAGGACAAGGGCCAGCGGACCGATCGGGAAGACCCAGTCGCCGCCGTTCGGCACGCTGACGTTCGCCGCTTCCTGCTCGAACTGCTTCGCAGTGTTTCCAGTGGGCAGGACCACGCCCGACTTCTGCACCTTGGCGATCTCCCGTTCGACTTCGGCGTCAGACGGCGCGCCCTTGGCGGGCTTGTACTTCGCTGCGGCCGGAAGTGCATCGACACGGTTGATCTTGCCGGAGACGTCCCGCGCCCCCTTTTTGATGCGCGGCGCCCTGCTCAGGGAAGCGCCGCCTGACGCCGCGCCTGGCTTGGGGCCGCCGCCCGCAGTCCTCGGCGTCCCGCTCGAACGCCCGGCGGTCGATGGTTTCGCGGCGTCGGTCGCGGCGTCGGTCGGGGATCGCAGGCTGGCGCGGGCCGATCGTGCCTTGTGCGGATCGTCCGACCCGCATCCCACGAGACAGGCCAGCACGAGCGCCAGGCACAGCGCGGCCGTCGGTTCACGGCGCATCCAAGTGATCGTAGTGAGTGGACGAGCGGCGAATCGCACTTACGACATCGACGTTCCGCGACATCGCCCGCTTGCCACCCCGCGGGAAACGCCTGGCCACGCGCGCGAAGCGCGCGTCTACCACCAGACGCGCGTATAGGGCGTCGCCAGCATGTCGCGGCTAAGGCGTCGGGGACGATCGCGAGGGCGATCGAGCTTGCGCTTTGACGCGACGGTCGCCGCGGTCAGGCGCCCGTTCTGCTGGATGCCAAGGATCTGACCGGTGGGCTTGCGCACGAACAGCGCACCGAGATCCGCCCCGATCACCGTGTAGTTCTCGGGAAGTTCGTCTATGCGGAGGCTCTGCTGGTCGGTCAGCCTCATCGTTCCCCTAGCTCTGCTGAGAGCCCACCTTGGCGCAATTTGCGATCGCGCGAGCCGGGAAAACCGCAAAGAGCGCAAAGTTCCGGGCCGCGGACTCTCCCGCAATCGGGCTATGGGAGATCCCGGGGATACTTCTCGCACGATGTCCGATGAGGAGTCAACGACCCCCGACCTGCTCGAGCTTGTCCGCCGACAGCTCGACGCCGTGAATCGCCGCGACCTCGACGCGCTGATGACCCCTTCGCTCCCGATGCCGTCTACGACACGTCGCCCAGTGGGATGGGGGTCTACGAGGGCCATGCGGCAATCCGTGCCTTCCTCAAGGGCTATTGGGATTGCTTCGAGGAGCTTCGCTTCGAGCTGGAGGAGGCTCTCGACCTCGGCAGCGAAGTGGGGTTCCTCGTCAATCGCCAGATCGCCCGCCCAGTTGGCAGCACCGCGTATGTCCGAACACGCGAAGCGCATGTCGTCGAATCGGTGGAGGGCATGGTCGTCCGGTTGACGGTCTACAGCGACATCGACGAGGGTCGCGCTGCCGCCGAGCGGCTTGCCGCGTCGAGGGGATAGGCGATGTCGCGGGAGCACGTGGAGCGGTTGCGTGCGGCCTTCGACAACTTCCTCGCTGAGAAATCATCGCGGAACCCGACTGTCGTGGACTTGCGGTCGTCATAAAGGGTTCCGTTCTCAACCCCGTTACGGTGAACGCAATGAAGCTCACGGCGACCGTGAAATGGAGCCAACACAACGGTAAGCAGAAACCAGAACGGTTTGACACCGACCTGATGGAAACGAAAGCATCGCACGGAGGCTAGGGGCGATTCGCGTTTTCGCCTTGGGCAGTTGCGACGGCGGCAAAAGACAACCCCGCCAGCCATTCCCCATGCCTGGCGGGGCCGTAATCGGAGAAAGAGCAGCGTATGGATGCTCTTCCGCATGGGAGGCTAGCCCCCCGAATTGGCGTTGGTACCCGACGAAGGTCTAGATCGGAACCCGCCAGACGGCTAGGCCCGGCTCCCGGCGAATAGTCGGAGGACAGCCCCAGCCTAGCTGACCCTCACCGGCTGCTCAGAGCAGGCCGCCAGAGCGCCAGAATCGGCCGCTCTCGCGGGTCGCTTAGCCAGGGCATGGAATCGTGCCTCGGAAGCCCCCGCGAAGGGCTAAAACCGCCTGCAAATTAGCACTAGACGTCCCTTTGGTGTGACAGGTTTCGGGGCATGAAAAGTGCGCCCGCACGGTATCGGCCCCCGGGCGCGTGGCACGACTGAAAGGACCAGCCATGCAAGCGATAGCCTACCTCCGCGTTTCGACCGACGCCCAACACGATTCAGGCGCAGGATTGGCCGCTCAGCGCCACGCAATCGCGGCTGAGGCGGCGCGTCGGGGCTGGGCCGCTGACGAGCTGCTGTTCGTGCAGGACGTGTCGAGCGGCAAGTCAGCCAAGCGCCACGCCCTTGGTGCTGACGGTAGCCCTGATCGCCGCCGCCTTCAACGCGCTCGCCGCCGTGACGATCGCGCTACTGGGCGCGATCTTCCGCGAGAAGTAACCCCCGCGGACCTCGCGCCACGTTTCGCCCCGCGCGAAATTGGGAATGTTGGGAGTGCTGCGACGTGCCTGCCCTTGTTCGGCACGTCGTAGCATTCACTCTTTCACTCCTTGGATCGCAGGGGGTATCGTGTTTCCCACCTAACTCCACTCCCAGGCCCGCCACCGTTGGAATATCGAGCGGCCGCAACTCTACGCAGGCATTTCGATCGAGATACCTGGACCGCCGAAAGCCGAGAGGAAGCCCGGCAGAAGTACGAGGAATTGGGGCTGGAAACGCCGGAAGCTGACGACTAGCCGGCAGCGCGTCTCAATCAGTAGCTGCCCGCGTGAATCAGGTAGCCGTAGTACTTGCCCGTCACGGGCCGGAGCGGGTCACCGAAGAACCCGTAGCCAGGGTTGGCATTGTTGTAGGCAGCAGCATCGGCCACGATCTTGGTGACGATCTGCGCCGGAGTCAACCCGGCGCACGGACCGCTGTAGATGCACAGCGCAACCGTGCCCGCAAGCAGCGGCGAGGCAAAGCTCGTCCCGGAGCCGAAGGCGTAGAGGTTGCCGGGGTAGGTTGAAGTTATGCAGACCCCGGGCGCGGCCACGGTGTGTGCTTGGTCCTTTGCCTGCGTAGCGTAGTCGCTGAAGAGGGCGGCGGAATCGTCAATGTCCTGCGGACTTTGTTGGGGTAAGCATGTCGTCGACAGGTCGGTCACCAAGCTCCCGGGCAGGCCATCAGCGTCACGGATTGCGGTCGCGGTGAGCACCTCGTCGTACGCCGCCGGAAAGCTCACCTTCTTGGCCCCGAAATCGACGGCCTCATTCCCCGCGGCCACAACGTACGTAATACCGAGGCTGATCGACCGGCAGATCGCTTCGTGGAGCGGGTCATGATTTGTTCGTCCGCAGTTCCCGTCGTCCCCTTTTTCTCCGGTCGGCCCACCGAAGCTCCCGTTCGCGACGGCAATGTCGTTGCTGGGATTGCTGTCTGTCCGCGTCGCGGTCACCCAGTCGATCCCGCAAATGACCTTGGACCATGGCGCGAAGCCCTTTTTGTCGAATGTGCGCACGGCCCACAGGGGCGCTCCGGGTGCCACGCCGACAACGCCAATCGTGTTGTCGAGCGCACCGATCAGCCCGGCGACGAACGTACCGTGACCCTCGGGATCGGCGAAGTCGAGAGGCTTCGTCGAGTTGTTGAGGCAGTTGACGCCGCCGACTACGTTCAGGTCGGGGTGGTTGGGGTCGATGCCGGTGTCGATGACGGCCACGTTGACCGGGACTGACTCGGTCTGGTCACCTGAGCGCGTGCTGCTCAGGTCGCCGTCGATGCGCCGGATGGCGTTCACGAGGACTTGGGCAGGCTGCGTGCATTGGGGCGGAAAACAACCTTCCGTGGTTGCGTGCACCACACCATCGACCGTCACCGACTCGACCCTCGGGTCGGCCTGCACCGAGGCCAGCTTTCTGGCGGGAATCGTCGCGGCGAACCCCCTGAGCGCATAGCGGTAGACAAAGCTCACCGTGCCCCCGGTCTTGTTCGCCTCATCAGCGGCAACCGTGCCTGGGTCCCCGGCTGAATCCTTCAGCGTGACGATGTAGCTGCCCGCCGAGGCGGACGCCGCAGCCACGGCGCTCGTCGCGAACACCGCTACGAGACAAAGCCCCGATCATCCTGATGCGCTTCATGTCCTTCCTCCTCCTTGCCGCGTAGCCAAGTACCCCGCCCCGTCGGCCATCCGAACCTCAGTTGTACGTGAACTGGTCAGCAGGCGCGTTTTTCGGGCTGCTCACTTTGTTCACGGTCGCTTTTACGTCAACCGGCCCAACCGCATGCGCAGGAGTTACGGCTGTGCACGTCGTAGACGACGCACATTCGACTGACGTGGCTTTGGGCGTTCCGAATTTGAACACCGTCGCGGTTTTACCGAGCGCGAACCCTGTACCGCTGATGGTCACGGTGGTGCCGCCTGCTTTGGACCCGCTATTCGGACTCACTTTGGTAATGGTGGGCGTGAATTTGAAGCGGTCTTTCGTCGCAATGGCACTAGTGAGGCCGGCTGCCGTCACCCTTACATGCACAATTCCCGCTGCCTCGGCTGGGGAGGTCGCTGTGATCGAGGTCGCAGAGTTGACTTTGAAACTACTGGCGTTGATGGAGCCGAACTTGACCGCAGTAGCTCCGGTGAAGTCCGTGCCGGTGATTTTCACGGTGGTGCCACCGGTCACGGGTCCTTTGGCGGGCGATACTTTCGTGACTATGGGAGGCGGTACGGGCTGGCCTACCGCGAGCCCGAAGAACCCACCTGCGGAGATAGCCGTGACCCCACCCAGGCCGCTCACGGGCACGGGCACGTTGCTCTGTTCGCAGCAGGTGCCGTTGCCCAGCTGCCCTAGTTGATCGTTCCCCCAGGCCATGAGCGTCCCGCTGCCCAGCGTTGCCAGGCCGTAGTACGTACCTGCGGAGATTGCCGTTATCCCGCTCAGTTCTTTTACCGACACGGGCACTTTGCTGTGTTCGCAGCAGGTGCCGTTGCCCAGTTGCCCTTGATTATCTTCGCCCCACGTCTTGACGGTGCCGGTTTCCAGCAGGGCCAAGCTGTAGCTAAGGCCGGCGTTGACGGTCGCGACCCCCGTCAGTCCTTCGACCGCCACTGGGGAGTGTTTGTCAATTTCGGTGCCGTCGCCCAGCTGCCCGTAGACGTTGCTGCCCCACGCCGCTATCGTGCCGTTGCTCAGCCTGGCCAGGCTATGGCGGTCGCCAGCCGCGATGGCCGTTACCCCGCTCAGTTCTTTCACCGTTACGGGCACCGGGCTGGATTCACAGCAGGTGCCGTTGCCCAGTTGCCCGGAGCTGTTGTTGCCCCAGGCTTTAACCGTGCCGTCTTCTAGCAGGGCCAGGCTGAGATACGGACCGGCAAAGATTGCTTTGACGCCGCTCAGTCCTGGCACTTTCTCCGGCGCGTGCCGTTCGGTTTCTTCGCCGTCGCCCAGCTGCCCATAGCCGTTGTAGCCCCAGGCCATAACGGTGCCGTCGCTCAGCAGCGCCAGATTGTGGTGTTCGCCAGCAGAGATCGCCGTAACGTTGCTAACTTCTTTGACCGCCACCGGCAGGTATTTGTCAATTATGGTGCCGTCGCCAAGCTGCCCCACGTTATTGCTGCCCCACGCCCTGACTTCGCCGTTTTCCAGCAGCGCCAAGCTGTAGGCCAAGCCGCCGGCGACTGCGGTAACTCCAGTCAGTCCTTTCACCGGCGCAGGCACCAGGCTGGGTTCACAGCAGGTGCCGTTGCCCAACTGCCCGGAATTGTTGTCACCCCAGGCCAGCACACCGGAAGACGCGAGCGCCGATGGTGCTGCGATCGCCAATGTCAAGGCGGAGGCGACGGCTGCGACGACCAGTTCCGTGACTCGACGGTATGAGCGTCTGGTGGGACGTCTTGCGTGAGAGTCCATGTTTCCCCCCGATCCCGGGCAGCGCGCGCCACCCCGATCCGTTTCAGGCGTCTGTAGTAGACGGCGTTTCTGTCGCTATTGGACGGAACGACCCGTGAGGTCAGCGAGAGGCAGATGGTGCCCGCCCGGGGCCTGCGCGAGAGCTTCGAGCAGCAGCGGCCGATAACGGCCCATCAGCGACCCTACTCCTTTTGAGGTAGTTAGGGAGCGTGCCGACATGGCAACCCCACGCCACCGAAACCGCCTGCAAATCGGGCTAGTGGGCGATCCAGGACTCGAACCTGGGACCTCTTCCTTATCAGAGAAGCGCTCTAACCAACTGAGCTAATCGCCCCTACGTGGAGATCGACAATTCGATCGCGGCCGACCATCCTATCGCCGCCACAGCGGCGTCATCCGCCGCGCAGCGGCAGCCGGCAGCGTGTGGGCGACGCTGCGCGCTCGAGGCATCGCGCACTCCACAGATTATATATCAATAAATAGAAGGATATCGATGGCCGGTCTATGCCACGGCGCGAGGTCGAAGCCGTCGCGCCAGCTCGATCGCCTCTTGGCGGGTCGTGAACGACAGCTCCGCGCGGTAGCCGCCGTCGCGCGTCGGCTTGACGCTCACCTCGGCGCCCAGCGCGCTGCCGAGCGCGTCGGCGATCTCCCGCGCGGCCTGCTCCTGGTCGGGATGTGCGCCGCCGGTCAGCCGACTGCGGCGCGCAGGAGGGCTCGCCGGCTCGCCCGTGCTCGCGTTGTGCGCTCGAGCGCGCGCTTCGGTCGTCCTCACCGACCAGCCCTCCTGGACGGCGGTTCGCGCCAGGCTCGCGCGGGCGCCATGGTCCTCGGCGAGCAACAGCGCGCGCCCGTGTCCCTCGCTGAGCGAGCCATCCTGCAGCAGCTCGATCACCTCGTCGGGCAGGTCGAGCAGGCGCACGAGGTTGCTCACGGCCACGCGGCTGCGGCCGATGCGCCGCCCGACCGCCTCACGCGTCAGCCCGAGCTCCTCGACCAGCGCCGCGCACGCCCGCGCCTCCTCGATCGGACTGAGATCCTCGCGCGCCATGTTCTCGATCAGCGCCAGCTCGATCGCTTCGGCGTCATCGCGCGGGCGCACCAGCGCCGGCACCGTCTCCAGACCGGCGATACGCGCGGCGCGCCAACGGCGCTCACCGGCGACGAGCTCGTATGTCCCGCCTGGCTTCGGCCGCACGAGCACCGGCTGCAGCACGCCGCGCTCGCCCAGCGAGCCGGCCAGCGCCTGCAGCGAGTCCTCGTCGAAGCGCCGACGTGGCTGGGTCGGATTGGGCGCGATCAACTCGACCGGCAGCTCGCGCAGCTCCTGCTCCTTCGCCCGTTCGACGTCTGTCGAGACCGACAGGATCGCCTCCAGGCCCCGTCCCATCCCCGGCTTTGGTCTAGCCACGCGCGGCCACCTCCTTTGCCAACTCGAAATATGCCTCGGCGCCCGCGCTGTGCGGGTCGTGGTGTGTCACCGGCAACCCATAGCTCGGCGCCTCGCCGACGCGCACGTTGCGCGGGATCACGGTCGAGAACACCAGATCGGGGAAGTGCTCCCTGACCTCGCGCTCCACGTCGCGGCCCAGCCGCGTGCGGTTGTCGTGCATCGTAAGCAGCATCCCCGCGACCGTCAGCCGCGGGTTCAGCTCGCGCTGCACCAACGCAAGCGTGTCCAGCAGCCCGGCCAGGCCCTCCAGCGCGAAGTACTCCGTCTGCACGGGCACGATCACGCGGTCGGCCGCGACCAGCGCGCTGACCGTCAGCGGTCCCAGCGACGGCGGGCAGTCGAGCAAGATGTACTCGAACTCCTCCCGCAACGGCGCCAGGCGCTCCCGCAGGCGCTGCTCGAAGCCCTCGATCCGCGGCAGCTCGACGTTCGCGCCGGCCAGGCCGGCGCCCGCCGGAAGCAGCCGCAGCCCGTCCACGCTCGAGTCCGTCAGCGCCTGCAGCGCGCTCGCCTCGCCCGTCAGCACCTCATACAGCCCCGGCGACTGCGTACGCGAAACCCCCAGGCCGACCGTCGCATTCGCCTGCGGGTCGACGTCGACCAGCACCGTCCGATAGCCCGCCTCCGCGATGCACGCGCCCACGTTCAGCGCCGTCGTCGTCTTCCCCACGCCGCCCTTCTGGTTGGCGATCGCGTACATCGTGGACATCGCTGCAAGCTAGCGACGATCGCGGTCAGAGGCGGCCTGCTCCGTCCCATTCAGCGAAGAACGGCTCAGCCAGCAAGCGGGCGCTTGCGTGCCACTCCCGCGCGCCGCGGGTAGCGCGGGGGCGTCTCGCGGGACTTCTCGAACACGTGCAGATGCCGGTCTGTCGCGCCCTCGAACGGCTCGACCCGGCGGATCTCCAGCCGGCGCAGGCCGAGCATCTCGGCCGCTGCGGCGGACGCTCGCTCGTGCGTCTCGCTGCGCCGCCCGCGCCAGTCCACCAGCGTCCCGCCCAGCGCCAGCAGCGGCGCCGCGTACTCGAGCACGACCGGCTGCGCCGCGAGCGCGCGAGCCACGACCGCCTCGTTGGCGCCGAGGCCGTCTCCCCACTCCTCCGCCCTCGCGCACACCACGAGCGCGTTCTCGATCTCCGCGCTCGCGCTCGCGCGCCGCAGGAACTCGCACTTGCGCCGCTGGCTCTCGACCAGGCTGACGCGCGCTCGAGGCAGCGCCACGGCCAGCGGCAGGCCGGGGAATCCAGCGCCCGCGCCCAGGTCGGCGATCGAGCGCGCCTCACGCAGGCCGTCTACCTGAAGCGCCACGAGCGAGTCCGCCACATGCGCGCCGGCGGCCTCGCGCGGGTCGCGAATCGCCGTCGGCGCGTGCTCGTCGCGCTCCAGCGCTTCCAGCACGCTGCGCAGTTGCTCGCGCTGGCGCGGGCTCAGATCGCGCTCGCTCGGTGCTTTCTGCCGCGCGGGCGGTTCATCGCTCATCGTTCGTGAGCCCGCTCGTGTGAATGTTTCCCGTGAAACGCTCTGCCGCGCGCTCAGTCGTCCACCGGCGAGACGACGAGAAACCGCTCGGGCTCCGCGCCCTCGCTGTGCGTCTCCACGCCGCCGCGCTCACGCAGGTATTCATGGACGATCCGCCGCTCCGACGGGGGCATCGGGTCGAGCTCGACCGCGCGCCCCTCGCGCAGCGCCTCCTCGGCCGCGTCGTCCGCATCGGCCCGCAGCAGCTCCGCGCGTCGCTCGCGGTAGCCGTCGGCGTCGATCACCACGCGCACCGACGACGGGCCCTCGGGGAACACGATCCGCTGCGCCAGATGCTGCACGGCGTCGATCGTCTGCCCGCGCCGGCCTATGAACAAGCCCACATCCTCCCCTTTGACGCGTCCGCTCAACACGCCCTCCGCTTCCTCAACCTCAACCTGAACGTCAAGACCGAGGGCCTCGGTCACTTCCTCAAGCAGCTCCTCGAGCAGCTCGGCGGGCTCGAGCTCCTCCTCGCCCAGATCCTGCAACTCCGCGTCGGCGTCTTCGCTCATCGGCGCCTACCCGATCGTTTCTTCTTCTTGCGCGGCGGGCGAGGCGGCGGCGCGGCGGGTTTGCCCTCGCGAGCGGCTGGTTTGCTCTCGCGGTCCCCCGCGTCCGTGGCCCCCGAGCGCGCGCCGCGGCCGAAGAGCCCACCGCTTCCAGAGCCCGAGCCGCTCACCCCCGCGCCGGCGAGCGCGGGCTTCAGCGATCGCGTGGACTTCCCGTTCTTTGAGCTGTCCGCCTCGATCGGCGCGGGCGGCGGGCCCATATGTCGTTTGATCAGGTACTGCTGGACGATCGTCCACACGTTCGTCGTGATCCAGTAGACCAGCAGGCCGGCCGGGTAGCGATAGAGGATCACCACGAAGACCAGCGGCAGCAGCAGCATCAGGCGGCGCTGGTTGGGGTCCGCCGTCGCCGTTGCAACGAGCGTCGAGAACACCTGCGAGCCGACGTACAGGACGATCAGCACGATCAACGCGGCGCCCGTCGCCTTTTCGGTGATGTCGGGCAGGAACAGGAACTTCGCCGAGTGCGGCGCGACCGCGTTGCAGCTTATTTCCGAGAGGCCTTTGACGTGCTGGCCGGCATGCGTGATCGCGCCCGACGGGATTTCGCTGTTGTGGGCGATCGTCTTGCCGAGCACAGCGCTGAAGTGCTCGCGCAGCTGCTTGCCGCAGATGTCGAGCTTGAGGTCCGTCCGCAGCATGTAGAACAGCGAGATGAACACGGGCAGCTGCAGCAGCAGCGGCAGGCACGACGCGAGCGGATTGATTTTGTGCTCGCGATAGAACGCCATGATCTCCTGCTGCTGGCGTTGTTTGTCCTCCTTGTACTTCTCTTTCAGCGCGGCGATCTGCGGCGAGAGCCGCTGCATCTCCTGCATCGACTTCAGCTGTCTGTACGTCAGCGGTACGAGAATCCCGCGGATCACGACGGTCAACCCGACGATCGCCAAACCCCAGCTGCCGCCCACGACGTTGTCGTGGATGAACACCATCACCGACTCGAACAGGCTGATCAGCGGCGAGAACGCATCCTCTATGACGTTGGCGGAGATTGGCATGCGCTCTAAGTGATCGCGGCGATCGTGGTCGGCGGCTGGTCGGTCGGTTGCCTGCGCGGCGCCGCCCGGCGACCGCCTGCCGTCAGCCGACGCGCCCGCTCACGAAGCACTGCGGCGGCCGCCCTTGAACACCCGCTGGGCCTCCACGGGATCGTAGCCTCCGTAGCTCCATGGGTTGCACCTGAGCAGCCGCCACGCCGCAAGCACCGCGCCCCTAAGTATGCCGTACTCCCGGATCGCTTCGACCGCATAGCGCGAGCACGTCGGCTCGTACTTGCAGCGACGGGGGATCGCCGGAGATATCAGGCGTTGATAGACCGTGATCGGGGCCACCGCGGCCGCGCGTGCCAGCCGCGCAGGTCGCGCCCATCGACCGGCGTCTTCTTCGACGGCGGTAGGTGAGCTCACAGCAGCTCCTCCGCTGCCGGCTCGTCGTCCGAGTCGTCGCGATCGCGCAGCTCGCGATCGCGCAGCCCGGCCTTCGCGATCAGCTCGGCGAGCGCCGCGTCCACGCCGGGCAGGCCCTCGCGTGCGGCGAGCTCCGCCGCGGACGGCCGCGCGACGACCACGACGTCCTGGTCCGGGCGCAGCTCTGCTTCGGCGTGGGCAAAGGCTTCGCGCAGCAGTCGCTTGACGCGGTTGCGCTCGACCGCGCCGCCGACCTTGCGCGATACCGACAGGCCCAGCCGCGGGCGCTCGGCAGACGGATTGGGAAACGTATAGAGCACGAGGTGCCGGTTGGCCGTCGAGCGTCCCTGGCGGTACACCCGCTCGAACTCCGCGCTGCGCGACAGGCGACCGCGACTGGAGGGACGCGGTTTCATCACGCGGCCATCACGCTCAGGTGGAGAGGCGCTTGCGTCCCTTGGTACGACGGCGCTTGATCGTCAACCGCCCGGCGCGCGAGCGCATGCGGCCGCGGAACCCGTGCGCGCGGGCTCGCTTGCGCTTCTTTGGCTGATAGGTGCGCTTCATCGTTTGGTTCTCCGGACCTCGCCCGATTCCTTCCACCCAGGGCGGCCCGCCACGACTACGGCCGGGGCTGCCCTCCGGCGCCCAAGTATAGGACCGTGAGGCGGTCGCTGATTTTTCCCGCCAATTGCGACCAGCCCTCTCGGGCGCTCCGAGAGCGTCGGTTATAGTCGCCCAACCGGGCCCCCGGGTCCCCTCTGAATAGTCGCCTACGTTTTCTTCGGGAGAGAAGCGGATACATGCTGCCGTGAGCGTCGAGCTCGAGGACATATGGTCGCGCGTGCAAGCCGAGCTTGCGCTGTCCGTCGACGAGCCAACCTTTCGCATCTGGCTCGCGCCGTTGCGCGCGCGGGAGCTCGACCGGCAGCGACTGCTCGTCGAGGCGCCCGCGCAGTCGCGCGGCTGGATTCGCGACCGTTTCGGCCGCCTGCTCGAAGCGTGCGCCGCGAAGGTGATCGGCCAGAGCACGGTCGTCGAGCTGATCGCGGCCACTCCCGGTGACGCGGCGGCTTCGCGGGCGGCGAATGACGGCTCGCGCCCTGCCTCGGGGGCCGAGCAGGATCGCTTCTCACGACGGCGTGCCGCGCAGTCGCCGAGGTCCGATTCGCCGGGCGACGATGTGTTTCCGCCGGCGCACGCCTCGCCGGGCGGCCTGCTCGCCAACCCCAAGCTGACCTTCGAGCAGTTCGTCATCGGCGACTGCAACCGGCTCGCGCACGCGGCCGCGCTGACGGTTGCCGAGATGCCGGCGCAGGCCTACAACCCGTTGTTCATCTGTGGTCCTCCGGGCGTCGGCAAGACGCACCTGCTCAGCGCGATAGCCAACTTGCTGCTCGCGCACAGCCCCGGCCTCACGGTGCGCTGCACGACCGGCGAGGCGTTCACCAACGAGTTCCTCGACTCGCTCGGCGGCGGGCGCACGGACGGCTTCAAGGCGCGCTTTCGCCACATCGACGTGCTGCTGATGGACGACGTGCAGTTCCTCGAGCGCAAGACCAAGACCGAGGAGGAGTTCTTTCACACCTTCAACGCCCTGCACGACGGCGGCCGCCAGATCGTGCTCACCTCAGATCGCGCGCCGCACGACTTGCAGGCGCTCGAGGACCGCCTGCGCGAGCGCTTCGAGGCGGGGCTCGTCGCTGACATCCAGCCGCCCGACCTCGCTACCAGGCTGGCGATCCTGCGAAAGCGCGCCAACCACGACGGTGTACATATCGCCGACGAGCACGCCCTGCTGGTGATCGCCGAGCGTATCCAGAACAACGTTCGCGCGCTCGAGGGGGCACTGATCCGTGTCGTCGCGTTCAGCTCGTTGACCGGCCGGCCTCTCACCGGTGGTCTTGCGCACGAGGTCCTCAACACGCTCTATCCGCGTACCAACGCCTGCGGGCCGCGCAAGGCGCGCTCGATCGCCGAGATTCAAGCCGCCGTCAGTCGACACTTCGACCTCTCGACCGCGGAGCTCCTGTCAAACGCCCGCACGCCCCGAATCGCCTGGCCGCGGCAGATCGCCATGTACCTGGCCCGCGAGCTGACCGGTGAATCGCTGCCGTCGATCGGCAGGTCCTTCGGCGGTCGCGATCATACGACGGTGCTCCATGCTTGGCGGCGCACCAGCGCACGCATCGCGACCGATGCCGCCGCCCGCGAGGCTGTGGAGGGCCTGTGCCAAGGCCTCGGTGCCACTCTTCCAGAGCACGCTTCGCCCTCCGCCGACCGCTTCGCCTGAGAGACTGCCTTGCGCCATCCACAGCACAATCCACCGGCTCACGCCCTGAAACGCCCGCGGTTGGCGGTCTCGCACACGTTCACAGCCTCTACTACCTACTGTTCCCCCCTCACACATTCATCATGAAGCTTTCCCTGCCCACCTCAGAGCTGTTGACTCAGCTGCAGACCGTCACCCGCGTGGCGTCGACTCGCAGCGCCGTACAGGCGCTGTCGGGCGTGATGATCTCCGCCACCGACGATGCGCCTGCCGAGCTGCTTGCGACCGATATGGAGATTGGCCTACGCGTGCCGCTCCAAGCGGAGACGACACGCCCCGGCAGTGCGGTGTTGCCCGCACGCCTACTGCTCGACGTCGTCCGCTCGCTGCCCAGCGAGCAGCTGACGCTCGAGCTGCGCAGCGCCGAGCAGGACGTTGAGCTGATCTCCGGAGCGGCAACGTTCCACCTGCGCACTTTGCGGGCCGAGGACTTCCCGACACTCCCCAGCCCCTCACCCGACACGCGCATCGCCCTGCCCGTCGAGGCGTTCGTGCAGACCGTCTCACGCGTAGCCCGCTCGGCCTCTCGCGACGAGACCCGTCCTGTTCTGACGGGCATCTTGATGTCGGCCTCCGCGCAGGAGCTGCGCATGGTCGCCACTGACTCCTACCGCTTGAGCGTCAAGGAGACGGCGCTTGACACGCCGCTGCAAGGCAGTCTCGAGGCGAACGTCCCGGCGCGCGCGTTGCAGGAGCTCGCCCGCATCGCCCAGCAGGCTCCCAGCGACGCGCTGGCGGTCAGTGTCGGGCAGAACCAGGTCGTCTTCGAGCTGGGCGAGATCGTCCTGTCCTCGCGCTTGATCGACGGCCAGTTCCCCAACTACCGCCAGCTGCTCCCCGAGTCGGTCGAGCACGAGCTGCGTGTCTCGAGCGCCGAGCTGACCGACGTCGTCAGGCGCATCAGCCTGCTTGCCCAGAAGAACGCGCCGCTGCGCCTCAGCTTCAGCGAGGGGATGCTGACAGTCTCGGCTCAGACCCCCGACGTAGGCGAGGCCAGCGAGGCGATCCCCGTACCCTTCCACGGAGAGCCGTTCGAGATCGGCTTCAACCCCGAGTTCCTGCGCGACGGCCTCGAGAGCATCGAGTCCGACGAGCTCGTGTTGAAGCTGATCAGCCCACTGCGTCCGGGGCTGATCGAATCACCCGACTCGGGCGATTTCGTATACCTGATCATGCCGATTCGGCTGAACGTGTAGTGACATGCGCGTGGACAGCGTGCAGATGCGCGACTTCCGCACCTATGCCCGCGCAGAGGCCCGCCTCGGCGCCGGCCTGACCGTCGTCTTTGGCCCGAACGGCGCGGGCAAGTCGAACCTGCTCGAGGCGCTCTACTTCGGCTGCACCGGGCGCTCTCCGCGCACCCGCAACGAGCGCGAGCTGGTGCGCTTCGGCGCGCAGGCCGCACGGGTCGTCGTGCGTTGCAGCGACGGCGCACGCGAGCACGAGCTGAGCGTGGGCTACGGCCCGGGCCCCGACGGAGCCCGGGCCGACAAGCGCATGATCGCCGACGGTGCCCCCGTCGAGCGCCTGCTCGACATCGAGTTCAGGCCTCTGCTGAGCGTCTTCGAGCCCGACCGGCTGGAGCTGCTCAAGGGTCCGCCGTCTGTCCGTCGCGCGCATCTCGATCAGGTGGTCGCGGCGATCTGGCCGCTGCGCGCGAACGACCGCCGCGAGTACTCGCGCGTGCTGGCGCAGCGCAACGCCCTGCTGGGGCGGATCCGCTCCGGCCGCGCGTCGGACGCGACGCTCGCAGCCTGGGACCGCGAGCTGGCCGTATCGGCGCTTGCCGTGCGCGAGCATCGCGCCGGCGCGGTCGAGCTGCTGGCCGCGCCGTTCATGCAGCGCGCCGCTCAACTGGGCCTCGATGGGGAGGCGAAGCTCGACTACCGCCCACGCTCGCGGGCCGCCGATGCGGATCAGTTCGTCGCCGAGCTGCAGGCCCGCCTGTCGACCGACCTCGAGCGCGGCTTCTCCAGACATGGGCCGCATCGCGACGAGCTCGCGATCGTGCGCGATGGCAGGGAGCTGCGCCTGTACGGCTCGCAGGGGGAGCAGCGCATGGCGTTGCTCGCCCTGCTGCTCGCCGAGCGCACCGTGCTCGCGCGCGAACGGCGACGTACGCCGCTGATGCTGCTCGACGACGTGATGAGCGAGCTCGACTCCGAACGCCGCCAGCTGCTGGCCGACGAGCTCTCATCAGGCGGGCAGAGCGTGATCGCCACGACCGACCTCGCGCACGTGCCGGGTGCCGGCGACGCGTCGGTCACGCGCCTGCGCGTGTCTTCCGGCACGATCCTCCAGGAGGCGCTCGCCGCATGAGGAAACCCGCTCCTCGCTCGCTGTCCGTGGCGCTCGAGCGCCTCACCTGCACGCTCGCGCCGGCCACCACGCTCGCACGCGTGCAAGAGGCCTGGGAGCGCGCGACGGGCCCCGCGATCGCCGCGGCCGCGCGCCCCACAGCCGAGCGCGAAGGGGTCCTGACCGTCAGCTGCGAGGCCGCCGTCTGGGCGCAGGAGCTCGACCTGATGGCGGGCGCCCTCGTACCCCGTCTGAACGCCGAGCTGGGCGAGCAGGCGATCCGTGAGCTGCGCTGTCGCACGGCCTGAGCGCGCAAGTGCCTTGTTTCCTGCAATTTGCAGGGGTTTAGAGGGGCTGGAGGGGCCGGAAACGACCCCGTCTCGTGCTATTGTTATGTACACATTCTCCCGCCCCGGCCCGTGGTGCGAGCGCCGCGGATTCCGGGGCGTTCTCACGTAATCGGAGGGCCATTGGCCGAAGGCAGCAACAGCTCTAAATCGAGCGCCAAGAAGGGCGGCGTCAACGACCCGTCGATGACGGGCTCAGCCTCAAGCTACGACGCTGCGGACATCACCGTCCTCGAAGGCCTCGAGGCCGTCCGCAAGCGCCCCGGCATGTACATCGGATCGACCGGCGTGATGGGCCTGCACCATCTCGTCTACGAGGTCGTGGACAACTCGGTCGACGAGGCGCTGGCCGGCTTCTGCACGAAAGTGTCCGTCACCGTGCACCCCGACAACTCGGTCACCGTGACCGACGACGGGCGCGGCATCCCCGTCGCGGTCATGGAGAAGGAGGGCCTCCCCGCCGTCCAGGTCGTGCTGACCGTCCTGCACTCGGGCGGCAAGTTCGGCGACGGCGGTGGCTACAAGGTCTCGGGCGGCCTGCACGGCGTTGGCGTGTCGGTCGTCAACGCCCTATCCGAACAACTGCACGTCGAGATCCGCCGCGACGGCCACGTGTTCACCCAGGACTACGTGCGTGGCGCTCCCGAGAGCGAGCTCGTCAAGGGCGAGAAGCTGCCGGCCGGTGCGCCGACCGGCACGACCGTCACGTTCCTGCCCGACGCCGACGTCTTCGAGACGCTCGATCTCGACTTCCTGACGCTCGAAGAGCGCCTGCGCGAGACCGCCTTCCTCACGCGCGGCCTGGAGATCTCGATCGTCGACGAGCGCGCCGAGGGCCACTCGGCTACGTTCCGCTACGAGGGCGGGATCGAGGACTTCGTCTCCTATCTGAACGAGAACAAGGAAACGGTCCACCGCAAGGTGATCTTCTTCTCCGGCGAGAGCGACGAGGGCGCCGCGGAGGTCGCCATGCAGTGGAACTCCTCCTACCAGGAGTCGATCCACTCGTTCGCCAACAACATCAACACGCGCGAGGGCGGCTCGCACATGAGCGGCTTCCGCTCGGCGCTGACGCGCACGCTGAACAAGTACGCGCGCGACCACGGCCTGCTGAAGGAGAAAGAGGACAACCTGTCGGGCGAGGACGTGCGCGAGGGGCTGACGGCGGTGATCTCGGTCAAGCTGCGCGATCCGCAGTTCGAGGGCCAGACGAAGACCAAGCTCGGCAACCCCGGCATGGCCGGCTTCGTCGAGTCGATCGTCAACACCGGGCTCGGAGAGTTCCTCGAGGAGAACCCCAGCGAGGCGCGTGCGGTGATCATGAAGTCGGTGCAGGCGCAGCGTGCCCGCGAGGCCGCACGCAAGGCGCGCGATCTCACGCGGCGGAAGTCCGCGCTGGAGAACTCCACGCTGCCGGGCAAGCTCGCCGACTGCTCGATCAAGGACCCATCGCTGGCCGAGTTGTTCGTCGTCGAGGGAGACTCCGCCGGCGGCTCGGCCAAGCAGGGCCGCGACCGCAACACACAGGCCGTGCTGCCGCTGCGCGGCAAGATCCTCAACGTCGAGAAGTCGCGCATCGACAAGGTCCTGCAGAACACCGAGATCCAGGCGTTGATCACGGCCATCGGGACCGGCGTGCGCGACGAGTTCAACCTCGAGAACGCGCGCTACCACAAGGTCGTGCTGATGACCGACGCCGACGTCGACGGGGCGCACATCAGGACTCTCGTGCTCACGCTGCTGTTCCGCGAGATGCAGGAGCTGATCGAGGCCGGCTACGTGTACATAGCCAAGCCGCCGCTGTACAAGCTCAAGCAGGGCGCGCGCGAGCGCTACATCGAAAAGGACTCCGAGCTGGAGGAGATCCTGCTCGCGGACAAGTGGGAGAAGATCGACATCTTCGATCGCTATGGCGTGCAGCTCAAGCTCACCGAGGCGCGCTGGCAGCGATTCTCTCGACTGCTCAAGCAGTACGAGGGCTGGTCGTCCTCGCTGCGCGCCGCGCACGGGCACGACATGGTCCAGTTCCTCGAGGAGTCCTCACTGCTCGGCGAGCAGGTCATGAGCGCCGAGGACGCGGTCGAGCTGCTCTCGCGCGCCGGCCTCGACGGCGAGACGCACGCCACCGAGATGGTCAGCGAGGACGGCGAGGAGCTCCGCGTCAAGGCCGTCGAGGCGAAGACCGGCTTCGCGCTCACGCACCGGATCAAGCGCACGCTGTTCGACTCGCAGGAGTACCGCCAACTTGCGCGCGTCCACGGCCAGCTCGTCGAGCTCGCCGGGACCCCCGCCTTCGAGGTCAGCCTCGGCGACGCCCACGAGAGCGCCGCTACCTTCGAGGCGCTGCGCCTGGCCGTCATGACGGTCGCGCAGAAGGGCATCAAACTTCAGCGCTTCAAGGGCCTCGGCGAGATGAACGCCGAACAGCTCGGTGAAACGACGATGGCTCCGGCGACGCGCACGCTCGCGCAGGTCACCCTCGAGGACGCCTTCGCTGCCGACCGCATCTTCTCGATGCTGATGGGCGACCAAGTGGAGCCGCGCAGGGCATTCATCGAGGACAACGCGAGGGCGGTGGCCAACCTTGATGTCTAAGGAGGTGAGCAATGGCGGCGACTGACGTTCTGGATGGCGGCAGCGTAGAACCGCGCGGCCTCGAGGAGGAGATGCGCACGGCGTATCTCGACTACGCGATGTCGGTGATCGTCGGGCGCGCGCTGCCCGACGTGCGCGACGGCCTGAAGCCCGTGCACCGCCGCGTGCTGTTCGCGATGAACGAGCTCGGGCTGGGCCCGACCCGCTCGTACGCCAAGTGCGCGAAGATCGTCGGAGAGGTGATGGGCAACTATCACCCGCACGGCGACTCGGCGATCTACGACGCGCTCGTGCGCATGGCGCAGGACTTCTCGATGCGCAACGAGCTGGTCGACGGCCAAGGCAACTTCGGCTCGGTCGACGACGACCCGGCTGCCGCCATGCGCTACACAGAGGCGCGCCTGGCGCGCATCGCGACCGAGATGCTGCGCGACCTCGACATGGACACGGTCGACTTCGCGCCCAACTACGACGGCTCGCGGCGCGAACCGCTGGTCCTCCCCGCGCGCTTCCCCAACCTGCTCGTAAACGGCTCGTCGGGCATCGCCGTCGGCATGGCGACGAACATCCCGCCGCACAACCTGCGCGAGGTGATCGCCGCAACGATCGCCTACATCGACGATTCGGACATCGACACGGCGGGGTTGATGCGCCACATCAAAGGCCCTGACTTCCCTACAGGCGGGATCATCCTCGGCCACGCTGGCATCAAAGATGCTTACGAGAAAGGCCGTGGTCGCGTGCGCGTCCAGGCGCGCGCCCACATCGAGCCGCTCAAGCAGGGCAAGGAGGCGATCGTCGTCACCGAGCTGCCGTTCCAGGTCAAGAAGGGCGGCGACGGCGGCCTGATCTCGAAGATCGCCGATCTGGTGCACGAGAAACGCATCTCGGAGATCTCCGACCTGCGCGACGAGTCCGACAAGCGCGGCATGCGCCTGGTCATCGAGCTCAAGCGCGACGCGATCCCGAAGGTCGCGCTCAACAAGCTCTACAAGCACACCTCGATGCAGACGACGTTCGGCGTGAACATGGTCGCGCTCGTGGACAACGTCCCGCGGACGCTCCCACTCCAGGCCGTGATCCACAACTACGTCGCGCACCAGCGCGAAGTGATCGTGCGGCGCACCAAGCACGAGCTCTCGGAAAAGGAGGCGCGCGCGCACATCCTGCAGGGGCTGCTGATCGCGCTCGACCACCTCGACGCGATCATCGAACTGATCCGCGCCTCGCGCGACCGCGACGCAGCGCGCGAGCAGCTGGTCGAGCGTTTCGAGCTCAGCCACATCCAGGCGACCGCGATCCTCGACCTGCGCCTGTCGCAGTTGACTGCGCTGGAGGCCGACTCGATCAAACAGGAGCACGCCGACGTGACCGAGCGGATCGCCGAGCTGCGCACGATCCTCGGCGACGAGTCGCGCGTACTGGCCGTGATCAAGGAGGAGCTGTCGGAGATCTCCGAGCGCTTCGGCGACGAGCGGCGCACGGAGATCAGCCACTCCGAGGACGAGATCGACATCGAGGACCTGATCGCCGACCAGCAGATGGTCATCACGATCACGCAAAGCGGCTACGTCAAGTCGCTGCCGCTGGCCACCTATCGCCAGCAGCAGCGCGGCGGACGCGGGGTGACGGGCATGGACATGAAGGACGGCGACTTCATCGAGCACCTGTTCGTGTGCTCCTCGCACGACTACCTGCTGTTCTTCTCCAACCGCGGCAAGGTCTACCGCTCGAAGGTCTACGAGCTGCCCGAGGCGCAGCGAACGGCCAAGGGCCGCGCGCTCGTGAACATCCTGCCGCTGCGCGAAGGCGAGCGCATCCAGGCCGTCGTCTCCACGCGCGACTTCACGGAGACCAAGTACCTCGTGTTCGCCACGAAGTCCGGGACGATCAAGAAGACCGAGTTCCTGTCCTACAACACGCCGATCAAAGCCGACGGGATCATCGCGATCAAGATCCGCAACGACGATGAGTTGCTCGCGGTGCGCGCGGTCGATCCGGGCGATGAGATCATCATGGTCTCCAAGGCCGGCCTGACCGTTCGCTTCGCCGAGTCCGACGCACGCTCAATGGGTCGCGACACGACTGGCGTGCGCGGGATGGATGTCGGCAAGAAGGGCGAGGTGATCGCGATGGACGTCGCCCGCGACGACATGGACCTGTTGGTCGTCACCGAACACGGATACGGCAAGCGCACGCAGATAGGCCAGTACCGCAAGACCCACCGCGGCGCCAAAGGCGTCAAGACGATCGGCCTGACGGAGAAAAAGGGCGGCCTGGCGGGCGCGCTTGTCGTGCGCGAGCACCAGGAACTCGTCTTCATCAGCGTCGGCGGCATGGTGCAGCGGACGTCGGCCGGCGGGATCTCCCAGCAGGGCCGCTCGGCGACCGGCGTGCGGGCGATGAACCTCAAGGAGGACGACCTCGTCAGCGCGGTCGCGCTGATCGTCGATCCGGGCGAGGGCAACGGCGATGAGCCGCCGCCGGTCGCTCTGAACGGCGAGAGCTCGGCCGGCGATGGCGACGCGGACGCAGCCGACGCCTCCTGAGCGGCGCACAACCCGTCCAGATTCGCAGCTGATGTCTCAGATGCAGAGATCCTTCCGCCGACAGGCAGGGGGTGACCCGACTCGGCGCCCTGCTCGCAACGACCGCCCCGATCCTCGCCTGGACGGCCATTGCGCTCCCCGCCGACGCCGTTGCCGCGAACCGCGCGAGCTCGTCCGGAGCAACGCGAGGTCCGCATGCCCACACGGTACGCGCCCGCTCCGAGCACCACGCGCGAGCCGTCCCGCCGCGTAAGCGGTCGAAGACTGTCCAGCGATCGTCCGGCGACTGCCGACGAGGCGCAACGGCGCAGGCTCGCGCGCGCAACTGCCGCTCCGGGCGCACGTCGACGCCCACGCGCGGGGCTCGCCCCACGCATCCGGCCGCGACAGGCAAGAACAAGGCGGCGGCGGCCGACGAAGCGGCCAAGAGCCAAGCCGTGAGGATCGCCAAGGTGCTCGCGACGCCGTGCCAGAACTCGCAGTTGACACCCGAACCCGGCAACCTGGCGCTGGTGCGCGACGCCGTGCTGTGCCTGATAAACACCGAGCGCGCCCAGAACGGCGAGGACCCGCTGGCAGCAAACGCCCAGCTCGAACAGGCGGCGGCGAGCCACGGGCAGGAAATGATCTCGCGTGACTACTTCGCGCACGTATCGCCTTCGGGGCTCACGCCTGTCGAACGAATCCGCACGACCGGCTACGTCCCCGACTCGGACGTCGGCTACGTGATCGGCGAGAACCTCGCGTGGGGCACGCTCTCGCTCGCGACTCCGCAGGCGATCGTGTCCGCCTGGGTGGCTTCTCCCGAGCATCTCGCGAACATCCTCGAAGCCAAGTACTCAGACACCGGCATCGACGTCGAGCCCGAAGTGCCGGCGTCGCTCGCCCAGGGTGCCGCCG
>Ga0193729_1000059_pt1 | contig 47684 bp, 44 predicted proteins | sample U1c2metaG_FD_143036 | JGI IMG/M metagenome (GOLD analysis project Ga0193729, IMG submission 143036) | Soil microbial communities from a riparian zone of the East river system, Colorado, United States - U1c2 | ecosystem: Environmental > Terrestrial > Soil > Riparian zone | place: USA: East River...
ACGGTGGCAACGGGAACGGCAACGCCGGCGGCAACAACCCGAACGCCGGCGGCGGCAACGCCGGTGGCAACGGTGGCAACGGGAACGGCAACGCCGGCGGCAACAACCCGAACGCCGGCGGCGGCAACCCCAACGCCGGCGGCGGCAACGCCGGTGGCAACGGCGGGAACGGCAACGCAGGCGGCAACAACCCGAACGCCGGCGGCGGCAACCCCAACGCCGGCGGCGGCAACGCCGGTGGCAACGGCGGGAACGGCAACGCAGGCGGCAACCACCCGAACGCCGGCGGTGGCAACCCCAACGCCGGAGGCGCCAACGCCGGTGGCAACGGCAACGGGAACGGCAACGCGGGCGGAAACAACCCGAACGCCGGCGGTGGCAACCCCAACGCCGGCGGCGGCAACCCCAACGCCGGAGGCGCCAACGCCGGTGGCAACGGCAACGGAAACGGAAACGCCGGCGGAAACAACCCGAACGCCGGCGGTGGCAACCCGAACGCCGGCGGGGCCAACGCCGGTGGCAACGGCAACGGAAACGGCAACTCAGGTGGCAACAAACCCCCGAAGAAGGGGCAGTAAGTGGAGAGTCGCTTTCGTTCCCGGTACGGCCGGCTGGCCATCACAAGGGCTGCGCTCGTCGTCTTCCTGGTCTTCGCGGCCGCTATTGCCGCGGTCGTCTTTACACTCGACCTGAGCGCTCGGCACTCCAACCGTCAGGAAGCACGGACGGAGCTTGCGAGCACTGCACGGGTCGCCGCGTCCACCTTCTCGACCATGCGGGCCAACCTCCGGACGCGGGTCAGCGAACTTGCGGCTTCTGCCTCGCTTCAGCAGGCCGTACTGGGCAAGAACGAAGCGCAGCTCAGGTCATTCGCCACTTCACACGACGCGCGCATCGATCTGCGGGGTCGCAGCTTCGGCATGCTTCCAAAGAAGCCGCGAGTCATGGCGACGGCAACTCTGGCGCGACGTGGTCACGCAGTCGCCCGGGTGACCATGGCCGTCCCGATGGATCGTTCGCTGCTGGCCGTCTTGCAGAGCGCGACGCCGATGCCGAAGCACGCGGCGCTCGTGCTGGTCCAGCATGGCCGGCTCATCGCAGGAGGCCCGGCCGGTACGCACATCGAGGTCGGTGCCCGGCAAATCGAGGTCGCAGGCGTCGCGTTCTACTCGACGGACACCAACCTCGGGGCCGCGAATGCGTCTCTCGTCGCGGTTGAGCCGGTGTCGGCGGTCTCCGCACGAGTGAACGCCTATCGCAGGCGTCTGCTCTTCGTCGCGGCGATCACCCTGGCACTTGCAGCCGGGCTCGCGACGCGCCTCGCCCGTCCGGTGGCACGAGTCTTCGCCGATCTGGCGCGACTGACCCGACAGGCACAGACCGACGGCCTGACAAATCTCGCCAACCGCCGCACCCTGGACGAGCGCCTCGACGATGAAGTCGAGCACGCGCGGCGACTGGGAACGCATGTCGGCTTCGTGATCGCCGACATCGACGACTTCAAGTCGATCAACGACAGCTATGGGCACCAGACCGGCGACGAGGTTCTGCGACGCGTCGCGCAAGCCTTCGCCCAGGCCGTTCGCGAGCTGGACCTGCCAGGCCGTTACGGCGGCGAGGAGATCGCCCTCGTGTTGCCGGGAACGAACCTGACGGGAGCGCGCGCGCTGGCAGAGAAGATCCGCAAGAACCTCGAGGAGCTTTCCGTCACGACTGCCGAGGGAACGCCTCTCAAGGTGACTGCCAGCTTCGGCGCAGCCTGTTTCCCGGCGCAGCCGACTGTCGAAGCGCTCGTCGCTGCAGCCGATGCGGCACTCTACGACGCCAAGCGAACGGGAAAGAACCGCGTCGTCACCGCGACCGCGAAGAGAAAGTCCCGCGCGAACTCTGCTGCCGCCGACGCGCCCGTAACGGCCTAGACTCTTCGGTCATTTTCGACCCCTCGTTTTCCCCCGCTCTGAGGGAACAAACCAGCCGCCAAGCGCGCTACGCTCTGCAACATGGAGTCGCGGGGGGACTCGTGGGAATCGGTCGGCTGGGAGGCGGCCTGGCAGCAGCCTGAGGAGAATGCCGACCGCGACGAGGTCCTACGCCTTGCTAGGGAGCTGGCCGAGTCGCGAGAGCGCCAGAACGTCGAAGCTCTCCTCCAGGTCGAGGATCTGAAACGAGCGCTGCGCGAGCGGGCGAGCGACGTCGCGCGCCGAGAGCTCGAAGTGGAGAGGCGCATCCGCAAACTTGATGACCTCGAGGGCCGCGGACGCGAGCGCCGCCGTCTTCGCATGCGCCGCGCCAAACGTCCGGAGGAAGTGAACAAGACGTCGGAGGACGAGCGGCTCACGCACCGGGAGTCGGAGGTTCAGCAACGACTCGATGCGCTCGTTCCGCGAGAGCGCGCAATTGCGGAGCGCGAGACGGCACTGCGCGCCCGCGAGCGCGAGGTCGATGAAGCCGAGCTCGCGGTAACCGGGCGCGAGCGGGAGGTCACGGAGTCGAAGGACTCCGTCGAGCGCCGCAAGCTCGAGCTGGAGAGCTCCTACGCGCGGTTGCGCGAAAGCGAAGCCGCGTACGCAGAGCTCCGGGCCGCGCTCGAAGATCAGGAACGACGGCTCGAAGCGTCGCGCGCCGAGATCTCCCGGACGACGGACGAGCTCGTCGCACCATCCGCGGCGCTGGAGGCGGCGGAGCAGGAGCTCGCCCAGGTGCGAGCACGGCGCGGCGATTCAGTCCCGAGCGAGCAGGAACTCGGCGACGACGAACGTGAGCGGCGGTTCGCCGCGTCGAAGAAAGAGCTCGCGGAGCTCGCGCAGGCGCTCGACGAGCGCGAACGACGGCTTGCAACACCCGAGCGAGAAGCAGCGGTCGTCGATGAGCCGTCTACGGCCGACGCCGATCGAAGGCTCTCGCAGCTCGAGTCCCAGCTTGCCGCGCGCGAGGCGGAGCTGCTGGCGCGCGAAGCGGAGCTGCTGCGGCTTCAGTCCGGTCTGGCGGCGCAGCAGGAAAGCATTCGAAGACGCGAGCGAGCGCTCGAGGATGCCGAGCGGTTGCGCGAGCGCGAGCGGGGTCTGCCCGCGACTCCTTACGTCAGCTTCACCGAAGGTCTGGACGCCTTCAGCGGCGGCCGGCCGCGTTCCCGCTAGAAGTTCTCCGCAAGAACGCGCTTGCAGACCTCGACCACTGACGGGTCGAATTGCGTCCCGGCGCCCTCGTCGAGACGCCGCAGCGCTTCTTCCTCCGGAAGCCGTCTTCGGTAAGGCCGGTCCGTGGTCATCGCGTGGTACGCATCGCAGACCAGGATGATCCGCGACTCGATCGGAATCTCCTCACGCTGCTTGCGGTCGGGATACCCCGTCCCGTCGTAGCGCTCGTGACAGTGGCGCACAATGGGACGGACCTCCTCCAGCCGGTCGATCGGCGCAATGATTCGCTCGCCGAGCTCGGGATGCTTCTCGACGAGCTCACGCTCCTCTGCCGTAAGTGGGCCTGGCTTGGACAGGATCGCCTCGGGGATGCCGATCTTCCCGATGTCGTGGAAGAGCGCACCGAGCTCCAGCCGTTTGAGCGAACGCGTATCCAGGCCAACTCCTTCGCCGACTTTCAGGGCGAGATCCGTGATCCAGCGTGCGTGAGAGGACGTGTACTCGTCGTTCGCCTCGAGTGCGTTGGCGAGCGCCTCGACCGTCTCGAGGAAGGTCTTCTCGAGGCTCTGGAAGTTGCCAGCATTCGTGAGCGCAAGCTTGGCCTGGTGCGCGACGCCTGCGAGCAGGCGCAACTGCCGCTCGCTGAACCCGCCGTCCTCGGGCGCTGCGACCACGATGCAGCCGAGCCGGCCTCCGTCGAGAGTGAGTGGTGCAACGGCGAAGGGCGTTCCCGCGCCGACCTGGTTCGCACCCTTGATCGCATTCCGCTGCTCGTCGGTGACGACGAACGGCTCCTTGCTCGAGAAGAAAGCCTCCGCGGACTCGTGGTCGAAGTACATCCGTGCGAGGCGTCCTTCGTCGAGCTCCGTGTAGCCGTGAGTCGCGTGAACCGTGAGCTCTCCTCCCGTCATCTCCTGCAACCACACAGACGCGCGCGGAGCCCCGAGCGTTCGCGCCGACCGCTCCACGATCCGTTCGACCACCTCGTCCATGCCTTCCGCAGTGGAGAGCTGTCGGCTGAACTCCAGCAACGCGGTTGCGCGCTCGGCCTCGCGACGAGCGGCCTCGTAGAGGCCGGCGTTCTCGAGCGCGACCGCCGCGTGGCCTGCGAGCACTTCCAGCAGGCGCACGTCGTCCTCGTCGAACTGATTCAGGCCGAGCTTCGAGATCACGATGATTCCGACGACCCGGGTGCCATACGTCAGCGGGACGACGACCTGCGACTCGTCGATGGCGTCGGTGCCGGGAAGCACCCGCGCGAACTCGCAGTTCGCAGCGTCGGCGATCAGCAGCGACTCGCCCGTCTGGGCAACGCGGCCGGTGATGCCCTGGCCGACCTTGCAGGCAAGAATCTCCAGCGGCTCCTGCGTCTCGGATGTGAATTGACCGACGAACGCGATCGGAATCACGTCGTCGCCCTCGACCACCGAGACGCGACAGTTGTGGTAATCGATCAGGGACCGCAGCTCTGTCGCGATGACGTTGCCGATCTGTCGCACGTCGTTGAGGCGGTTGAGCTTGCCCCCCAGGCTCTGCAGCATCTTCATGTGCGCAACGGAGCGCACGTCGCGCGTGGACGGCACCTCTTCGCCGTCGGGACGTTCGAGCTCGGCGTCGTCGTAGAGGATGATCTGGTTCTTGCCGCGTGCCTTCGCGGTCATCATCGCCGCCTCTGCGCAGGCGATCAGCTCGCGCGGGTTCATCGCGTGCTCGGGGCCGCGCGCGAGCCCGACCGAGATCGTGATGCGGCCGGCCGGAACGAACTCCGCCGCCTCGACGCGCTCCACGAGTCGGCGCGCCAGACGCTCGGCGTTCTGCGCCGAGCGAGAGGCGATCACGATCGCGAACTCCTCGCCGCCGAGGCGATAGACCACATCCGACGTGCGCACGGCGTCCTTCAGCGTGTCCGCGAGGCTGCGCAGGATCTCGTCCCCCGCACCGTGCCCGTAGACGTCGTTGACTCGCTTGAAGTCGTCGATGTCGAGCATGAGGAGCGAGACCGCGTCATGCGACCTGCTGGCGTTCGCGAGCGCCTGCCGCAGACGTTCGTGGAAGGCGCGGTGGTTGAAGAGGCCCGTGAGCGGATCGGTCTGCGCCTGGTGCTCGAGCCGCGCGCGGATCTGGGCGTTGTCGAGGGCGAGCGCCGCGGCATCGCCGAATCGCTTGGCGAGCTCGAAATCGTTGTCGTCGAATGAAGCGTCGTCCCCGAGGCGATAGATGTTGAGCGCGCCCTTGATCGAGTCGCGGGCAATCAGTGGGATCGTGATCAGCGCCTCCGGTTCGTCGGCAGGCGTCCCGGCCACCGTCATGACCCGCGGATCGAGGTGCGCCTGGTTGACTCGCACCGGCTCGCGATGCTCGACGCCCCAGCCCGTCAGCCCGACCCCGAACGGGCAGCTGTCGGCCAGAATCTTGTCCGCCCACTTGTCGCGCGCCCACACCGGGATCAGCAAGCGCCGCGGCTCGTCGGCCTCGTAGATAGTCAACGAGTCGTGCGGGACGAGCTCCGCAAGGGCGTCCGCGATCCGGTCTAGTAGTGCGTCGAGGCTCTGCTCCGCGAGCACGTCGTGGAACACATCCGCGAGCCGACGATAGGACTCGACGCGCGCGGTCCCCTGCGACGCATCGCCGACAACATCCTGCTCGATCAGGCGAAGTGGGAGAGCGTGGTCGCTCATGGGCACAGTTGGATTCGCTTGTGCAGCCGCAGTGGAGTCCCCTTTTCTCAGAACCGACACAAAGCAAAGCGTCCCGGAAAGGGGCTGGTATCCCCCGGTCGAGGGGTTCCTCCACCGTGGGAGCGGTCATAGAGGAGACATGGCCAGGCCCCGGGCGACCACGTCTGCCGCGGACTTCCTCCCGGAAGAGCTGTCGCTGCCGGCGTTGCGCGAGGCCGCGGCCGCCTGCAAGGGCTGCGACCTCTGGAAGCTCGGCACCCGGACGGTGTTCGGAGAGGGCCCGGAGTCAGCCGAGGTGATGTTCGTCGGCGAGCAACCGGGTGACCAGGAGGATCGAGTGGGCAAGCCGTTCGTGGGGCCGGCCGGACGCCTGCTCGACAAGGCGCTCGCGGAGGCCGGCATCGATCGCTCGACGACCTACATGACGAACGCTGTGAAGCACTTCAAATGGCAGGCCCGGGGCAAGCGGCGGATCCACCAGAAACCGACCTGGGCCGAAGTCACTGCGTGCCGACCGTGGCTCGAGTCCGAGGTCGCAGTCGTCCACCCTCGCGTGCTCGTCCTCCTCGGCGCCACGGCGGCGCAGTCGCTGCTCGGCCGGCAGTTCCGCGTCACTCAGAATCGGCGCAGTCTCGTCGACTCGGATCTCGCCGACGCGGTCACTGCGACGATCCATCCCTCTGCGATCCTCCGGGGGGAACCGGAGCGGAGGGAAAGTGAGTTCGCGGCCTTCGTCGACGACCTCCGGTTCGTCGCGAGCCTGCTCTGACTTGCTCTAGCCCGCCGGGGCTTCTTCTTCGGCCTGCGCGCCCTCGGCTTCGCGAGCGCGCTGTGCAAGGTCCTGGCTCAGGTCCTCGGGATCGTTGTCGGTCTCGTCCCAGGTCGGCTGCGGCGGACGCGCGCCGAGCAATTCGCGAGCGGCGTAGGCAATGGTCGCTGCGAGCCCGAATCCCAGCAGTAGTCGCTTCATCTCCAGCCTCCCGTCGTCGTGGTCAGAAGGACCTACCCTACGACGCCGGAACCGAGTTGACGAGCCGCTAGTCGCCCCAGTCGAAGTCGCGGCTCCGGCCCCAGAGGCCTTCCTCGGAATCGGGGCCGGCCTGCTCGACGGTTTCCTCGCCGGGCCACGCGAGCACGGGAGACTCGGAAGCGACAACGGGCTCCTCGCCGTCCATGGTCTCTTCGAGGCGTGCCTGTTCCTCGGTCTTGAAGAGTGGGTGATTGTCGAAAGGATCCGCGGCCTTGTAGTGACCGAGCGGCATCGCGTCCTCCAGCTTGGCGTTCCGTTCCTTCAGCTCGAGATGATCCTGGATGACCTTGGCGAAGATCGACGGCGTCTCAACTTGCATACAGGCTCCTGGCGTCGGGGGCTGGGGCGTGCTCCAGGGCGAGATTGTAGCCCTTCAGGGCACTTTTTCCACAGGAGACTGCTGGAGGGTTACGAATGGGAGACGTGCTCGCGCGCCGTCTCGACCCGGTTCTTGCCGGCTCGTTTTGCCTGATACATGGCCGCATCGGCCGCTGCAAAGAGCTCCGAGGCGGTCTTCGCCGGAGGGATGGCAGCGACCCCGAAGCTGGCCGTAACCGGGATCTGGCTGCCGTCGACGGCGAGGACAGTCCGGCCGGCAAGCGCTGCCCGAACCCGCTCAGCCAGCTGGGCGCCGCCCGCGAGGTCGGTGCCCGGCAACACCAGGACGAACTCCTCTCCGCCCCAGCGCCCGGCGAGGTCCACGTCCCGGACGGTCTCCTGGAGGAGCACGGCGAACTCATGCAGGACGGCATCGCCCGCCGGATGGCCATGGCGGTCGTTGACGTCCTTGAACCAGTCGAGATCGGCGACGACGACTGCGAGAGAGCCGCCGTAACGCTCGACACGGGCGAGCTCGTCTTGCAGGGTCTCCTCGCACTGGCGGCGATTCGCGAGGCCCGTGAGACCGTCGACCAGCGCCTGCCGCTCCACGATGCGGTGCAGGCGTGCATTGTCGAGCGCCACCACCGCGTGTGAGGCGAGCGAGGCGGCCGTCATGCTGTCCTCTTCGCTGAACTCCGCTCCGAAAAGCAGCAGCGAGCCGAAGCTGATCGATCCGGCCTGAAGAGGGACCTCGAGACGCTTGGCACCCCGCTCCGGGAAGCCGGCCTTGACCAGTGATCCGCTCCTCCCGACGAGGACACCTCCCACGGCACTGGTCACTTCCATCGCAGCCTCCACGATGAGTGGCATCAGCTGCTCGGCATCGTGCGTCGCCCCGAGGGCCTCGCCGAAGCGGGAGGTCACGTCCCGCAGGCGTCCCCGCTCGGCTTCGAGCTCCTCGAGCCGCGTCTGGAGCTGGAACGCCATCTGGTTGAACGTTCGGCCGAGCAACGCGAACTCGTCGCGGCCCTGAACTGGGACGCGTTCCTTCAGATCGCCGCGTGCGATTGCGGCGGCGGCGTCGACCAGACGCCGGATCGTGCGCACGATGGAGCGGCCTTCGACGTAGGCGACGCACCCGACGAACACGAGCGCCGCGACGAGCCCGATCAGCAGCTGATTCATCGCGTTGCGGTTGGCAGCGTCGATGAGTGCCTGCGGGCTGATCACGCCGAGCGTTGCGCCGGGTCGGCCATCGAGCGTGCCGGCGACGAGCGCCCGATATCTCGTTCCACCGAGTGAGACCGTGTGCGGCTTGCCGGAGAGGAGATCGATGCGGCCGCGAAGCGCTGCGGGAGGCCCGGCCACGATTCGACCGCCCGCCACGAGGAGGACGTGGTCCGCGCTTTCGAGCCCGGAGCGGGCTTCCAAACGGGTGACGAGGGCGCGATCGAGGGGAACGGAGGCGATCACGGTTCCCTGAGTGCCCCCGGCGCCAACGACGGAGACCTGCCGCGTGGGGGCAGTCGGGTCGGGCCTGCCGACGCGGAAGCCGCCGGGCGCCTCGACCGCGAGATGTGGGTTGGCTGCGAGCATGCGCTTGAGCGCCCCCCGGTCATGAGCGAGGAGGGCCCGCTGGAAGGAAGGTCGGCGAGCGAGCCTCTCTGCAGCGTGATCGGCCGAGCTCAACGCCTCCTGGTAGGCGGCCAGCGTCGCTCGCAGCCCGGCCTGCAGGCGCGCGTCGACCCGCCGCGCCTCGCTCTGCGATGCGACCGTCGAAAAGCCCCAGAACGCGGCCGCGAGCGGAAGCAAGGACAGCAGAAGAAAGTAGGCGACGAGTTTGACCTTGAAACTACCCACGACGTCCCTTAAGCCTTTCTCCCCCAGTGCCGATACCTTTGTTGAAACTGATATCGACAACCCAGGGGTCAAACATGAGGGAGACCTGCGCGCGCGTCCTAGCCGCCGCGCTGATGACGGGAGCCATAGGTTTCGCGCTTGCGATGCCCGCAGTGTTCGGGACGGCCCATGACGCCGTCCGATCGCTGACGTCACCGCCGTCATCCCTCGAGCGCTCCGTTCACGTGGTGGCATCCGCACTGCCTCGTGCGGTTCGCCCCCGACGGCTCGAGCCCGCCCACTCGATTACTCGGGCTGTTCCCGCCGCAGGCGTCCCGGCCTTCTCTCCCCATCCGAGCTCGACCTCGGTCCCGAAGCCGGCCGCTCAGCCCACGCCTCAGCCGACCCCCCAGCCGGTCCCGCCAACCGAAACTCGTGCGCTGGCCAGCGACACTTCGGCAGCTCCCGCCGCGCCACCGGCCGCGGGCAAGATGACAGGGGGTGAGCGCAAGGGGAAAAGCAAAGGGCGCGACAAGAGCAAGAAAAGTGGCACGCCCGCGGCGTCCGAGTCGCAGCCTGTGCCCGCCGCGCCGCCACCTCCTCCGGCCGCTGAGCTCCCGAGCTCCGACGGTAAGGACGACCATGGCCACGAGGGCAACAAAGGCAAGGGCGGCGGCAACGACAAGGGGCACGGCAAGTAGTGCCTGTGCGAGGATAGTCCTGTGCGGCCGCGCCTCACCAGACGCCTTGGCCCCGTCGGTCTGGCGCTGACGGCGTGGGACATCTGGCGCCGCCTGCCGCCGAGGCAGCGTAAGCAGATCTTGAACGTGGCCCGCAAGCACGGGCCGAAGGTCGCATCACGTGTGCTCAAGGCGAGCGCGCGGGCGCGCCGGCCGAAGTAAGAGCTAGCCCGTTCCGAGCGCGGCGCGGACGATGCGGTCTTGCTCGCGCAGATGGGCGGTCGGATAACCCTCGCTCGGGCTTGCCCGCCAGGGCCTGCCGGCATAGCTGAGCGGGATCCCGATCTCCTTCAGCGGCGCCTCGAGCCGATGCCGGATCGTGCGCCAGGCGCCCATGTTCTGCGGCTCCTCCTGCGCCCAGATGACCTCGTGCACATTCGGATACCGCGCGACGAGCTCCGCGTAGGCGTCGACCGGGAACGGATAGAGCTGCTCGAGCCTTGCGACGGCGACGTGCGAAGCGTCCGCGCGCGCTTCGTGCCCGGCGATGTCGTAGTACACCTTCCCCGAGCAGAAGACGAGCCGAGTCACGTCCTCGTGCTTTGCCTTCGGATCGTCGATCACCTGCTGGAACGAGCCTTCCGCCAGGTTGGCAAGCGTCGAGGAGGCCTGCTTCAGACGCAAGAGCCCTTTCGGCGTCATCACGACAAGCGGGCGGCCCGCGGCATCGAGGGCCTGACGACGGAGCAGGTGGAAGTGCTGGCCGGAAGTCGACGGATTCGCGACGCGGATGTTCTCCTGCGCTGCGAGCTGGAGGAACCGCTCCAGGCGTGCGCTCGAGTGCTCGGGACCGTTCCCTTCGTAGCCGTGAGGCAGCAGTAGCGTCAGCCGCGTCGTCTCACGCCACTTCGCCAGTCCCGCAACGATGAACTGGTCGACGACGATCTGCGCGCCGTTGACGAAGTCGCCGAACTGCGCCTCCCAGAGCACGAGCGCTTCCGGTGCCGCAACGGAGTACCCGTACTCGAAGCCGAGACACGCGTATTCCGAGAGCGGCGAGTTGTAGATCTCGAACGACGCGGTTGCATCGTCGAGGTTCTGCAGCGGCGTGAACGTCTCTCCGGTCTGGACGTCGTGCAGCACAGCGTGGCGATGAGAGAACGTGCCGCGCTCGGTGTCCTGACCCGTGAGCCTGATCGGGATACCCTCGACGAGCAGGGACCCGAAGGCGAGCGCCTCGGCCTGGCCCCAGTCGATGCCGCCTTCCTCGATCGTCTTGAGCCGGCGCTGGAGCTGACTCAGCAGCTTGGGGTGGGCCGTGAAGTGCTCGGGAAGGCGCAGCAACTCGTCATTCAGCTCGCGCAATCGATCGGCCGCGACGGCGGTGACGACGCCGTCGCCGCTCGAGAGCGGGATCTTGCCTTCTGCCGGATGCGGCGCACCGAAGGTCGCCTTCAGGGCTTCGTGCGCCTGCTTCAACTCCGTCGTGACCTGCGCGAACAACTGGTCGGCCAAGTCGTCTGTGATGACTCCGTCCGCCACGAGCCGTTTCGCGAACTGCTCGCGCACGGTCGCATGCTGTGCGATCTGCGCGGTCATCAACGGCTGGGTGTATGCCGCTTCGTCCTGCTCGTTGTGACCATGCCGGCGGTAACCCACGAGGTCGATGACGACGTCGCTCTCGAAGCGGCGGCGGAACGCGAGCGCGAGGCTGACCACGGACATCGCCGCCTCGGGGTCGTCGGCGTTGACATGGATGATCGGGACGTCGAAACCCTTGGCAAGGTCGCTCGAATACCGCGTCGAGCGTCCTTCGCCGGGATCAGTGGTGAAGCCGACCTGGTTGTTGGCGATCAGGTGGAGCGTCCCACCGGTCGAATAGCCCTCGAGCGCGGACAGGTTCAACGTCTCCGCGACGCCCCCCTGCCCCGGGAAGGAGGCGTCCCCGTGGATCAGCACCGGTAGCGCAACGCTGGGATCGTGCAAGCCATACCGCGTCGAGCGATCGGTCTGCTCCGCCCTGGCTCGTCCTTCGACGACAGGATCCACGGCTTCCAGATGGCTTGGGTTGGCGGCGAGCGTGACCGTGATCTCGCCGGCGGCAGTCGAACGAGTCCCGGCCGCGCCCAGGTGGTATTTGACGTCACCGGTTCCGCCCTCGTCGGTGGCGACGACCGCGTCGATCGTGCGCTCGCCCTCGAACTCGCGCAGGATCGAGTCGTACCCGAGCTCGAGCGTGTGCGCGAGAACATTGAGCCGCCCGCGGTGAGCCATTCCGATCACGACTTCGTGCGCGCCGTTCTCGGCGGCGAGCTTGATCGCCTCGTCGAGCATCGGCACCATCACGTCGAGCCCTTCGATCGAGAACTGCTTCTGTCCGAGGAACGCCCGGCGCAAGTACTGCTCGAACGCTTCGACACGCGAGAGCCGCGCGAGCAGATCCTTCTTCGCCTCCGGCGACAACGGCGTGCGGTACTTGCCCGACTCGATCGTCTGCCGCAACCACACACGCTTCTCGTGATCGGCAATGTGCTCGATCTCGTAGGCGATCGTTCCGGTGTACGTCGCGCTGAGACGCGGCAGCGCGACGGCGAGCGTGTCGCCGGCAACGTACATGCGCAGCACGGCTGCCGGCACCCTCGCTTGCAGCTCCGGGGTCAGCTTCGGAATCAGGCGCTCGGGCTCGAGGGCGGGGTCGCCCGGAGGCTCAGACCCGAGTGGATCGAGGTGCGCGGCAAGGTGGCCGTGCATGCGGTGCGCCTTCACGAGCGCCATCGCAGCGGCGACGGCGCCGAGCAGCTCGTCGGAAACGGGCTCGGCCTGCTGCGCCGGCGGAGCGGGCGCGGGCGCCGGGGCGGCGCCGGAAGTCGGAGTCGGAGTCGAATGGCCGTTGCCTGCGACTTCCAGCAGGCGGGCGAGACCGGGATGGGTCGCGACGATCTCGCTGTCGCCGCTCTCGAAGAGCACGCGCCATTCGTTCGGGACCGCCTCTGGATTTTCGAGGTACTCCTCGAAGAGATCGCGGGCAAAGCCCGCGTTCAGCCCGTCGACGTCAGTCACTACGTCCTTTGTAGCAACGCGACGTGCTACCAGAGGGGATGGCTCGTGATCACAGCCACCGCGAGCCCGATCGCAAAGCACGCAGCGCTGATCGAGACCGCATATGTCGCCAGTCGTTCGCTCCGGCCGCCGATCCCGACGGCGACAAGGGACAGCAGGATCGCGAACGGGATCAGCCTGAGCGGGCGATAGGCGACCCCCGCGAGGCTGACGAAGATCGCGGCGGCTGCGAGGAAGCCCGCCACCGTCTCCGCCGGGCGGCTCTGCCTCGTCGTGCTCGTCGCGCTCACGTGCGCACCGTAGCGCGACGCGTTCGCGCGTAGCCGCGTGCGGGGCGACCGTGCGGACCGGATCTGCGCGGCCCGGTGCGCCGCGCCCGCCACGGCGGCGGATCAGTGTCATCGGAGGCGGCCACCAGCGCGGCCGATTCCTCAGGTCGCGGCTTGGATTTAACCGCCCAGTAGACGACCCAGCAGAGATAGAGGATGGGGATCTTCATGATCACCATCAACCAGATCAGCTCCCACACTATGGGTCGAGTGTACCCCCGAAATCAGCCGGCAACCTGGGCCTCGACCTTTCCCCTGATCAGCGCCCTTCCGTGCTTGTCGAACTGCGTCACGTCGAAGCTCGCACGCGCCCGGGCCGCCTGGATCCCACGTGTGGACGAGACTCGCACGGGCAGCCCGGCGAGGACTTCGTAGACCTCGGTGTACCTCCCCTGATCGACGGCGATCCAATGCACACCTGCGGCCGGCTCGACCCAGGCGTAGGCGAGCAGGCCGCCCTTTCGGTCACGGCACAGGATGTCGAGGCGCGGGTCGAGCAACTTGCCGCCGGTTAGGCGACCGGTGGCGCTGCCGCACCAGGGCGGCCGTCGCTCGCCCGCCGGATCCGTGCCACCGTCACATCCGTACACCGTCGTGTGACCGGCGTCCGCGAAGGTCAGGCTTTCGCCGAAGACGCCGATGCGCTCGACCACAACGGCGTCGTTCTGGATTCCCGCGCCCGCCGGCCGGCAGCTCGTGAAGCGGCGACCGAGCGTGGTGCCATCGAGCACGCGGCCGATCGCGATCACGCTGCCGGGGATGGGCTTGAACTCCTGCGCCGCCTCGCCGTAGAGCAGACGTTGCGGCCCGGCGCCGCCGCCGGCGCAACCCGCCAACAACAGCGCCACGAGCAACAATGTCGCGCTCAGCCGGTCCAGCCCCATCTGGCCACTCCGCCGTAACTCGGATCGCTGCGATAGGTGCGGTAGAAGATGTTCGTCCCGCAGGCTTCGCACTTCGCCTCGACGATCTGATCGCCGCCGTACAGCGAGCGGAAGAAGATCATGCCGATGTGGGTCGAGCTCGCGAACGCGTCCATCACGCCCGCGGTCGACTTGGCGACGACGTGGTTGGGCGCGCCGAAACCGTTCTTGAAGTCTCCCGCGGTATACGGGCCGTGCACATTGCGCAGGGCACGCCAGTAGTACCGGCCGTCGCGCCACTCATCGGTCGACTCGCGCCACGTCTTGAACGTGAGACCCGAGCAGTCTCCGCCTTCGCCGTGCGCCGACGGGTCACCGGGTGCGTCGTACGGGAACGAGTCGACGTCGTCGTAGTTCCAGCATCCTCCGCCCCACTGATAGCCCTCGTACCGCGCCGCGTTCGCGTAGTCCTGTGCGGCGTCGCGCGTCATCGTGGTCATGAACGTCGGCGCGTCGTAGTTGCAGTTCGCCCAGAAACGATGGTAGGCCTGAGCGCCTGCCGCGCCTGCAAGCACGAGGCCGGCGCAGAAAGCAACGAGAAACATCTTCATCGGGATACCTCCACGTCGAAGCGGTCGATGAAGAGACCGGCGCGAGTCGAGCCGAGTCTGTACAGCGAACCGCCGCTGAGCCGGAAGCGCGACAGCGGTGCCGACTCGGCCCATTCGAGCGACTCGACCGCGAAGCTGAACACGATTCCGGACCGGTCGAGGACGAGCGCGACGTACTCGCTGCGATCGTCGGTGTAGGCCTTCGTCACCACCACGATCCGATTTCCGTTCGGCTCCGCGAGCTGCACCTCGCCGAGGGGCGTGGCGCTCGTGACGCGCCAGCTGCGGCCAACCGCGTCGCCCTCGAGCTCGGCGAGCCGCAGTTCGCCTGCACCGACGCGCTCGACCACGAGCTCGCGACCGTTGGCAAGCGGGCGGCCGGGACGGCCGCGTTCCGCCTGAGCGGGTCGTCCCAGGGCGGCGCCGTGCTCGGCCACGGGCAGCCATTGCTCCGACGGCTGCTGCTGAACGGCCGGGCCCGCCGGACCAACGGCCAGCTTCGCCCACGTCCGGTCGGAGAGCCGCTGCGTCCACCGCACCGACCCGTCCCCGCGAAAGCTTCGCAGCACCGGCGCGGGAATCATTCGGTTCGGCGGCTCGAGGACGTCCATCGGGCCGCCGGGCTCGAGGCCGAAGTCGGCCAGGCCGCCGCTGACGTCCACGCTGACCGCTTCAACGCGCCGGCGTGACCACCGTTCAACTCGAGCGTTCACCTGATCGAGGACCGCGATCGTGCCGTCGGCAGCGACGTCGAAGGACGAGGGGCCACTGAAGCCGAGATCGCGGGAGCCGGCGAGGCCTGCCTCACCCACCTCGCTGCCCCAGTGCGCCGCGACCACACGCTCGTCCGGCAGGCGGTCGTTGCCGAAAGTGTGCGCGCCCAGCGAGACCTCGGTACGGGCGGGACATGGACGGCGTCGAGACCCGGCACGGCCGGCGTAAGGCCGCTCGCAGCCGAGATCGAGGCCATTGCGATTCCCCCGATGACACCTGCGACGATCCCGGCAGCTCCCCCCGCAAGCGACCGGATGCCTGGTCGGCGCATGGGACTCCTCCTGGTCGGGATCGCTCCGACGGTACGCGGCCAACTACGACGGTTGGGTGACGTCTGTGGACCAGAAGTGCAAAATTCGAGTTAGCCCAGGCTCCGAACAGGGGAGTACGCCACGAAATGGTCGTAGACGAACGCCTACAAGCCCTCCTCGAACAGGGAGAGGAACTCGGTTGCCTCAATCTCTCCGCGGTCAGCGAGTTCCTCCAGGAGGCCGATCTCGACGACGACCAGACGACGGGCTTCTTCGAGCAACTCGAAGAGAAGAGCATCGTGCTCACCGACGACTGCGCTCGCCCGGACGCCGTCGGAAGCACCTACGTGAACGGCGACCTCGCCGTTGCCACTACCGATGCGCTCCAGCTCTTCCTCAACGAGGCCGGCCGCTACAAGCTGCTGACCGCCGCCGAAGAGGTCGAGCTTGCCAAGCGCATCGAGGACGGCGACAAAGAGGCCAAGGATCTGATGATCAACTCGAACCTCCGTCTCGTCGTCTCGATCGCGAAGAAGTACCAGGGTCACGGCATCTCGCTGCTCGACTTGATCCAGGAAGGCATCATCGGGCTCATCCGTGCGGTGGAGAAATTCGATTGGCGGCGCGGCTACAAATTCTCGACCTATGCGACCTGGTGGATCCGGCAGGCCGTGCAGCGGGGCGTCGCGAACAAGTCGCGCACGATCCGCATCCCGGTCCACATCGTCGAGCGCGAACAGAAGATCTCGCGCGCCGAGCGGGCGCTGATGACTCAGCTGGAGCGGGACCCGACGGACGAGGAGATCGCCGAGAAGTCGAAGCTCTCGCTCAAGCACGTGCAGGAGGTCCGCGCCGCGGCTCGCGCTGTGACGAGCCTCGACAGGCCGGTCGGTGCGGAGGGCGACGCGAGCTTCGGCGACCTGATCGCCGGCGAGGACGCCGAACCGTCCGAGGAAGTGCACGTGAGCCTCGCCGAGAACGCGGTCCGCAGCGCCGTCGAGACGTTGCCGGAGCGCGAGCGCGAAGTCGTCAAGCTGCGCTACGGGATGAACGGCGATCCGGATCCCAAGTCGCTCGAAGAGATCGGGCGGGAAATGGGCCTGACGCGCGAGCGGGTCCGCCAGATCGAAGCCCGCGCCTTGCAGCGGCTGGCTGAGCGGCGTGAGGTCGCAGCGCTCGGCGAGACCGCCTAAGGAGTGGAGCCAGCCGGGCTCGAACCGGCGACCTTCTGGCTGCCAGCCAGACGCTCTCCCAGCTGAGCTATGGCCCCGCGCTCGCCAAGTGTAGCGGCGAACTCGAAGTCTTTCGCCCAGTTGATTCCGAGCAACTGGTTGTTGCGCGCAGGGGTGAGCCGAAGGTGGATCTGACGTCGACCGGACCACAGCTCCACCGGCAAGAGATAGCACCGATCCACCGCATCGCAATAGACCGCGACCGCATCGATCTCCGCTTCGCTGTACCGTCGAGACACGATCTTGCCGCCCGCGATTCGACGAGTCGAATAACAGCGAACGACAAGAATGTCGTCGTACCGGGTGGACCACTTGCATTGAACGCGCAGTAATCGCGAGTGGACGTCGAAGATGAGGTCATATCTTTGACCCTCCCCTATCGGTCTGTAGACCTCAACTCCCAGCTTGACCGCTGCAGCGGTTATCGCAGTCTCCGCAACGTTCCCTTTCTGATCGGTCGTGAGCACGTTGCCCAACGTAGCAACGCCCTCGGCTGGGCCGTGTCCCATTGGGACACTTGCGGTGCAGCAACTTCGCACGCACCCTCGAGCACATGTCGACGCGCACCGCGCTCGTCGCGATCGCACTCCTGCTCCTCGCCATCGCGATCGTCTCGCCGCACGGCTTTTCTTCGAAGGGCCCGTACCACGCCGACATCACGCGCACGCCCGGGGTGCTCAACCCCGATGTCACGCAGTCGAACATCAGCTCCACCATCTGCTTGCACGGGTGGACGAAGACGATCCGGCCGCCAACGTCGTACACGAACGACCTCAAAGAGAGACAGATGCGTGAATACGGCGTCGGCGGCTCCCGTTCCGACTACCAGGAGGACCACCTGATCAGTCTCGAGCTCGGTGGCCACCCGACCGATCCGCGCAACCTCTGGCCGGAGCCGTACCCGCGTGCGTCGGAGGTGGACTCGATCGAGAACGACCTCAACGCCAAGGTCTGTTCCGGCGAGCTCTCGCTCGAAACCGCTCAGCTAAAGGAGTCCGGTCTCAAGCATCGCGACGGCTAGGCAGAGAGGCGGGGCCGTCCTAGACTCAGCGGCCTGAGATCCGTGGCGACGATCGGCCGTTGGAGCACACGCCACCCGTGGCGCGCCATCGTGGCCTGGCTCGCCTTCGTCGCTGTCGCCGTCGCGGCGATGGTCGCAACCGGCACGAAGACGCTCCAGAACGGCGCTGTCGGCGAGTCCGCCCGCGGCTACGACATGCTCGACAAGAACAATCTCTGGCCGCCGCCACGCGAGATCGCCTTTTTGCACAGCGCGACGCTCACGGCCAGGGATCCGGCTTTCCGCGCCGCGATCAACGACGTTGCGAAACGACTCGGCTCGCAGCAGGCCCGGATCACCACGCCACAGCAGGATCGAAGTCTCGTTTCCAGCGACGGCCATTCGGCCCTCATCGTCGCCGCGCTGACCGGAGGCTCTGCAGAGCAGGTGCGCAACACGATCCTCGCAGCCGCGCCCGCGTACCCCGGCGTGACGATCGAGGAGACCGGCGACATCACCGCCAGCGACGCCAGGGACCGGTCCACCAACCACGACCTGCAACGCGCGGAGATCCTCTCGATCCCCGTAACGCTGTTCGTGCTCCTGTTCGCTTTCGGCGCGGTTGTCGCCGCTAGCGTGCCGGTGCTGCTCGCACTGACCGCCGTCGCAGCGGCATTCGGGCTGCTCGGCCCGATCAGCCAGGCAATTCCGATCGACAACAGCGTCCGGACGGTGCTCGTGCTGATCGGAATGGCCGTGGGCGTCGACTACGCGCTCTTCTACGTCATGCGCTCACGCGAGGAGCGACGGCGCGGCCGGCCTCCGCACGAGGCGCTCGAGCGCACGATCCGAACCTCCGGCCGTACGGTCATCCTCTCGGGGACGACGGTGATCATCGCGATGGCAGCGATGTTTCTCATCGGGTCAAAGGTGTTCAACAGCCTTGCAGCCGCCACGATCTCGGTGGTGGCCTGCGCCGTTGCGGGGTCCGTGACGGTGTTGCCCGGTGTGCTGGAGCTGCTCGGGAAGCGCATCGATCGCGGCCGGATTCCCTTCCTGCCTCATCTTCGGACCGACCAGACCCATTCGCGCTTCTGGGCTGCGGTGATCGATCGGGTCCTCAAGCGCCCCGTCCTGTCGTGCGTGCTCTCGGCCGGCCTGCTGGTAGCGCTCGCACTGCCCGCGCTCGGCTTGAAAGTCGCGAAGCCGAGCGACAACACGCTTTCGCCCCAGAACATTCCCGAACTGCGTGCTGTCGCAGATATCCGCCGTGAGTTCCCCGGTGCAGCAGAGACGGCCCAGATCGTCGCCACGGTACCGGCGGGAAGCGCCGCCTCCCTGCGCACGCAGGGACGGCGCCTCGAGCAACTCGCCTTTGCGCGCGGCATCGCCCACGCCCCGGTGCTCACGACATCGAACGACGACGGCACCGCAGCGGCCATCTTCCTGCCGTTGACCGGCGCCGGCAACAACAACGCGAGCCGGCGCGCGATCCTGACGCTCCGTCACGAGCTGATTCCGCGAACCGTCGGCACGATCCCCGGCGCGACGACGGCTGTCACGGGCAACGTCGCAGAAGACGTCGACTTCACCCGCCAGTTGAAGCACGGTCTCCCCTACGTTCTCGTCTTCGTCCTCTTGCTCGCCTTCCTGCTCCTGCTGGTGGCGTTCCGTTCCATCGTCGTGCCGTTGAAAGCGATCGTCCTCAACTTGCTCTCCGTCGGTGCGGCCTACGGCGTGCTCGTGCTCGTCTTCCAACATCACTGGGCCGAGCCCCTGCTGGGCTTCACCTCGAACGGCGCAATCATCTCGTGGCTGCCGCTCTTCCTCTTCGTCGTCCTGTTCGGACTGTCGATGGACTACCACGTCTTTATCCTCAGCCGCGTACGGGAAGGTGTGGACTCCGGAATGAGCAGCGACGACGCCGTGCGCTACGGGATCACGGCCACCGCCGGCGTCGTCACGAGCGCCGCGCTCGTGATGTTCGCCGTGTTCTCGATCTTCGGGTCGCTCTCCTCACTCGACGTGAAGCAAGCCGGGGTCGGCCTCGCAGCTGCAGTGATCATCGACGCGACGATTGTTCGCGCCGTGCTCCTGCCTGCCTCGATGAAGCTCCTGGGCGAGTGGAACTGGTATCTGCCACCCGTGCTGCGGTGGCTCCCACGGGCCGAGATCGAAGCCCCGTCGTTGCGCGATCCGGCCTAGACCATCGAGGCCCGGGCACGCGGAGATCATGAGCGTCACCGTCATCGAACGTCACGTGCGCCGCACCCTGGCAGTCGTGCCACCACTCGCACTCGTGGGGCTGACGGCGCTTCTCTTGGGACGCCTCTTGCCCGATGTCGCAGGGAAACCGCTGAACGAAGACGAGGCCGTTGCCGGGTTGATCTCCGCCCGGCCGCTCGGAGATCTCCTGCACACTGTCGTCCTCGATCGTGGCGGAGCGCCGCTGCACTTCGTGCTGGCCCACTTCGTCCTGGCGATCGACACGACGCCCGAAGCCCTGCGATGGGTTTCGGTCGTGTTCGCACTCGCAACGGTCCCGCTCTGTTACGACCTCGCGCGACGCATGTCCGGTCGGGTCTCGGGATTGATCGCGGCTGCGCTCGCAGCGACGTCACAGCTGTTGCTGATCTACGGAACGTTCGGGCGGATGTATTCGCTCTTCGCGTTCGCGAGCGCACTTGCCGCCGACCTCTTCGTGCGCGCGGTCATGCGCCCGCGGCGCGGGCCCGCAGTCGCCGCGGCGGCAGCGGCACTGCTCCCATTGGCGGTGCATCCGTTCGGCGCGTTCCTGTTCGCGGCAGAGGCGGTTGTGGCCCTCTGGCTCTGGCGCGGCCGGCAGCCCCGAACGGCCTGGCCCGTCCTCGCGATCGCGGTCCTCGCCGTCCCGCTCGTACTCGCCGACCTGCGGCTCTCGGAGCGGTACGCCCCTGCGGCAGGCCAGAAGGTCGATAGTGGCACTTCCCCGGGAGCAGCCACGCTGCATGCACTCGGCGGCGCGGCAGGAGGCCGCGGCGCGGCGCTCGTCCTCTTCACCGCGCTCGCGGCGGTCGGGGCGCTCACGCTCGCCCGCCGCCGTCCCGCGGTCGCAGCCTTCGCAGTGCTGATCTTCGCCGTCCCACCACCCGCACTTGCAATCGCGAATGCAGCAGGGATCGCGGGCGACCGCCTGGCCCCCCGCCATCTGATCTTCATGCTGCCCGTCTGGATCGCGCTCGTCGCCACCGGCGCGAGCCGACTCGTTGCGTCATTACCGGTGAAGACTCGTGCCGCCGCCGTCGCGGCGATCTTTGCCGCTGCGGCTCTCGCTCCAAACGCCGTCTCGGAGCCGCGGACGATGGCCACGGGAGCGGAGCGAGCCGTCGCGGCGCCTGCAGCCTGGCTCACGACAGCGCTTGCGCGACGCGACGTCCTCTACCCGTACTCGCCGGTCTTCCTCGCGGCACTCCCCGTCGCCAGGGAAGCTCGAGCGTACTCCCGCGACCCAGTCGCACTCGCTCGCGCCGTGCGACGCACGGGCGCGACGAACGCGGTGTTCGTATCCGTACCGCTACGCGAGCCGATCGACGGCGATGCGCTCCGCCGAGCGGGTGTTCGGTTCCGCGCATTTCCCTCGTGGCTCATCCTCGAGTCACGTGGCCCGTTTACAGACGGAGCCGCTGCGCTCGAATCGGCGGTCGAGCTCCTGCAAACCGTCGTCCCGCTCGTCACCGAGCCGGACGCGCGTGCCTACCTCGACCAGATCCGCGGCGCTGCCTGCGTCGCGCTCCGCCGACCGTGTTAGAGGGTTGATGTGAAATTCGGCCGTCGTCGGAGGGCGCTCCAGACCAAGCCGGGCAGTGCGGTCGTTCGCGGTGCGTAGCGGCGCTACGTGCCGCGGGCGAACGTGCTATCCCGCGCCGTGTCTGGTGCGTCATCCGGCCCGGCGGAATTTCACATCAGGCCTCCCTAGCCGGCTGCGACCTCGACCGGTGGCGCGTCGCCCCACAGCTCTTCGAGCCTGTAGTAGGCGCGCGCTTCCGGCGTGAAGATGTGGACGACGACGTCGAGGTAGTCGGCAACGATCCAGGACGCTTCACGCTGACCGTCGACCGAGCTCGGCAGGAGTCGCACGTCGTGCTTCATCCCGCTGTGCACCTCGTCGTAGATCGCGGCGGTTTGACGCGGGTTTTGCCCCGTGCAGACGACGAAGTAGTCCGTGTACGAGCAGGCGGGCCGCATATCGAGGATGACGACGTCCTGTGCCAGCTTTTCCTGGGCCAGGCCGGCAATGCGGCGGGCTTGTTCGAGAGACGTCAGTGTGGCTTCAGCTCCGTTTCCAATACTGCAGAAGTGTAGCCGCCGTTCTGGTAGAGCCCAAGAGACTCGATCAGCTCCACGACCGCCTCGGGCACGAGCCCGTCGATCGACTCGCCGCGGCTGACGCGGTCTCGGATGTCCCGTGACGAGATCGGAACCGGCTCGATCTCGAAGAGTTCCACGCGGTCAGGCCGCGAGAGTTGCTGCAAGACAGCGTCCAGACGCTCCCGAGGAAATCCCGGCCGCGTTGCCACGCCGATTCGAGCCAGGGCGAGTACGCCTTCGGGGTCCTTCCACGTCGGGAAGTCCGCGAACTGGTCCGCGCCGATCAGGAACAACGGTTCACTCCACCGCCCGGCGCGAAGCAGGTCGACCGTGCGCTCGTACGGATCGGCTTCGACCTGGTAATCGGGAAACGCGACCCGCGCGAGCTTCAGCCGCGTTGCGGCGTCGAGCTGAACCTCCTTGTGGCCGGGCCGTTCCGCCACGAGGACGGCGAGGGCGCTGTCATCGAGATCGAAATGACCCTGCGCGGCTCGCGCAAGCGCAAGATGCCCGTTGTGCGGTGGGTTGAACGTACCGCCGAGCAGGCCGGTCACTGGACTTCCAGGACCTCGCCGCCCACTTCGACCTCGTCGCCCTTGCGCGCGCCGGCCGCCTCGAGCGCGGCCGCCAGCTCTTGTTCGTCCGCCGGAACGGCGCCGGAGATGCGAAAGCCCCGGTCCGTGCGAAGGACTCTGAAGCGCCGTCCACCCGGCTTCGGCCGGTAGACGAGGAAGTCGACGAGCCCGTCCTCCGACGCAGCGGGTGGAGCCTGAGGCCGGCAGAGCTCGAACAGCGCACGTCGGAAGTCCTCGATGCCCGCACCGGTTGCGCAGGAGACGCGGAAGATGCGCACGATGCGCTCGTCGTCGACGTCGAAGGCCGGAGAATCGGCGCGGAGGTCGATCTTGTTGAGGACGATCGCCTGTGGCCTGGTCTCGAGCCCTGCGCCGTACGCAGCGAGCTCGCGGTCGATGGTGGCAAAACGCTCCGCCGCGTCGTCTTCGGACGAGTCGATCACGTGCAGCAGCAGGTTCGCGCGCTCCAGATGAGCGAGGAACTCGTGACCGAGGCCGACGCCCTCACTCGCGCCTTCGATCAGCCCGGGCACGTCGGCCACGGTGAGCTGCCGCGAAGCGTCCGGCGCGTCGACGGTGCCGAGGATGGGCGCGAGCGTCGTGAACGGATACTCCGCGACCTTCGGCTTCGCATTGGAGATCCTCGTCAGGAGCGACGACTTGCCCGCGTTGGGAAGCCCGACGAGCGCCGCATCTGCCAGCAGTTTCAGGCGCAGGTCCAGCGTCGCCTCCTCACCCGGAAGGCCGGTCTCAGCAAAGCGTGGCGCGCGGCGAGTCGGTGTGGCAAAGCGTTTGTTGCCGCGACCGGGGCTGCCGCCGCGTGCTGCGATCATCCGCGCTCCCGGCGCGGCGAGATCGGCAATGACCTGATCCTGCTCGTCGAGCACCTGTGTCCCGACGGGGACGCGCAACTCGAGCGACTCCCCGGTCGCCCCGTGCTTCAGGGCGCCGCGGCCCGGCTCACCACTGCCTGCTTTGTAGCGACGCTTCACGCGGAACGCGGACAGATCGCGCAAGTCCGGATCGGCGATCAGCACGACGTTTCCTCCGGGCCCGCCGTCGCCACCGTCGGGGCCACCCCGCGGGACGTGCTTCTCACGCCGGAAATGAAGGCTGCCGTCGCCCCCACGCCCTGCCTGGACGTCGATTCGAGCTCGATCGTGGAACACGGGCCAACGCTAGCGGCCCGCGACGGAGCGGACGAGCTACGCGCTAGAGGCCATCAACCCTCTAGTCGCCGACTTCGACGAAGCGGCGCTCGCCGCTCTGGCGAAACGCGACCGTGCCCGGGCGGGTCGCGAAGATCGTGTCGTCGCGGCCGATGCCCGTACCTGCACCCGGGCGGAACTTCGTTCCACGCTGGCGGACGAGGATCATCCCGGCCTTGACTTCCTGGCCGGAGAAGATCTTCACGCCGAGCATCTTCGGGTTCGAGTCGCGCCCATTGCGCGACGAGCCGAGTCCCTTCTTGTGAGCCATTAGTTCTTCTCCTGCTTCGTCGCGAGCGCAGACTCGAGTGCTGCGATCGCGCCTTTTCGATTGGCGTTCTTCTTCTCGAACTTCAGGGCAGCTTCCAGCTGCTCGACCTTCCACCGCTTCGCCTTCTCCGTGATCTCCGCGACGGTGAAGTCGTCGTACCCGCGCGGCGGCTGCGCCGGGGCGGGTGCAGCTGCTGCTGCCGGAGCTGCCGTCGCCTTTGGTTTCGGCTTGGCAGCCGGCTGCTCCTTCTCTGCGGCCGGCGGGGCAGCGCTCTCCCGCTTCGCGCCGCCGATCGACTGGATTTCGATCTGAGACAGATGCGCACGAAAGCCGGTCTGCTTCCTGTAGCCCGTCTTGGCGCGGCGCTTGCCGATCCGGATCTTGTCGCCGAGGACATGGCCCACCACTTTCGCGGTCACCTGAGTCCTGGGCGAGAGCGTCCCGTCCCCGTCGCCGCCCAGAAAGAGGACGTCGGGATTGAAGGTCTTGCCCTCGTCGGTCTTCAACCGGTCGACCAGCAGCTTCTCGCCCTCGCGGACGCGGTATTGCTTCCCGCCTACCGAGATGATCGCGTATGAAGTCTTGGTGGCAGCCATGGCGTGAAAATGCGGGCTTTCAGCAGCCCGCAAGCGCGGGAAGTGTAGCGGAGGCTAGACGTCGTCCCACTGGGACATGGGCACGTATTCCCAGTCGGAGGCCTTTTGCTCCGAGCCCGAAGGCTTCTCTTCCTCCGCGACGGTCGGCGGCTCCTCCTTCGCCACGGGCGGCCCTTCGTCGGACGGTCCGGCCGACGGGCTGCCGTCGGCCGCGGTGGCGACGGCGGCTGCGGTCTTCTTCTTGCGTCCCCGGCCGCCCCGGGTTCCCCTACGCGTCTTCTTCTTCGGCTTGGGCGGCTCGGTGCCGTCCCCGGTGCTCTCAGGCGGCGACTCCTCGGCCTCGCCCAGGTCCGGGTCCGGCACGTGGATCCTCGCGACGGCCGGCGGTGCGACGTCTGCCGGCTCCCCGACGCCGTTTCCCGCCGCAGCAGGTGCCGCGGCGGTCTTCTTCTTGCGGCCACGCCCGCCGCGTGAGCCTCGGCGCGTCTTCTTCTTCGGAGCGGCCGGCTCCGTCCCGTTTGCGGCCGTCACGGCTTCCGCGTCGGGCTCTTGCTCACCGGCGTCCGGCTCGTCCTCTTCGCGCTCGTCGGCTTCAGCCTCCTCGTCGTCGGGCTCTTCCGTTTCGGGATCGTCGAGGTCCGCCGTCCTCGCCTCGGCCGCCGTCCCGGCAGCTCGCCGCGTGGGCTTCTCCGCCTCGCTCTCGGCGGTGATCGGCGCGTCGACCGCCACCGCCCCACTGACCAGCGTGGCGAAGGCAGCGTCGTCGAGCACCCGCTCGATCTGCACGTCGACCTTCTTGCCGACCTGCTTCGCCGCATTCGCGACACAGACATCCAGCCCGTCGACTTTCCCGACGCCCGCGCCGACGTCGTGCAAGCCGAGCTCGACGAGCTTCAACTCGATCTTCGCCCCTTCGGCGACCGGCGCTGTCGGCGCAAGCTCCTCTCGCTTCCCTTCGGCCAGAACGAGGAAGTGATCGAGATGCGTGTCGTCCTTCGGCTGGAGATAGAAGCGGCGCCGCGTCTGCTTCTCGAGCTCCTGCAGGCGGGCTGCACCCGGCCCGATGAGGATGGACGCGACCTTCGCCGCGAGCTCGACGCGGTAAGCCTGGTGGCGTGAGCCGGCGGCGAGCGCGCGGAGGCGTCGCTCGATCTCGACCGCGGCGGACGTCTCCGAGAGGACGATGCCGTCCCCGCCGCAGGTCGGGCACTTCTTGGTCATGATCTCGCGCGGTCCGTCGGTGACGTTCTGCCGTGTCATCTCGACGAGGCCGAGCGGGGAGATCTCGACTACGTACGTCTTCGTCCGGTCGCGCTCGAGCTCCGTCCGCAGCGCAGCTTCGACCGTCGCGCGGTTCTTCGGGTTCGCCATGTCGATGAAGTCGATGACGATGATCCCGCCGATGTCGCGCAGGCGGAGTTGGCGGACGACCTCCTTCACGGCCTCGAGATTGTTCTTCGTGATCGTGTCCTCGAGCCGCGCGCCCGACGACTTCGAACGAGAGCCGACGAAGCGACCCGTGTTCACATCGATGACGGTGAACGCCTCTGCATAGTCGAAGATGAGGTAGCCGCCGGAAGGAAGATCCACGCGGCGGCTGAGTGTCGACTTGATCTCCGCGTCGACTCCGTAGGCCTCCATCAGCGGCTGCTTCTCCTTGTAGCGCACGACACGCTCGACCATGTGGGGCGACGTCTTCTTCAGATAGCCGACGATGCGCTTGTAGGCCCGGTCCTCGTCGACCAGCGCGCGCTCGAAGTTCTCGGTGAAGAGGTCGCGGGTGACGCGAAGCGGCAGCTCGGCCTCCTGGTAGAGCAGCGTCGGCGGCTTCGACTTCTTGGCTCGCGCGTCGATCGACTTCCACAGCTTCTGCAGGAAGAGGAGGTCGCGCTCGATGTCCTCGGCGGAGGCGCCCTCCGCGGCGGTGCGGACGATGACGCCCCCGCCTTTCAGGTCGAGCGCCTTGAGCACGTCTTTGAGGCGCGCCCGTTCCTCGTCGTCGAGGCGGCGCGAGACGCCGAATCCGTCGCCGTTCGGCTGGTAGACGACGAAGCGGCCCGGCAGTGAGATCTCGGTGGTGAGCCGCGCGCCCTTCGTCTTCATCGGGTCCTTGACGGCCTGCACCATGATCGTCTGGCCTCGGCTGATCAGATCCTGGATCTTCTTGCCATGCCTCGACTTGCCTTCGAGCTCGGGTGTGACGATCTCGTCGACGTAGAGGAAGCCGTTCTTCTCGAGACCGATCTCGATGAAAGCGGCTTCCATTCCGGGGAGGACGTTGTCGACGGTCCCGAGATAGATGTCGCCTGCGATCGACCGTCGCTCGGGACGCTCGAGGTAGACCTCCGCGACCCGATCGTCTTCGAGCACGGCGACTCGCTGCTCACCGACGTCGACGGACACGAGGAGCTCGCGCTTGGCCTCCGGCAGCGGTGCTCGGCGGGGCGGCTCGCGGCGGCGGCGTTGCTGCGGGCGCTCGCGCTCACGTCGCTGCGCGGCAGGCTTGCGTTCGGTCTTCGGCGCCCTCCCCGTCGCCGTGGCGGTCTTCGTCTTCGACTGAGGGGCGTCTGTCTTCGCCTCGGCCGTCGCGGTCTTCTTCGAACGGCCGCGACCGCCGCGACTACCGCGACGACGTCTCGGCCTGGTGCTGCTCGATTGTCCCGCTTCGTCTGCGGGCTCGGTGCTTAGAGGTTCAGGTGCTTCGGGAGCGGCAGCCTCGCCGGGCGCCTTCTCCTGGGACTTTCTGGATCGAAACCAGCGCAAGAAAAATCTCCTTCGTGCGCGCGCGCTGCAGCAACGCCGACTAGGACGGCGGCGCGGAGCGTGCGCGGCAGGTTGTGGGCGATGGAAAACATCTGCGCACAGGGTACCAACCGGCCTACCCGGAGCCTCCGAGCGGTTTTCCACCCTGGAAACAGGACACTTCGCCGCCGGCGCGGGCTTCGCCCGCGGCGGCCACGACCGCCGGGATCGAAACGCCGTCCGGCCCAGGTCCTAGGGTTTCCGCCAGATCAGCGCGCGCCGGGAAATCATCATGGCTCGCGCGAAGCGCGAGGCGGATTTCCCGGCGTAGAAGGAGGTGGACCTCGAGTGACCGGACAACGCGAAGCGCAGGAACTGCTCTTGATCGAGGAAGCGGACGCCTGGTTCGAGTACCTGGAAGCGACTCGAGGCCAGACCGTCCTGCGCTACAAGGAGGTCGAGCCCTGGGCCTGGGCCCGGCTCTCCCAGCGGCTGCGGGCCATCAGGACGCGCCGCGCCAAGCTGAAGCCGGCCGCCGAAGCCGCCTAGCCGTCAAAGACGTCCGGTCAACGACGTCTGCGTGCACGCACGTGGATCGACAAGAGGATCCCGATCGCGATCAGATTGGCGATCATCGACGAGCCTCCGACGCTCACGAACGGGAGCGGGATGCCCGTGATCGGAGCGATGCCCATCGTCATGCCGACGTTGACGAAGATCTGGAAGAGCAACGCGAACATGAGGCCGCCCGCGACGATCGCCGAGAATGGATCTCGCGCAAGCGTCACGATTCGTAAGCCCCGCCAGACCACGAGCAGGTAGAGCATCAGGAGCAGCGCGGCGCCGACAAAGCCACGCTCCTCCGCGAGCGATGCGAAGACGAAGTCGGTGTGATGCTCGGGCAGGAAGTTCAGCGTGGTCTGCGTCGCGTTGTCGACGCCGCGGCCACGCAGTTGCCCCGCGCCGATCGCGTTCTTCGACTGCGTGATGTTGTACGTCGTCCCGCCGGGATCGTGGGAGGGGTTGAGGAAGCTCGTGAGCCGCTGCTGCTGGTAGTCCTTGAGGATCGGCACGCCTGCCGCCGGGAGCGCGCCGAGCACGAGAACCGCGAGCGCCACCACTCCGGCCGCGATTGCAGCGATGTGCGTCCAGGGAGTCCCTGCGACGAAGAGCACCGCTCCGACGGCAGCGCAGTACACGAGAGCCGAGCCGAAGTCCGGCTGGAGGAAGACGAGGAAGATCGGGATCGCTGCGAGCCCGAGCATCGTGAGCGTGGTGCGGACCTCGTTTAGACGCCTCGACCGCTCTGCCAGAAAGCCCGCAAGCGCCAGGACGAACAGGACCTTGCCGAACTCGGAAGGCTGGAAGCGGAAGAAGCCGAGATCGAGCCAGCGCCTGGAACCCCGAATCGGGCCGGCCAGGAGTACGAGCGCGATCATGCCGCAGGTGCCGCCGAAGATCAGCCGCCAGCGCGTTCGGTAGAGATCCGGATCGATGAGCGCTGCGACGAGCAGACCCAGCACCCCGATCACGACGTAGACCGACTGGCGCGTCAGGTAGTAGCCCTGGTTGCCCGCCACGTCGTGGCGGGTGATCCCCGCGATCGCCCAGAGCCCGTAGCCGACGAGCACGGCGACGCTGCCGATGAGGATCCAGTCGAGGCGCCGGACGAACGAAGCGACCTCGGCCGCTTCGCGCCGGCGGGCGCGGGCTGCTGCACGGGAGTTGGTGGCGTAGTCGACCATTACGGGCTAGTCGCTGTGGATCGGGCCGGTTTGGGTTGCCTGCTTGCCGAAGAACGACTCGAACACCTTGAGTGCGGCCGGCGCGGCAGCGTCCCCGCCGTGGCCGCCGTTCTCGATCAGGGCGCAGACGACCAGGTCGGGCGAGTCCGAGGGCCCGTACCCGCACCACCAGGACTGGTTGAAGTTTCGCGCGATGCCGTCACCCGGGTCGATCAGCTTCTCCGCCGTGCCGGTCTTGCCTGAGATCGAAATTGGAAAGCTGCCGAAGATGGAGGTCGAAGTGCCGAGCGTGGCGTGCGTCGCCTGGAACAGGCCTTCACGAACGACCGCGAGCGCCTGCGCGTCGACGTTCGTCGGCTCCGGCGCGGGCGGCGGTGGCGTCGGTACAGCGCGCCCAGGGCTGTGATTCGAGGAAGGCTGCTCGACATCGAGCAGGATGTGCGGCGTGACGAGCTTGCCGCCGTTCGCGATCATCGCGTAGAACCGTGCCATCTGCATCGGCGTCACGAGCAGGTCCTTCTGGCCGATCGCCAGCTGGATCGAGTCGCCCGGCTTCCAGAGACTGTCGATCTGCCAGTGGCCTGGGTCGGTCTTCCTCGTGTACGTCTTCAGGCGCCAGTCGGGCGTCGGGAGCAGACCGCTCCGTTCGCTGCCCAGATCGATCCCGGTCTTCTGGCCGAAGCCGAACCGGCTCGCCCACGCCTGCAGGCGCGGGCCGCGACTGGACGGCATCCCGTAGAAGCGATAACCGACCTGGTAGAAGTAGGTGTCGCACGACCTGGCGAGCGCGGTCGGCAGGGTCATCGCCTCGTTCACGTTCGGATCCCAGTTCTTGAACGTCGTGCCGTTCTTCGTGTACGACCCTGTGCATTGAAGGGGCAGGAAGGGCTGCAGGATGTGCTCCTGCATCGCGGCGATCGCCGTGACGGGCTTGAACGTCGAGCCCGGCGGATAGGCGGCGTTGATCGCACGGTCGAGTGCCGGATAGTTCTTCGCCGCCGCCGTGCGCGGCGTGAGACCGGCATCGTCGAGCGCCCGTTGACTCACGCGACCCACGTAGAGCGAGGGCGGGTACGTCGGATACGACGCCAGCGCCCGAATCGAGCCGTCGCGCGGATCGAGCGCGACGATCGCGCCGCCGTTCGAGTACCAGCAGCCGTAGCAGTTCGAGTTGTGCGCGCGGTCGATGCCGTAGAGCAGTGCATCCTCGGCAGCCTTCTGCAGCTTCGCGTCGAGCGTGAGGCGAACGGCGTCGCCGGGATGCGCGGGGACCCTGGGCACGACCAGGCTGATGGGTCTGCCCAGCGAGTCGACGCGCAACTGCGAGAGCCCGGGGGTCCCACGCAGGTACCTGTCGTACTGCGCCTCGACGCCGGTCTGGCCGATCGTGTCGCCGCCCCTGTAGCCCTGGCTGCTGAGGGCGGCCACCTGCTGCTTCGAGATCTCGCTGACGTAGCCGAGCACATGGGCTGCGAGCTCGTGATGCGGGTAGTAACGCAGGTAGGCCGGGACGATCTGGACACCGTGGAAGTCTTCCGCCCTCTCTTCGAGGTAGAAGACTTGCGCTCGGGTCGCATTGTCCTTGATCCTGATCGGCGTGAGCGGATCCTGCCGATGGCGTCTGATCGCTGCGCCAATCTGGTTCGCCGGAACGCCGAGGACTCGCGCGAGCGCGCTGATCTCGTGCAATCGAACGCCTCGGCGCTTCGGCAGGTCCGACGACCAGATCTGGACTGCGCGTCCGGGTACGTTCGTCACGAGGACGTTGCCGTTGCGATCGAGGATCGGGCCACGAGGCGCTTGCACTCGGATGTCTCGGCGCTGGTTGTTCTGTGCCGCGCGCAGAAGCTGTTGGCCGTTCAGGACCTGCAGTGACCAGAGCCGGAGAAAGAGCGTTGCGAAGATCGCGAGGGCCAGCATGCCGAGAATTCCGACGCGCAGGGCAAGCTGCGGCGTAAGCCGGTAAGGCTCTGCCGTGTGAGGGTCTGGCGGCAGGAAGCGGCGCGAGAGATTGCGCTTAGCCAAGGAGACGCACCTCTCTGGTCACCCATTCGCGTGGGCGCAGCAGCCGGCGTGTGAGTGCGTACACCGGAACGGTCAGGATCAGATTGAGCAGCACGGTCGGCGCGAGCGCGGCGAAGATGTCGTTCGCCGGCGCGGGCTCCCCGAGCAGGTAACGCAGCACGAGCGCGGAGACCTGGTAGAGGACGGTGATGACGGCGATCGACAGAACCGGGGCGTGCGCGCGGTCACGTCCGGTCGTCTCGCCGTAGCGGCCGGTCCAGTAGCCCGCGAGCGTCAGCAGCAGCGCGGTGAACCCGAGCGTTCCGAACACACCGGCGTCGGCCAGGAGGCCGACACCGAATCCGGCGACGGCGCCGAAGATGGCGCCCCGCAGGAGCGAGACGCTCACGAGCGTGACGAGCAAGAGATTCGGATGACCGCCGAGGATCTCGATATTCGCCATCACCGACAGCTGAACGACCACGACGAAGAACAGCAATCCTGCGGCTTTGGCAGAGTCGGCAGGCATCAGGGCGCCTTCGGAGTCGGCTTGTGCGTGATCAGTGCCGTTACGGCATCGAGCGACGAGAAGTCCACGTACGGGTTGATCTGGATCTGCTTGTACAGCGCCGTGTCGCTCTGACCGACGCTCGTGACCACGCCGATCGCTATTCCTCCCGGGAACAGGGACGGGTATTGCGGCGACTGCGTCCCAGCGGTGACGATGACGTCGCCGCGCTGCACGTTCTTCTCCTTCGGCACGAAATCGAGCAGCAGCGACCCCTGGCCCTGGCCGTGGCGGATGAGACCGGTGGCGCCTGTCGTCTGGTCGAGCGCCGGAACCGCGCTGTTCTCGTCCGTCAGCAGCGTCACCTGCGCCGAACTGCCGGTGACGTCCGTCACTCGACCCACCAGTCCGTAGTTCGTGACGATGGGAGTGTCCTGCTTGATGCCCGAATCCGAGCCGGCCGCGATCCCGACCCGCTGCTCGAACTCGGTCGCCCACGAAATGATCCGCGTGTTCACCGGCGTGTAGTCCGCTGGAAAGTGCGGGCTGTCGATGAAGTTCAGCTGCTTGCGAAGGTCGCGGTTCTCCTGCTGCGCCGATTGACCGAGCAGCGCCTGCTGACGCAGCTCGTTCACCTGTTGCTTCAGACGCGAGTTCTCCCGCTTGACGTGCACCAGGCCTGCGAAGTAGCCGTAGACATCCCTGAACGGTCGCGCGACCCGCTCCGCGGCCACCTCGAAGGGCCGCAGCACCGTCGCGCCGGCGCCCTCGACCCCGTGGAGCGCCCCGCCCGACCCTGAGCGGAAGGAGATCGTGATCAGGACGAGCGACAACAGCACGAGGACTCCGACGACGGCCCGGCGCCTGAGCGTCGAGCGGCTGCGGGAGGGAAACGGCTGGGGTCTCGGTCTCGGTACGGACGAGCCCAGGACCGCGCTGACGCGGTTGCGAGGCACGAGAGAGACTAGGTTAGCTAGCTCTATCGGCGGTGGTTGTTCCGACGGGCCTTGGAGCTCCTGTGGATCGCCTCGAACTCCTCGAGGCTCCGCCCGGATCCCACCGCCACGCAGGTGAGCGGGCTCTCGGCCAGGTGAACCGGCATCTGGGTCTCGTGGCGGAGCCGCTCGTCGAAGTTCGTCAGCAGCGCCCCGCCCCCGGCGAGGACGATGCCACGGTCCATGATGTCGGCGGCCAATTCCGGCGGCGTCTTGTCGAGCGTGGACTTGATCGCTTCGACGATCTGCTGGACCGGCTCTTCGAGCGCGCGACGAACTTCCTCGGAGCTGAGGACAACGGTCTTCGGGAGCCCGGTCAGCATGTCGCGCCCGCGGACCTCCGCCTGCAGCTCTTCGCGCATGTCGTAGGCGGACCCGATCTCGAGCTTGATCTCCTCTGCCGTCTGCTGGCCGATCAGCAGCTTGTACTCACGCTTGATGTGATTGATGATCGCCTCGTCCATCTCATCGCCGCCCACGCGAAGCGACTGCGAGACGACGATGCCGCCGAGCGAGATCACCGCGACCTCGGTCGTGCCGCCGCCGACGTCGACGATCATGTTCCCCGTCGGCTCGGCGACGGGCAAGCCTGCTCCGATCGCGGCGGCCATCGGCTCCTCGATCAGGTACGCCTGGCGTGCGCCCGCGCTCAGAGTTGCTTCTTCGACAGCGCGCTTCTCGACACCGGTGACGCCCGAGGGAACGCACACGACGACTCGTGGATGGGCGAACCGATGCTGATGGACCTTCTGGATGAAATGCCGCAGCATCTGTTCGGTGACATCGAAGTCGGCGATCACGCCGTCCTTGAGCGGGCGAATCGCCGAAATCGTTCCAGGCGTGCGTCCGAGCATCCGCTTCGCCTCGACGCCGACGGCGTGCACCTCGCCCGTCCGCTGGTCGATGGCGACCACGGAAGGCTCGGAGAGGACGATCCCGCGGCCGCGGACGTACACGAGCGTGTTCGCCGTGCCGAGGTCCACGGCCATATCGCGGCCGCCGAAGCCGCCCAAATTGTCGAAGAGACCCATAGGGTCGTTCGAGTCTAGTTCAACCGAAGCCGTATACCCCGGAAAAGCGCTCCGCGAGCAGACGAACGAGGAGCGCAGCGGGGAGCCCCACGACGTTCAGGTAGTCGCCTTCGATGCTTTCGACCAACGCGGCGCCTCGCCCCTGGATCGCGTAGCCGCCGGCGCGGCCTTCCCACTCATCCGTCGCGACGTAGACGCCCAGCTCACGTGGAGCGAGCTCCCGGAACGAGACCTGGGTCGCCTCGTGCTCGACGTCTTCCCAGCCGGGCGTCAGGAGACAGAGCCCCGAGACGACAACGTGCGTCTTGCCGCTCAGCTCCTCAAGCATCCGCTCGGCGTCCGACGCGTTCGCGGGCTTGCCGAAGATGCGACCGTCGAGCACGACGGCCGTGTCGACACCGACGACCGGCCGATCCTCGGCGATGTCGGCGACGGAACGCGCTTTTTCGCGAGCATGCGCGCGTACGACCTGCAGCGCGTCTCCGTCTCGAGGCGTCTCTTCTTCGTACCTCGGCGCGACGACGTCGAACGGAATGTGCAGCTGTTCGAGGATCGCCTTGCGTTGTGGCGAGGTCGACGCCAGCAGAAGCGGCGGCGACGGAGGCGCGTCAGCCACGTTTACGCGCAGCCCAGGCTTCTTCGGGAGGCCACTTTCGCGCCCACTCTGCCGTGACGTACTTGTAGTAGGTATGCGTTTCGGAATCTGGCTGGGCAAACAGCTCGACGAGGCGCTCGACCTCGAATCCGTTGTCGTGCAGAAGGTCGATCCAGTCGCCATGAGCGAGGTGGAACTCGACCTCCTTCGTGTCCGGCCAGACCCACTTGCCCAACTCGAACTGGGGTCGTACGAGCTGCTCGCCCACACCGTCCATGGTCGTGCAGAGCACGGAGACGGTCGAGTTGGTCAAGAAGACGAGGCGCCCACCGGGTCGGAGCAATCGCGCTGCCTCCGGGACCCAGCGGTACGGGTCGGCCCAGAGCGATGCTCCGTACTCAGAGAGCACGAGGTCGAACGACGAATCCGGCAGCGGCACGTCCTCGCCGATCGCCTCGACCAGCGGAAACTCGATGCCGGTCTCGGCCTGCAGCCGCCGCGCCGTCGCAAGCTGTGCCGGGGTTGGATCGACGCCCACGGCCCGGGCGCCGCGGCGCGCCAGCCAGGAGGAGAAGTAGGCGGTCCCACAACCGAGCTCGACGACGTCGAGGCCGTTGACGTCCCCGAGGAGGTTCAGCTCCGACTCGGGCGCTTGGAACACGCCCCAGGTGATCCCCTCGTGCGCCCAGGCGCGCTCCGCTGACGTGTCGGTGTATTCGGCGTTCGCGCGAGTCCAGTTCGCGATGTTCGGCTGAACGTACTCGGGCCGGTCAGACGAGCTCATCGGCGGCAAACCAGAGCGCCACCTCGCGCTCCGCAGACTCCGGCGAGTCGGAACCGTGGACGAGATTGTTCGGCATCGAGCTCGCGAGGTCGCCACGGATCGAGCCCGGCTCCGCCTCCGCAGGATTCGTCGCGCCGATGGTCTTGCGCAAGGTCGCGATCGCCCCCTCGCCCTCGACGACAAGCGCCAGCGTCGGCCCGGAGGTGATGAACTCGACGAGCTCGCCGAAGAACGGCTTCTCGCGATGCTCGGCGTAGTGCGTCTCCCCCAGGCTGCGATCGACGTGGACGAGCTTGCCGGCGCGCAACGTGAAGCCGCGGCGCTCGATGCGGGCCAGGATCTCACCGGCGAGCTTCCGCTCAATCGCATCTGGCTTGATCAGGATGAGTGAACGCTCGACCGCCATGGGCGGACGAGTCTACTCGGCGCGTCGCCGGCGCCTGGGCGGTCTGACCTCGAAGGTCGGGAACTCGACCGCCGAGGGCTCGACCGGCGTCTCGCAGTACGGGCACACCTGCCAGAGCGCTTCGAGTGGCGCCTTGCAGTTGACGCACGCCTGCTTCAGCTTCGTCGTGCAGACAGGACAGACGAGGTACTCGTTCGAGACTTCCGCGCGGCAGACCGGGCAGTAGAGGTCGCGTCGGGAAAGGCGCTCCTCCATCGCCTTGATCTCGAGCTCACGCTCACGCACGTCCTCGAGATACTCCGGCGGCCGGAAGAGCATGTAGACCAGCGCGCCGATGTACGGAATGACGAGACCGATCGCGACGGCGGTTGCGATCAGGACCGGGTCCTCGATCCGCCGCCTGGCGTCCTTGTAGACCCAGTAGCCGACGGCAAGCCAGAACGCGATCAGGAAGAAGAAGACCAGGTTCAGGATCACGTGCCACGTGCCTGAGCCGAAGAAGTTGTGGATACCGCTGAAGGAGCTGGCGATCACAGAAGGATTCTTCCTATTAGGTACCCGGCAAGAAACGCGAGACCGACGATCGCCGCCAGGACGAAGGCGGCGAAGGCAAAGACGATCAGCCTGTCGCCAACGTTCGCCATCGTACGCTCTCATCCTTGGCCAGATCGGCCAGAAGGTAAAGGGACCCGGTGACGAGAACCGGCTCGCCGGTGTTGCGTGCCCGTGCCAGCGCCCCGGCCGGATCCTCGACCGGCTCGATCCGGGCGAAGAAAGGCTCGGCCCGCTCGGCCAGGTCCTCGGCCGACAGGGCACGCTCGTTGCTGGACGAAGTGGCAACGAGCCGGTCCCCCAGGACGGAGAGTGCGGCCAGCATCCCGTCGACGTCTTTGTCCGCGAGGATCGAGGCGACGACGACGTAACGCGCAATGGGCAGCCGCGGCAGGAGATAGCCGAGCCCGGCGAGGTTGTGCGCCCCGTCCCAGATCTCGAGCGGATCTTCGCTGACCCGCTCGAGACGCCCCGGGAGCTCGACGTCGACGTGACCGTCCACCGGCCGGCCGAGGAACGCCTCCGCTGCCGCGAGGCCGAGGGCGAGGTTGCTCCGGCCGGCCACGACGATCCGCCCGGCTCCGTTCTCGCGCGTGAGCTCCTCCCACTCCGGCTCCCCGAGCACGACCAGCGCGCCGGGCTGGATGACGGCGAGCTTTTCGGCGGCGATCGCCTCGCGCGTCGTGCCGAGCACCTCGGTGTGCTCTAGGGCGACGTTCGTCAACACCTGAACCGGCGAACGGAGAACGTTCGTCGCATCGTGCCGTCCGCCGAGCCCCGCCTCGACGACGGCCACGTCGACACCGGCGTCTGCAAACGCTGCCAGGGCTGCGGCAGTCAGGACCTCGAACTGCGTCGCCTCGAGACGCTCGGCTCCGGCGCGCACGCGCTCGATCGCCGCGTCGAAGTCGGCGTCCTCCCCGCGCACGCGGATCCGCTCGCTCCACCCGCGCACGTGTGGCGACACGTATGAGCCGACCGACAGCCCCGAGCCTGCAAGCAGTGCCTCGGTCGTGCGGGTCACCGTCGACTTGCCGTTCGTCCCGACGACGTGAATCGATGGATACCGAAGCTGGGGATCGCCGAGACCGGCGAGGAGCGCCTGGATCCGCTCGAGCCCGAAGCCGTCCTTCGGCCAGGGACTCAGTGAGTCGACGTAGTCAACCGCTGATGGCATCAAGCTCCCGCCGGTAGCGCGCGAGCTTGTCCCGCTCGGCCTCGACGACGTCGGCGGGCGCGTTCTGCGTGAAGCGATCGTTCGCGAGCATGTCTTCCGCGCGCGAGATCTCTTTCTGCAGCCGCTCGATTTCCGCAGCTGCGTTGCCGTCGCCCGATCCCTCGGCAGGTTTCACGACCGCGTCGAAGATCCGCCGTTCCTCTCCTTCGAGCTTCGGCAACACGCCGCTGCGCCGGAACATGACGGCAGCGTCCTGTACAGCCGTGAGCGCACCCGCTTCCGTCTCGTCGCCCGCCACCGGCCAGGGCGCGACGATCAGCCGGGTTTCACGCCCGGGCAAGTTCGACCAGATCTCCTCGGTCACGTGAGGCATCGCCGGATGCAGGAGCTTCAGCAAACGCTCGAGAGCGGCGACGGCAGTTGCGCGCGCGTCCGCGTCGCCCTCGTACAACCGGCTCTTGACCGCCTCCGCGTACCAGTCGCAGAAGTCGTCGAAGGTGAGGTGGTAGAGCTCGTGCACCGTGTGAGAGAAGTCGAACTCGTCCAGGAGTCGCTCCACCTCGCGTTGTGTTTGCGACAGGCGCGCGAGGATCCAACGCTCCTCCAGCGTGCGCGGACGTTCTTCGGGCGCAGCGCCTTCCGAGGCTTGAAGGATCAGCCGCGCCACGTTCCAGAGCTTGTTCGCGAGCTTCCGGCCCTCGTCGATCGCACCCTCGGAGAAGCGGACGTCCTGTGACGACGCCATCTTCATCAACCCGTACCGCGTCGCGTCGGCGCCGTAGGTCTCGATGGCCGCGAGTGGATTCATGCCGGTGCCGAGGCTCTTCGACATCCGGCCACCGGTCGGCGCGTGGACGGTGGAATGGATGACGACATCATGGAACGGGACGTCGCCCATCAGCTCGAGCCCACTGAAGATCATCCGGTTCTCCCAGAGGCGGATGATGTCCCGCGCCGTCGTGTTCAAGTCGCCGGGATAGAACGTGCGCAGGTCCTCGGTGTCCTCGGGCCAGCCGAGGGTCGCGAAGGGCCAGAGCGCCGACGAGAACCAGGTGTCGAGAACGTCGGTGGAGCGTGTCAACTCGTGCGACCCGCACTCGGCACAGGCTTCCGGTTATGTCTCCGCGTGATGTGCCCGTCCGCGCACTCCCACACCGGTAGCTGGTGCCCCCACCAGATCTGGCGGGAGATGTTCCAGTCGGGTGCCTCTTCGAGCGACTTGATCGCGAAGCGGTGCTGCGATTCCGGGTGGTAGCGGACGCGGCCGGCGCGGAGGGCCTCGAGCGCCGGCTTTCGCAACTCGTCCATCGAGCACCACCATTGCAGCGAGATGCGCGGCTCGATGCGACTCTTGCAGCGATCGCAGACCGCCACGGTGTGGTGGTAGGACTCGCGCTTCTCGAGCTGGCCGTGCTCCTTCAGCCAGTCGAGCACGCGCGCGTCCGCTTCCTCCTGTGTCATTCCCGCGAGGTCGTCGGCCTCCTCGTTCATCCGTCCGTCCGGCCCGATCACCGTCAGCTCGGGTAGGGCGTGGTCGCGACCGATCTCGTAGTCGAGTGGGTCATGACCGGGCGTCACCTTGAGCGCACCGGTGCCGAAGTCGCGCTCGACACGTTCGTCGGCGATGACCGGCACGTGGCGTCCGACCACGGGGACGATCACCTCGCGGCCGACCAGGTGCCGATAGCGTTCGTCATCCGGGTGCACGGCCACTGCGACGTCGGCCAGGATCGTCGCCGGTCTAACGGTGGCGACGGTGATGTGGCCGTCTCCGTCGGCGAGCGGGTAACGCACGTACGTCAGGGCATCGTCGACCTCCACGTGCGCGACCTCGAGATCGGAGAGCGACGTCTGATGGAACGGACACCAGTTGATGATCCGGTTCGCGCGGTAGATCCAACCCTTCCCGTAGAGATGGACGAAGAAATGCATCACCGCGCGGACGTAGGCGTGGTCCATGGTGAAGCGCTCGCGCCGGTAGTCCATCGAAGCGCCGATGCGCCGGAACTGGAGCATGATCTTGCCGCCGTACTCGCGCAGCCATTCCCAGACGCGCGCTTCGAAGGCCTCGCGGCCGAGATCCTGACGGGTCTTTCCCTCCTGCGCGAGGTGCTTCTCGACAGCGTTCTGTGTCGCGATGCCTGCATGGTCGAAGCCGGGTTGAAAGAGCGTGTTGTAGCCCTGCATGCGGCGGGTGCGGACGATCGTGTCGGCGAGGGACAGCTGCAATGCGTGACCCATATGGAGGTCGCCGGTCACGTTCGGCGGCGGATGCGCGATGACGAAGCTCTCGCGCGCCGGGTCGGGTTCGGCGTTGTAGAGGCCCTCCTCTTCCCAGGTCTGCTCCCAGCGCTCCTCGACACCTTCGGGCTGGTAGAGAGTTTCCATCTCGCGCGCGATCCTAGCCTCGCTTCCGAGGCGACTCAGGGGACCGGTGAGATCACGCTGCGACTATGCAGCCAAGTTTAGCCGAGCCATCACCCAGCGGCCCGCGTCGTCCAGAGTCCGGACGAGCTCGAGGCCGGCGCTCGCAAGCATGGTGTTCAGCTCTGCATCGTCCAGGAGCCGGGCCCGAAAGACGTGTCGCCAGCTGACGTCTCCGACCTCGTAGCGGACAGTTCCGGAAATGTGCTGCCGCTCGATGGACAGATCCTCGAGCGAGACTTCGACATCACCCAGCCGACTGCGAGCGCCTTCCTTTGGTCGCCAGTCCGGTTCATGCCGCTCGATGAAGAGCACGCCGTCGGCTGCAACGTGCCGCGCGCACGTGGCAAGAAATGCGTCCCGCTGGGAATCCGTTGTGTTGACCAGGTTGCTCATGAGCACGACGCACGGAAAGCGACGGCCGAGAGCAAGGCTCTCGATGGGGGAGCACACGGTCGTCGCGCCGCGAACATGCTCGAGCATCTCGGGGGATTCGTCGACGGCGACGACCGGATGACCGAGCCGGATCAACTCATGAGTGACTCGGCCAACCCCACAACCCAGCTCCAGAATCTCGGCGCCGGATTCGATCACCCCGTCGACGATCTCTGCTTCCCCTCTGGGCGGCAGTCGCAGGTACAGCTCCACGGGACTGCCGTCTGGCGCGACCGCCATGTCCTCTAACGCCCGGCCGCGTAGCCCTGCATGCCGCGCGGATTGGCAGCGGCACGCAGTTGGCCGTCCGCCTTTTGGACGGCAGTCACCCGGCCGAGCGACCAGTCGGGCTCGACCGTGACCTCGTGGCCGCGCGCGCGAAGGTCGGCGATCACCGCGGGCCCGAACCGCGCCTCGAGAGCGAGCGACCGCGGCACGAAACGGCGCGGGTAGAACGACGAGATCAGGTGGTCGGTGTGGAACTCGGGCGCGTCGATCGCCTCCTGCAGGTTCAGTCCCCGGTCGATGTGGCGGAGGAAGACGTGGAAGGCCCATTGCTCCTGCTGGTCTCCGCCAGGGGTCCCCCAGGCGAGCCAGGGCTTCCCGTCGCGAAGGGCGAGCCCCGGCGAAAGGGTCGTGCGCGGACGCGCGCCCGGACGCAGCGACGACGGCAGGCCTTCCTCCAGCCAGAACATCTGCGCACGGGTTCCGAGCGGCCAGCCGAGCGCGGGAATGACCGGCGAGCCGTACAGCCAGCCCCCGCTCGGAGTCGCCGAGATCATGTTCCCCCAGCGGTCGACGACGTCGAGATGGACGGTGTCGCCGCGCGTGGGCTCGCCGGCGCCCGCCATCTGCTCGGCCTGCACGAGCTTGGGCAGATGTCCCATTCCGGGCTCGTACGCGGACGATGCCTCGTCACCGATCAAGGCGCGCCGTGTGCCGTTGTACTCGCGCGACAGCAACACGTCGAGGGGAACGTCGGCGTCACCGTAGAGCGCATCGCGATCAGCGAACGCGAGCTTGGCGCATTCGGTGACGACGTGGACGAGCTCTGCTTCGGAGAGCCCGGCGACGTCGAACCCTTCGAGCAAGGCGAGTTGCTGCAATGCAACGGGACCTGCGCCCCACGGGCCCGTCTTGCACACGGTCGTCTCGCCGTACTCGTACGAGGCAACCGGTTCGAACGTCGCGCGCCACCCGGACAGGTCGGCGCGCGTGAGCAAGCCTCCCTCCGCTGCGCAGAAGCGGTGAATCTCGTCCGCGACGAAACCGTCGTAGAAGAGCTCGCGCGCGCGCTCGATCTCTTCCTCGCGCGAGTCGCCTGAGGATTCCTCGACGATCCTCCGGTACGTCGCAGCGAGCTTCGGGTTGCGGAACTGCGTCCCGACCTCGGGCACGGGCAAGTAGAGCTCGGCGGAAGCCTGCCAGCCCGAGATCAGATCGGCCTGGCGTGCAATCGAGAGCCGCATTCCGCCGACGACCGGGAAGCCGTCCTCCGCGTAGTCGATCGCGAACGCGAGCACGTCGGCCAGCGACCAGGTCCCGTATTCCTGCAACAACGAGAGCCAGCCGCCGAACGCGCCGGGGACGCAGGCCGCCAGGACGCCGGTGCCGGGCACCAAGTCGTAGCCGAGCTCGCGGAAGCGCTCGATCGTCGCCGCGGCAGGGGCAACTCCCTGGCCGCAGAGTGTCAGCGGCTCGCCGCGCTCGACCGAATAGAAGAGCGCCGGGACTTCGCCGCCCGGGCCGTTCAGGTGAGGCTCGACCACCTGGAGCGTGAAGCCGGCGGCGACCGCGGCGTCGAACGCATTCCCGCCACGCTCGAGAACTGCCATGCCGACCGCCGACGCGAGCCAGTGCGTCGACGCGACCATGCCGAACGTCCCGCGAAGCTCAGGTCGCGTCGTGAAGCCCTCCACCCGCGACATCCTAGGGCGCCGCGAACGGCGCCCCTCGGACGATCTACGCAGGCTTGATGTTCTGATTGACGTGAAAGAGGTTGCCGGGGTCGTACTCGGCCTTGACCTGCGCGAGCCGGTCGTAGTTCGCGCCGTAGGTCGTGCGGACCCGGTCGTCGCCCTCCTCCATCATCATGTTCACGTAGCCCCCTCCCGCCGAATAGGGATGGAGCGCGTCCCAGTACGACACGCACCAGTCCGTGACGAGGTCCCGATTTTGAGGCTCGGGGTCGACGCCGACCATCACCTGCACCCAGCCGCCGTCCCGCTGGGTCCACGCTGTCTCGTCGGTACCGACGCGAGCGGCTGCACCATCGATGGGATAGAGGTGCATCGTCGACTTCCAGGTCGGCAACGCCTCACCGAACCGAACGTGCTTCGCCACGGCCTCGTCGGGAATCTCGGTCACGACGTCGGCACGCCAGTACCACTGGTCACCGTGTGGATAGAGCGCATCGAAGGCCGCGTTGAGGACCGAAAGCGGCATCGGCTGGATCCCGTCGAGCACGGGCTGTAGTTCGCGGGCTTCCGCCAGGGCACTGTCTGCATCGCCGGGCTCGCCCGACCAGCACCACACGACACCGCACATCTTCTGCATGTGGAGCTCTTCGGGAAACGGCGGGCCCGGAGGCACGGTCATGAACGCGAAGAAACCGTTCAGCTCCTCGGGCGCCTTCGGAATGAACTCCCTGTACCACGAGAGGATCTCCGCGGAACGCTCGAGCGGCCACAGCGTCGGTCCGGCGACGACCGTCGAGAGCGGGCTGAGTCGGAATGCGAAGCGGCTGACGACACCGAAGTTTCCGCCGCCGCCACGCAGCGCCCAGAAGAGGTCCGGGTGCTGCTTCTCGTTCGCGGTGACGAAGCTCCCGTCCGCAAGGACGACGTCCGCTTCCACGAGATTGTCGATCGAAAGCCCGAGCTTGCGGGTCATGTGACCGACACCCCCGCCGAGCGTGAGACCGCCGACGCCGGTCGTCGAGATGATCCCGAACGGCGCGGCGAGCCCGAACGGTTGCGTCGCGTGGTCGACCTCGCCGAGCAGGGTTCCCCCTAGAACGTGCGCGATGCGAGCATCCGGATCGACGATCACGCCGCGGAGGGCGGAGAGGTCGACCACAAGCCCGTCGTCGACGCTGCCGAGCCCGGGGCCGTTGTGCGCCCCGCAGCGCACCGCGACATCCAGGCCGGTTTCGCGGGCGACGTTGACCGCGGCGATCACATCGGCCGCGTCCACGCATTGAGCGATCAGACGCGGCTTCTTGTCGATCATTGCGTTGTAGAGCTTCCGGGCGGTGTCGTAGTCGGAATCCTCCGTCCCGATCATCCGGCCGCGGAAGCCTGCGCCGAGCATCTCTGCGAGCTCGATGTCGGCGGCAACAGCTCCAGCCATACATCCCTCCTTTGCTCGGCCGTGACACTACTCCGGTCGCGGCTTCCTTTCTAGACGGGTCGAAATGAGGATCTCTTCCATCTGAAGGCTCTAGTGTCCGGCCGTGCGTTACGGAATCTGCCTGGCGAACATCGGCACCTACTCCGACCCGAGTGTCGCGGTTCGAGTCGCCCAGGTCGCGGACGCCGGCGGCTGGGACGGCGTGTTCGTCTGGGACCACCTGGCGTTCGCCTGGGGAGTACCGGCGGCAGATCCCTGGACGGTGCTGGCGGCAATCGCGACGTCGACCGAGCGCGTGCGCCTCGGCCCAGCGGTCACCCCGGTCGCCCGGCGACGCCCGCACGTGCTCGCCCATCAGGTCGCGACGCTCGACAACCTCAGCGGCGGCCGTGTCACGTTCGGTGCCGGACTGGGCGGCTCGGCGTCGGAGTTCGGCAAGTTCGGCGAGCCGACCGACGAGAAGGTGCGTGCCGCGATGCTCGACGAGGGGCTCGAGCTCCTGAGGCGATTCTGGTCAGGTGAGGAGGTCACGCACCGCGGCCGCCACTACACCGTGGAAGGCGTGAGGCTCGCGCCCTTGCCGATTCAGAAACGGCTGCCGATCTGGATCGGCGGAAACCGGCCTGCCTCGCTTCGGCGCGCCGCGCGCTTCGACGGCTGGCTTGCCGACAGCGCGGATCCGACCGGGATGACGCTGTCTCCCGAGGACGTCGCGCGCAGCATCGCGACCATCGGCCGCTCGGACGCCTACGACGTTGCGGTTCTCGCCGAGCGAGAGCGCGGCGATCCCGCTGAGTACGCCCAGGCTGGCGCGACGTGGTGGCTCGAGAACCTGCACGACAGGCGCGGCTCGATCGATGACGTGTTGGCGCTCGTCCAGAAGGGGCCGCCGACGTAACGGGGCCGGCTTACGGTCTAAGGAAGTGGCGGTGCGTTACGCCGACTCTTCGATGCGCGCGGCGTCGTCGTCGGCGACGCCCTCGGCACTCGTGACGAGCGTCGGCTTCAGGTGCTTCTCGATCGTCTCCTTCGTGATCACGCACTTGGAAACGTCACGGCGAGAGGGCAGCTCGAACATCACGTCGAGCAGCGCGGTCTCGATGATCGAACGCAGGCCGCGCGCGCCGGTCTCCCGCTCGAGCGCCTTGTCGGCGATCTCCCAGAGCGCGTCGTCGGTGAAGACGAGCTCGATGTTGTCGTAGCCGAAGAAGCGCTGGTACTGCTTGACGAGCGCGTTCTTCGGCTCCATCAGGATCTGCACGAGGTCCTCACGCTTCAGCTGGTGCACAGCGGAGATGACGGGCAGGCGTCCGATGAACTCGGGAATCAGCCCGAAGTTGAGGAGGTCCTCGGGCATCACCTTCGCGAGCAGCTCCGAGGACTCGATCGAGCTCTTGGAGCGCACCTGCGCACCGAAGCCCACGGCGCTCTTGCCGATGCGCTTCCCGATGATCTTGTCGAGCCCTGCGAACGCGCCGCCGCAGATGAAGAGGATGTTCGTCGTGTCGATCGAGAGGAACTCCTGGTGCGGGTGCTTCCGTCCACCTTGCGGAGGCACGGAGGCGACCGTTCCCTCGAGGATCTTCAGCAATGCCTGCTGGACCCCCTCGCCCGAGACGTCGCGCGTGATCGACGGGTTGTCCGCCTTCCGTGCGATCTTGTCGACCTCGTCGATGTAGATGATCCCGGTCTCCGCCTTCTTGATGTCGAAGTCGGCCGCCTGGATCAGCTTGAGCAGGATGTTCTCGACGTCCTCACCGACGTAGCCGGCCTCGGTGAGCGCGGTTGCGTCGGCGATCGCGAACGGAACGTTGAGGATGCGCGCGAGCGTCTGCGCGAGCAGCGTCTTGCCGCAGCCGGTCGGGCCGAGCAGGAGGATGTTCGACTTCTGCAGCTCGACGTCGCCTTCCTCGGTCCCCATCTGCACGCGCTTGTAGTGGTTGTAGACGGCTACCGCGAGCGTGCGCTTTGCCTCTTCCTGTGAGACGACGTAGTCGTTCAGGACGACGTAGATGTCCTTCGGCCGCGGGAGGTTGTCGAGATCGAGCTGGGCGGGAGCGGTCAACTCCTCATCGATGATCTCGTTGCAGAGATCGATGCACTCGTCGCAGATATAGACGCCGGGCCCGGCGATCAGCTTCTTGACCTGACGCTGGCTCTTTCCGCAGAAGCTGCAGAGGAGCTGCTCGTTTCCGTCTGATGCTCGGGCCACGTCTCTCCTTTTAGACGGTCAAGGCTCCGTCGTCTAGCGATGAGCGATGACGTTATCGATGATGCCGTAGTCCTGGGCTTCTTGCGAAGTCAGGAAATAGTCCCTTTCCATGTCCTTGGCCACCTGCTCGGTCGGTTTCCCGGTGTGCTCGGCCAGAATCTCCTCCAGGCGCCGCTTGAGGTTGATCGTCTCGCGGGCCTGGATTTCGATATCTGTCGCCTGCCCCTGGAAACCACCCGATACCTGATGGATCAGGATCTTGGCGTTCGGCAGGGCCACCCGCTTTCCTTTCGCGCCGCCTGCGAGGATCACCGCCCCCATCGACATCGCGATCCCGATACAGGTCGTCTGGATATCGGGTTTCACGTACTGCATCGTGTCGTAGATGGCGAGCCCTGAGTAGACCTGGCCGCCCGGAGAGTTGATGTAGATCTGGATGTCCTTCTCGGGATCCTCGGACTCGAGGTGAATCAGCTGCGCGATGATGAGATTCGCGATCTGGTCGTCGATCGGGGTGCCGAGGAAGATGATCCGCTCGTTGAGCAGACGGGAATAGATGTCGAACGAACGCTCGCCCCGCGAGGTCTGTTCGATCACCATGGGAATCAACGGGCTCATGTAGGTGCGCTCTCCTTGCTGCCGGGGGTCCACAGTTTCGGCTTCTCCGTTGGCTTTTCCTTGTCTGGTGTCCAGATGGCCTCGCGCGCCGCGGCCTGGTCGGGCGCGATCCGCTCGACCTCGCCCGCAATGCGGTCGAGTGCGCGGGACAGGCGTATGCTCTCGCGCTCCGTGTCGTAGGCGCCGGCCTCGCGCGCCTGCTCGATGATCTTGTCCGGCTCGTCGAAGCGGTCGCGGAACGCCTGGTCGACCTCCTCGTCGGAGACCTGGATCCCGAGCTGGTCGGCGGCGGCCTCGAGCACGAGCTCGCCGGCCACCGAGGCAGCCGCCTGGTCGCGCAGGCGCCTGATCAGGTCCTCGGGCGAGTCGCCGGACGTCTGGATGTAGGCCTCGAGGGAGCCACCGCTCCGCTGGAGGACTGCGTCGAGCTCGCGCACGAGCGTCCTCGTACGGGCTTCGACGAGGGGCCCGGAGACCTGGACCTGCGACGCCTCGATGAGCTTGTCGAGCGCGGCGCGCCTGAAGACTTCGTTCACCTCGGCTTCAACCTGCTCGCGGATGCGCTCCTCGATGTCGGTGCGGAGCTCCTCCAGCGTGTCGAACTCGGAGGCGGAGCGAGCGAGCTCGTCGTCGAGCTCGGGCAGCACCTTCTCCTTGATCTCCTTGACGACGGCCTCCACCTTGATTGGCTCGGCTTCGCCGGCTGCCTCGAGCTCGATCTCCTTCGTTTCGCCGGCACTCATTCCGACCAGCTGTTCCTCGATCTCCGGGATCAGCCGACCGGAGCCGAGCTCCACGACGTAATCGCGCTCGCCGCTGTCGTCGGCGACGAGATCGACGACGACCGTGTCGCCGAGCGCCGCGGGCCGTCCCTCGGCGGGCGTCAGCTCCGCCACCGTCGACCGGAGGACGTTGAGCTCGTGCTCGACGAGGTCATCGGGCACGGCGGGCTCGGCGTACGGCACCTGCAGCTTCGTCCAGTCGGCGACCTCAGGCTTCGGCAGCACTGAGACGGTCGCTGTGAAGCGCCAGTCCTGCTCCTCGGAATCGGGTAGCTCGTAGTCGAGCTCAGGCTGTTCGACGGGCCGGATCCGCTCCCGGGCGGCCGCGTTCCAGAACCAGCCGGAGATGTGGCTCTCGATGGCTTCGCTCAACAGGCGCTCTTTGCCGATGTGCGAGCGGAGCACGGGCATCGGAACCTTGCCCTTGCGAAAGCCCGGAATCTTGACGCTGGACGCGAGGTCGGAGGCCGCGTGCTCGACGGCGTGATGGACATCCGTACTCGGGACATCCACCGTGAGCC
>Ga0193729_1000061_pt1 | contig 47228 bp, 58 predicted proteins | sample U1c2metaG_FD_143036 | JGI IMG/M metagenome (GOLD analysis project Ga0193729, IMG submission 143036) | Soil microbial communities from a riparian zone of the East river system, Colorado, United States - U1c2 | ecosystem: Environmental > Terrestrial > Soil > Riparian zone | place: USA: East River...
GAGCCGGGCCAGCCGTGGGTCATGATCAGCGGCAGCGCGTTCTCGTGCGACGACTTGACGTGGATGAAGTGGATGTCCACGCCGTCGATCTCGGTCGTGAACTGGGGCAAGGCGTTGAGCTTCGCCTCGGCCTTGCGCCAGTCGTAGTCGGTCTGCCAGTAGTACGCGAGCTCCTGAATCGTCGCCAACTGCACGCCCTGCGACCGATCTGCGACCAGCTCCTTGGAGGGCAGGCGCGTCGCGGCGATCCGGCGGCGCAGCTCGGCGAGCTTCTCTTCGGGAGTCTCGACGTGGAAGGGACGGATGTCGGTGGCGGTCTGGGCGATGGTGCTCATCACGATCTCCTATGCGTCGGCGGCGAAGAAGTCGATAAGCAGTTGGTTGACGCGTTCGGCCTCGTCGTGGTGCACCCAGTGCGACGCGTCGGGTAGGCGCTCCACGCGGTCGAGGTTGGGTACGTCGTCCCGGTCCGGCTCGGCGAGGTCAGACCCGAGGTAGGAATCGCGCTCCCCCCAGATGACTAGTGTCGGCGCGGAGATCGGGCGAAGCTTCGCCGCGGCTTCCTTCTGCGACTGTCTTACCGAGGCGCGGTAGTAGTTGATCATCCCGGCCGCTGCGCCCGGCTGCGACCACGCCTCGACGTAGCGTTCGATTTCCTCCGGCGTGTAAGGCGGGTTCGCGTCCTGCAGGAAGTGTCGGAAGAAGTGCCAGTCCCTGGCGTGAACGATCTCCTCGGGCAGACCCGGTACCGCAAAGAAGAAGAAGTACCAGGACTTCCGGAGCTGGTTCGGGTTGTGCAGGCCCTGCGACAGCCGCCGCGGATGGGCCGCATTGAGGATCGCGAGTCGGTCAACCACCTCGGGGTGGTTCATAGCCGTGGTCCAGGCAATGCTTCCGCCCCAGTCGTGACCGACCAAGATCGCGGACTCGGCACCGAGTTCTCCGATGAGGCCGCGGATGTCGGCGGCGAGCAGGTCGACGGCGTAGTCCTCGAAGTCCTCTGGCTTCGATGACAGGTTGTAGCCACGCGTGTCGGGGGCGACGACTCGAAAACCCGCCGCCGCGAGCGGCTCGATCTGTAGCCGCCAACCGAACCAGAACTCCGGGAAGCCGTGCAGCAGAACGACCAGGGGGCCGTCGCCGGCCTCGACGTAATGCAAGCTCTGATCGCCGACGTCGGCGTAACCCTCCCCTAGCTCGATCCCGACGTCAGGGAGCAGGCTGGTGGTGGTCATGAGGACCTCCGGTGGGTAGTGGACTCGGTCGCGAGACTACTCCTGCAGGTTTGGATACGCAACAACCGTCACGAGAGCGCCGCAACACACTCGCCTAAGCGGTCGGGCGACATTCCCGCACGCTGGCATAGGCGAGGACTTCGCATTCAAGCTCGATCGTGCGGCCGGCCATAGCGCCGGGCTAACAACGCAGAGGCCAGAACGAGGACGGCGGTCAGTAATCCACCGGCGACTAGCTTTCTGCTGATGCGTGCGGGGGGCCAGTAGATCGCGAAGACGTTGCCGATGAGGTTGTTGCGCGGTACCGGGCCCCAGACGCGTGAGTCACATGATTGGCCGCGGTTGTCGCCGATCATGAAGTAGTTGTACGGCGGCACGACCCAGGTGTGGTTCCTATATGACTGATCTTGGGCCCGTCGTGCTGGCTGGATGTACGGCTCGTTGAGCTTATGTCCGTTGATCCAGATGAACGCAGCTCCGTCCTCGTGGACGCGGTCGCCGGGGAGTCCGATTAGTCGTTTGACGAACGTTTCGCCGCCGGCGCCGCAGCCGCTCTTTTTGACGGTTTGCGGGACCTTGAAAACGATGATCTCGCCCCGATGCGGACTGCGGAAGTGGTAGATGAATCGGTTGGCGAGCACGCGATCGGAGGACTTCGCCTCACAGCCGTTGCTTGGCCTCGCGCAGTGGAGCGTCGGCTCCATCGAGGAAGAGGGGATGCGGTACGGGTTGACCACCCACGCCTTGATCGCAAGCACGATGGCAACGGCAGCGCCGATGGTGAACATCCAGTCGAGCGCCCCGCGCCAGGGCTGAGGAACGCGCGCGAGCTGGCGTCTGATCACTGTTTCTCTCCTCCATACCTAGTAAATCTAGGTATAGAATATCTAAGAATGGCGCGCGAGCCTTTCTCTGGCCACCTTGAACTGCTGCTTTTGGCAGCGCTGCAGAGGCCGCGCCATGGCTACGGCGTGATCGAGTACGTGCGCAGCGCCAGCGATGGTCGCTTCGACTACCCAGATGGGACGGTCTATCCGGCCCTCCACCGCCTCGAGGCCGAAGGCCTGCTACGCAGCCGCTGGAGCGAAGTCGAGGGAAGACGACGACGGGTGTACGAGATCACCAGTCGAGGCAAGAAGGCGCTCGCCGGCCAACGTCGCGACTGGGAGCGGTTCACCAACAGCGTCACGGCCGTCCTGGAACAAACATGACGACCCCATACGAAAGAGTTCTCGACGACCTGGCGGCGACCCTGCGCGGGCCGCGAGGGGCGCGCCAAAGGCTGCTCGATGAAATCGCCGAGGACCTGAAGGACGCAGGCGAGGCCGAGAGCGCCGCCGGCCTCTCTAGGAATGCAGCCGAGGCTCTTGTCGCCGCCCGGTTCGGTAACCCGACGGAGATCGCCAATCAATGGAACAGCGACCAAGCTCAGCGTCGCCGCTCGATCCAACGCAACGCGCTGGTCCTCGTGACCGCGATGGCAATGGCTGGAGGACTGGGCATCACCCAGTACGCGTCAGGCACGAATTCGCCAACTCCGAGTCCCGCTCAATGCATGCAGCCGAGACTAGTCGGCTCGAAATCACCAACGACCAGCAGTTTGCCCGAAGCAGATGCATGGACTGGACCAAACCACCTTCCGCCAAGTTCCGAATGCGAGCCACCGACCCGTCCATAGGCAGGTCGACCCCTGTCTCGCACCCACGCGTCAGATTCGCTCAAGTGACTGTAAGAGTCGGAGCAGGCGAGCCCGGCGTCAGCTGAACTAGTCGCCGGGACTTCCGAGTACCTTTCCGACGTACGGTGAATCGATGATTCGCACCACCGTCGCGGGTATGGCTGGCGTCGTGTTCCTTGTTGGATGCGGCGGATCGGGCCACGCTTTGCGGTTGTCCCGCGAACCGTCCGTCGGGCTCAGGTGTTACAACCCGAAGGTGCTTCGGTGCGGCCGCGTCGGTCTGGCCGTCTGGCTTGAGCAACCGGCTAGAGACGTGACCGCCATCGTTGACGGACACGACGTCGTGCTTCGCACACGCGCGGGGGGCGCCGGCCCATACCGGCGCGGGCTGTTCTGGGAAGGTATTTTCGCCGACCCGAATGCGCAGCGGATCGCCGACGCTTTTGGCTCGGCCTCTGGCTCGGTTAGCGTGCGCCTTCGAGTGGCCGAGAATGACGGCTCGATCGGTGACGCGAACTCGACCGTGCCACTCTCCGAGGGCTACGGCTAAACCCTGCCGATCTATCGACCTGCCCAAACGCTCGGGGGACATTCCCGAACGCTGGTGCCGGCCAGGCCATCGCTCAACTCCTACAGGTAGTTACCGATACTCAGTTGTGACGAAGCCCGGTGATTGATGTGACGTCTCCTCACAGCGTTCCGCCGATCTTCGGGGGCATTGGCTATTCGTCTTCGCATCCGAGCCGATGGGCTGGCTATGAGGCCGGGGGAATGGCGATGTTGACGGTCGTGCAGGATTGCGTCGTGCTTTCGCCTCTTTGGCCGTGGCGACGGCTGCTGCGGGTGCCTGTGGTTCGGATCCCGCTCAGTGAGGTCGAGAGTGTTTACAGGGTCACCTGGGGGATCAAGTTCAGCGTTCCTGGTGATCCGGCACTCGATGGCACGCGCTTTAGACGCTGGTGGGGAGGAGCCGAGAGCCTGGAGCGGCTGATCCAGTTGATTCAGAGCCGAGGCATCACGGTTCAGACGATGCCTCGATCTGAGCGCATCAAGGGTTTTGCTCGCGACTACGCGGTCGCCCAGCGACCTGGCTGGATCTGGCGCGACCGGGGGCGGTTGGGTTTCCTCGAATCGGCCGTTGCCCTCGCGCTCGCGTTCACAGTCTTGTTCGTGACCGGATTGTTGTCTGATCTGCCGACACTAATGCTCGTCTGGCTCGCTTTCATCGTCGCCGTTGTTGTGTGGGGCTGGTTCGCCGGATACCGCTTGCGCAAGAAGGTTCCGCGCTAGTCAAAAGCGGCGCCTAGAGCAACCGGCTGTCCTCAGGGACATTCCCGGACGCTGGCCCAGCCAACCGCGCGCGCACTCGGGCCGGTCGCCTTAGCGCGAGTGATCCATTCCCCGTCGGCGACCTGCTCGCTCGAGATGCGTGCGTCGCCGTCGTACGTATCGATCCACGCGGGACCCACATCATTCGGATCGCCTTCGTCCCGGGCATCCTCGGGGCCGTCCTCGTATTTCCACATCAGAACTCGGCGCTCGGGCATGCCCACGAGTCTATGAAGCTCAGGATGTTTGTGAGTTTCGCGTCCGAGCATGCGCCGTCCGTCGGCACACCCGTGAACACCAACCCAAGAGACCGTTCGCTCGAACGGGGGATCTTCTCCCGCGCGCGGTCGCCGACGGGTCCAGTGTCCGGATCAATCTCGGCTTTTGCGGTACGCCGCGTCTCTGAGGGGGTCAGTCCGTCGTGCGCCGCCTTACGCTCATCACCTTTCTGATCGTCTTCCTCGCAAGCGCAGGTGCGCCGGTCGCGCCGACCGCTGCTGCGTCTGTGTCAGACGACACAGATCCACCTCAGATCGCCTTCAGGACTCCCGAAGACGGCGCCTACTATCGACAGAACACGCATGCCGTGATCGTTGACTTCCAGTGCTCCGACTCCGGGTCGGGGATCGCATCGTGCGTCGGCACTCAGCCGCCCGGTGCTTCACTCGACACGGCGCAGGCGGGCGCTCACACGTTCACGGTCACCGCTGTCGACAACGCCGGGAACCAGAGCAGTCGCACCATCACCTATTGGATCGTCGGGGTGCCAAGCGTCAGCCTCTCGTCCCCGCTGGAGGAGGCGAACTACACGGTCGGACAGCCCGTGTATGCCACGTACTCCTGCACAAGCACGGTCCCTGAAATAAGCGACCTTCGCTGTTATGGCACCGATGACGGCCAGTTCGTCGCGAACGGCAGCTTGATCGACACTGGCACGGTCGGCCCGCACTACTTCACCGTGATCGCCTTCGAGCTTCTGGGCATCGACGGATACTTGTCACACCGATACTGGGTTCGCTATCCATTCAGCGGGTTCGACTCCCCGGTCAACGCCTCGGGAACGATTGATGGTGCTAAGGCAAAGGAGGCGATCCCCCTGAAGTTCAGCCTCGGCGGCTACCGGGGCAACAACCCAGTCGGCAGCGTCCATTGGGAACATGTCTCGTGCAGCGACTGGACTTCGCTGAACGAGGGATGGAATCTCGCGAGCGGCACACTCTCATACAACGCCTCGACCGATCGCTACACAGAGCTTGTTCCCACAGATCCGAGCTTTAAGGGAACCTGTCAACAGCTAACGCTCGCGCTCGCCGACTACACACTCCACGTCGTCAACGTCAAGTTCAGCGGCTGAGCCACCCCAAAGGGTTGCACAGGCGTTACGCCTTGGGCACGGTCTTCCTCGCCGAAAGCTCAGCCAGCCGTCGAATTGCGGTACGTCCGTCACATCGACTGGCTACGCAAGACCTCCCAACCCGGGTCGGCGAGTCGGAGCTTGACTCGGTTGGGGGACATTCCCGAACACTGGCACAGGCCAGGGACTTATTTGCCTGTGAGCGCCGGCATCGCGCGTATCACTGCGGCCGCGTAGACGAGAGCGAAAAGAATCGATGGGCGGCATGTGCGTGCCGTCCGTCTACGTGTCGCTGCGTTACGACGCGCTCTGCCAGATGCCGAACACCCCCGCCGGTGGGATCGACGTCAGCCGAGACCTCGCCGTAGGAAGATCTCCTCGCCTGAAAGGGCTGCCCGCGCTGTTCAATCGGAGGAGGCGCCAGGAAGGTGAGAGGCGACACAGTCGATCTCGGCAGGAGGAGGATCGCGCCCCGCGCCAGGGGCGCAAGATCACTTTGGGTTCTTTGAAACCTGCGGTTTCAAGCGTGGATCCCGCGCGTATCCTCGAACGCCCTATTTCCGTTGTTAGGTCATGACCCGGGACAACCTGAAGGTCTTGCGGCAATGGACGCAGCGCCCCGAGGAGGCGTTCGTTCGCAGTCTGCGGCTCCGCGCACTTCCCTCGCCGAATCTCGCGCTCGCCTGCCGCATCGCAGCGAAAATGCCGGCGCCCCGCAACTATTAGTCGCGCCGTGACACCACAGGTGTAAGAGGTGCACGGGCCGCCTTGCTAGTAGGCGCGCGCGTTATCACATCTGCTCGTTCGACATAACCGCTGAAGACTCCGCGCAAGCCGGTCTGGAGCCCTCTCGGGCTAGTGTCGCAACGAAACCGCCTCCAACCGCAGCACGACCCACATCAGGCGCCCGGTACCACCTCTGGCGGCCGGACCGGCTCCGGATGGCCACGGGGTTGGCCGGTGGGATTGGCTCGGCGGCCGACGAGGTACCAGGCCTCTACCTCGCCTTTGCCCTTGACTGGGATCGTCCCCCTGGGCTCGCAGACGAACTCGTCTCCGAGCAGCTCTTTCGTCGCTCGGGTGATCTGGATCTGGCCCGCGGTCCCGTGCGACTCCATCCGACTCGCGGTGTTGACCGCATCGCCCCAGAGGTCGTACAGAAACCGCTTCCGGCCGATGACGCCGGCCACAACCGGTCCTGAGTTGATCCCGACGCGCAGCTCGAGCCCGAGATGACCGATCTCGTCGAGCGAGCGCATCGCCGCCTGCATGTCTAGCGCCATCAGGGCGAGCCCTCGTGCATGGTCGGACCGAGGTGAGGGAACGCCCGCGGCGACCATGTAACAGTCGCCGATCGTCTTGATTTTCTCGAGTGCGTAGCGCTCGGCAAGCACATCGAAATGGCTGAACAGGTGATCCAGCAGGGCGACGACCTCGGTCGGCGGGAGGCGTTCCGCGAGCGGGGTGAAGTCGACAACGTCGGCGAACAGGATCGACGCCGAGCTGAACTGGTCCGCGATCGTCCGCGTCTCGACCTTGAGCCGTTCGGCGATTGATCGGGGGAGGATGTTGAGCAGCAGGCTCTCCGCCTTCGCCTGCTCCACTCGCAACGCCGCGACCGCCTCGCGGCGCTGGCGGGCGAACACGGCCAGCAGCGTGAAGACGATTGTGCCGCCCACGGTCACGTTGAGCGCCAGCATCGTGCTCGTGAACCACTGGGGGACAGCAGGCGACACGCCACCCAGCAGCTCCCCGGCAATGCCCGAGCTGAGGAAGACGACGAGGTAAGCGAGATACCAGCGAGCCGCGCTTCGGACGTCGCTGAACACGAGCGCCGCGAGCGGGGCGAGGATCCCCCACAGACCGACTCCCCCGGAGTCGAGAAAGCCCCCCAGCGGGACCATCGACAAGGTCGGAGCAAGCAGGATGGCCAACTGGCCGACACGAAGGAGCGTGCCGAAGTCCCGTGTGCGCGAGAAGACGATGACGGCCGCCACCAGGACCGCGAAGTACACGAGCGGCACCCAGCCCACCGGCGAACCGAACGCAAGATAGAGGGCCGCCCAGAGCAGCGCGACCGGCATGATCAGCACCGAGATCAGGACGAGAAGCGCCTTGCCGGCGCGCGTATCGTCATCGTCTTGCGGATCAGCGCCGATCCGTGCCAGATATGCAAGCACCCGATCGGCGACACTACGGACCCGGCTGACCCCACTCACAACGGAGACCGTACTCCCGAGACCGTTCGTGATGCGACGTCCGCCGGCCCAAAACCAGGCTAGGGATTTGCGGTCAGTCGATGCCGATGTCCTCGTGCCAGAGGTCGGGATGCTCGCGGATGAATGCGCCGAGCATCTGCGCGCATCGGTCGGAGTTGAGGTCGACGACCTCGACGCCGTTTTGTTGCAGCCAGCTGACGCCGCCGTCGAAGTTGACCGATTCGCCGACGATGATCTTGCCGATTTTGAACTGGCGGATCAGTCCGCTGCAGTACCAGCACGGGGCCAGGGTCGTCACCATCGCTGTGTCGCGGTAGCTGCGCTGACGACCGGCGCGGCGGAACGCGTCGGTCTCGGCGTGCATGGCGGGGTCGCCGTCTTGGACGCGCCGGTTGTGGCCGCGACCTAGCAGGGTGCCGTCGCGGTGAAAGAGGGCGGCGCCGATGGGGATCCCGCCTTCAGCGAGTCCCGCCTGGGCCTCTTCGAGCGCGACTTCGAGCATCTGCTCATCGGTCATGCCCGTTGGAGTCGGTTGCGGACGGGATCGGCGTTGAGGGCGAGGTAGACGACCGCCGCGACGGTGAAGCCGACGAAGAAGCTGAGGTCACCAAGTTGCGGGTAGTGCTTCGGGAAGTATCCAAGGGGAATCGGGTGCGCTTGGTCCCAGAAGGGGATTGATGCAGCGATTCCGGTCGCCATCGCGACTGGCGCTTTCCAGCGCAGGCGTTGCCGGTCGAAGAACTCCTGCTCGTCGTAGACGCCGCGTCGCAGCCAGTAGTCGAGCAGGACGACGGCCAGATAGGGGGTGATCCAGTAGGTGATCGCGAGTAGGAAGTTTTCGTAGTGGCTTCCGGGGCCGACCTGTGCCTTGTAGACGAGTCCGATGGCCAGCCCGAGCGCGCCGCTGGCGAGTGCGACCAGGGCGCGGCGCAGCCGTAGTGGCAGCCGGATCCCGAGTGTCAGGAACGACATCGCGCCGCTGTAGATGTTGATCACATTGGCCGCAACCGCGCCGATCGTGATTCCGATCAGGACGGCGTCCCCGAGTGCGTGGCCCAGTGGGTGGGTGAAGTTCGTCGTCGGGTTCGCGTTCGTCCCGTGCAGCGTGCCGACGCCCGCCCCGACGATCTCGAGCACCGCGCACGAGACGAACACGCCGAGGCCGGCCCAAAGGCCGACGCGCTTTCGGTTGACGCTGCTCGGCAGATAGCGGCTGTAGTCCGACGCGTACGGGTTCCAGCCGACGGCGTAGCCGTAGGAGATGAACAGCGCGAGGATGAACGCCGCCGAGGAGCCGCCGCCGGGCGAGTTGTGCGCGTCGAAGCCGGCGCCGTAGTGCGTCTTCGAGAGGATCACCCCGGTCGCGAGCGCGAACACGACCGCGAGATAGGGGAACACCGTCCGCTCGAAGACGTGGACGAAATTGTGGCCGATGAAGGCAACGCCGACCTGCGCGACGACGACGATGACGTAACCGATCCAGAACTGCCAGCCAAATAGTGACTGGAGCGCGAAGCCGCCGCTGACGCTGTTGACGATGAACCAGCCGACGCCGGCTGTGAAGGCGTTGAGGCTCGCCGGCAGGACATTCCCCACGAAGCCGAAGGCGCCACGCGCCTGCACCATCTGCGGGATTCCGAACTTCGGCCCCCAGCTCGAGAGCACCCCGTGTGTGACGGAACCAAGCCCGCTCCCGAGGACCAGCGCCAGTGCCGTCGGCCAGAACCCTCCGCCGAAGAACGCGACCGGGATGACACCGACGAAAACGGTCGCAAACTCGAGATTCGGCGACATCCACGTCCAGAACAGATCGAGCGGCCGCCCGTGCCGCTCCTGCGCCGAGATGAACTCGATTCCACCTGGCTCGACCGCTCCCACGCGGTCGCCGTACAGGCCCTCACGAACAGGTACGCCTGGCGACTCGGCTGCCACCGTCATCTCACCTCCTCGAGCGCTCAATCGTAGTAGTTCAGGTTCGATTCGAGCCTCAGCGCTCGATCAACTCAGGATGGTCGGCAAGGAACGCGGTCCACTTGTCGTCGTCGCCGCGGTCCCATCCGTCCCGGTCGACGCGATCGAGCTCGGTGATCCACGGGAGGATGCGCTTCCGATGCTTGAGCAAGACCCCCAGCACCAGCAGGAGGAATCCATTCCAGATACCCATGACGACGACGGTGACGGTGCTCATCCGTCCTCCCAGTGGCTTCGTCTCGGACTGGAGACTAGCTCGTCTGGAGCCGAGCTTGCTCTGTGCGAGCCGCCTCACTCAGGCTGACGCGGCTAAGACTTGGACCTCGCGGCCAGGCTAGGAAGCCTCGTTCCGTGGGCGGCGGTCCGCGCTAGCGTCGAGGCATGGAGCGAGTTTCTTCACCTGCGAAAGTGGGGCGGGCGGACGCGTTGAGGTTCTTCTCGGCTGAGGAGGTGGCGCGGGCACATAGCTACCAGCGTCCTTTGTACTGGGCAGGGATTGCGGACGTTGCGCTCGAGGCGGGCGTGCTGGTCACGCTGGTGTGGAGCGGCGTGGGCGCTGCGCTCGATCCCGGCTCGCTGCCGTGGTGGGGTCGGGCGCCTGCGTACGCGGCGATCGTGGTCGCCGCGGCAGCGGCGGTGAGGACGCCGGTTGCTTTGTGGAGCGGCCTCATCCGCGAGCGGCGCTGGGGATTCTCGACGCAGCAGCTGCAGTCGTGGGTCGCCGACCGGGCGAAGGGGGTCGGTATCAACATCGTCCTCACGGCCGCGGCCCTGCTCGGGTTGGTCGCGCTCGCCCGTGCGCTGCCGGGCTGGTGGGTGGCGCCTGCCGCAGCCGCGTTCGCGTTCGCGACACTCCTGCTTTCGTTCGTGGCGCCGGTTGTGCTCGAACCTCTGTTCAACCGCTACTCGCCTCTGCCGGATGCGACCCTGGCTTCGGAGCTGCGCCAACTCGCCGAGCGGGCCGGCGTCCCGATCCGTCACGTGCTAGTCCAAGACACGAGTCGTCGCACACGGAAGGCGAACGCGTACATATCCGGGCTCGGGCGAACCCGGCGTGTCGTGGTGTCCGACACCTTGCTGGAGCAGGCTTCGCCGGCGGAAGTGCGGCTCGTCGTCGCCCACGAGCTCGGCCATCGGCGCCAGCGGCACGTGCTGCTCGGGACCCTGCTCGCGATGGCAGGCGCAACCACCGCAACCCTCGTTGTCTGGGCACTGCTCGGCACACGCGTCGGTGACCCGCACCGACTTCCACTCGTGCTTCTCATCGGGCTCGGGATCGCTCTTGCGTCGCTGCCGGCGCTAACGGCCATCTCCCGTCGCTGGGAGCGCGCAGCCGACCGCTTCTCGCTCGAGCTGACCGGCGACCGGGCCGCCTACGCAACGGTCTTTCGCCGACTCGCCCAGACGAACCTCACCGACCTCGATCCACCGCTCCTGCTCTACCTGCTCCTTTTCACGCACCCGACCCCGCCCGAACGCCTCGCAGCCCTGGGCTAGCGAGGCAGACAGGCCGCGGCAAGCGGGAGTTTCGCGCTGCTCGAGCGAGGCCGCTCGAGCCGGCTCGAGCGCTAGGCGTTGCGGCGGCGTGGTCGTGGTCTGAGCTCGCCGCCGCAGTTTGGACAGAACGCGCCCAGCGTCTTAGTGCAGCGCGGGCAAAATGTGCACTCGTAGCTACAGATGAAGGCATCACGTTCGGGAGAAAGCGCCGCGCCACAACGCTCGCACTGCTTCTTCATCTCGAGGGCCACACACCAAACGTTACGGGTCCGCCGCCGCCTCCGCTGCGCCTCCGTGCACCGACTCGCGAAATCGCCTGCGCTCCACCGAGTGACGAGCGCGCTGGGCGCGCCCAGACACCACGCTTGCCCCGGTGAGAACACGCTCGCCTACGCGGAGGTCGCTCACTCGGTCGATTACGATACTTCAGGTTACGACAGCGGAGGTGCCCCGCTCTTGCCCCGAACCGGATTCATCGACCACATCGGGATTGCGTTCCCGATCTCGTCGCCGCAAAGGAGTACTACGACGACCTCATGTCCGTCCTCGGGCTCCGCGAATGGTTCGAGACTGTCCCCGGAGGCCCGCTCAATTACGGGCCCGACGGTGCTCGAGGCTCACAATTGTTCTTCTACCAGGCAGAGGAACCGGACACCTATTCACGCCTTCAGACAGGCCTTCATCACCTCGCATTTTTGGTCGCGAGCAGGGCCGTCGTCCGGGAAGCACATCAGTGGGCTCGTACACGCGACGCCGTCATCCTCGACGAACCCCGCGAGTTCCCCCAATACGGGCCACACTGTTTTGCGACCTACTGGCTTGATCCCCATGGATTCAAGCTGGAGGCGGTTTGCCACAGTCCTGAAGAGAGCTAGGCCAGACGCTTCAAGAGACATTCCCGCACACTCGCGCAGCCCACCGCGCTTGAACTTCTATCGAGCCGCTTTGTGAAGCAGCTATCTCCTCCAGAGGGTGCGCACTCGGTGGTGGGGAGTAAGAACGACGATTGCGCTGCCGCTTGACCAACCATTTCCGTAGTAGGTGTCGGTATAGATCGCTCCGTCATTTGAGACAGCCAGCCCGTCGGGCAGGAAGCCGGAGATGCCGGCGGTCTTGCGCCCGCCAAAGTTGTAGATCGGGCGGACGCCGTGCGCCGTTACCTCGACGATGTCTTGCGTGTTCATTCCGAGGACACTTCCGCTGGGTGTCGCAGCAAGTCCGCCGTCACCGCGCGGGTAGAACCCGGACATACCGGCCGGAAGCCGCATCGAGCCGGTTGCGCGGTCGATCATCAGCAGCGTCTTGGTGTTGGAGCCGGCGAGGTAGACGTTCCCGGAAGCGTCGAACGCGAGCCCGTTGACGCCGTCGGCGGACGCCTCAGTCGCCGGACGCGCGACGCCGAAAACGCCAGCGGGGCGGCGCACACCCGCGACGCGGGTCAGAGTTCCCTTACGTTCCAGCCGCAATACTTCTCCCCACCCTGAGGCGGCGATGTAGAGGCGGTGATCTGGCCCGATTGCAACGGCCTCGGGCGAGAGGATCGGTGCAGCCCGGGCGGGAGATCCGTTTGCGGTCCAGCCGCCGCGGCCGTTCCCAGCGACTGTGATGATGGTCCCGGTTCGAGAGATCGCGCGAACGCGATTGTTGAACGCGTCGGCGAAATAAAGCGTCCCGCCTGAGCCCACCACCATCCCAGCCGGACCGTTCAACCTCGCGTCGGCAGCTCGGCCGCCATCACCCGAGAATCCGCGCTTGCCGTTTCCGGCCACAACCGTGAAGCGGCCATTCGGTAACCGCTCGAGGATCTGGTTGCGGGCACCGTCGGCGATGTAGAGCCCACCGTCCGGCGCGACAGCCAACGCACCGGGCCGGATCGGTGCAACCCGCCTTGCGCTAGCCGCCCGTGCCAAAATAGAGACACCGGGTAGTAGGCTCAACAACCCCGCTAACACGCTGAACGCCACCACGTGACGCATCCAACCAAGCGTACCGCGCGGCCGACGTAGACGCTGCTGCCCCCCGGGGTACCGAACACTGGCGCATCTGAGCTTCCCCTTGCCGCAACCCTCGAGCTTTTGGGTCACATGCTCCATACGATCAAGAGCCGCCGGTGGCCGCAACGCACTGCCCCTTTGAAGTCCTGTGGGGCTCCTGCAGGCAGATTGTCAGCGCTGCGCACGAGCTTCCCAGCGAAGTTGACGATGTTCCTCGTCGCCTCAAAGCCCGCGCCGAGCTTGATCACGCGCAGATGCTCGTGCGCGCGCACACGGGCGCGGAAGTAGGCGACGAGAGTCGACCGGTTGTAAGCAGCTGGGCCTAGCCGAGCGCCGGGTGCGCGCGTCGAAAACCACTGGAAGTCGGGCTCCCGCGCCCATAGCTGATCGATCACGGCCACGTGCCCGCTGTCGTAGTTCCGTACGAACTTCGTCACGAGTACCTTCGTCGTAACGGCCGTGCACGTCAGCTCGTGTTCCAGCGAACCTGCGCTCATCACCGAGGGTGCTGAGCCGGATCCTTGAGAAGCGCTCGCGCCGAGCCCGAAGACGACCACAAAGCCCAAAAGGGCGGCGAGATGAACAACTCGCGGCGCCATCGTCTCAGTTTAGGTCTGCCGACCGCTCGATACTCCCAGTCGCTGACGTCATGCGAGAGCCCGCGTAGGATTGCGATGTGCGCCTGATCCTGCTCATGGCTGCCGTCTCTGGGCTAGTTGGTTACTCCGGGGCGTTCCAGCCAGGCGCCACGACGGCGGGAGTTAGCGCCGCCTTCCGCCCGAGCTTTCGGGAATGCGTCGCTGCTTGGAACGCGCCGGACAACGGTGTCCAACGTGCCCTCGTGGCGCGAGTGTTCGTCCCGGCTGGATACACGCAAGCTGGCATACAGATGGCCCTTACGACCGGCGTACCGGGGCGGCTGGATCCGAATCCCGTTGGGTGCCGCGTTCTTTTTTTCCGGCACGACCGCTGGGTCGCGTACTTGGCGCGACGCACTGGCGCTCAGTTTCGATTTAGGGCAGGCGGCCTGCCGTACGGTCGTCAGAGTGATCAGCACGGCATTTGGTCTAAGACCGCTCAGCGCGGCCCAAACAATGCCCGGATCATCAGCGGTGCCAAGCTCGCACTTCGCGGCTAGCCCCTAGTCCTCCATCGTCGGGGGCCATTCCCGACATTGGCCCAGACAAGCGTTGTTCTCTTCGTATGCTTCGGCGGTGTCGCGCTGGTTCGGAGGCCGAGCGTTGAGAAAGATCAACGACAGAGGCGGTAGCAAGGGTGCTAGAGATCGAGATGCGGCTTTCATGGTTGGAGTTCTCCGGTCTGGCTCCCCCGTCAGAGGGACCGAATCGGAGCTCGGCCTGACGGCCGACGTAGTTGGTTGTGCGGCGTCATCGACCCCTTGACGCCGCACACCCGCTCTTTCGCCGACACGCCACTCGAGACAGGCGCTACCCCGATGGGAGCCGAGGTGGTCTCCTTGAGTGCCCCTCTTCTCGCCAAGACCCGCTGTTTGCGGAGTGCGTGAGGTTCTTGACTGAGATCACCGTCAACGTCAAAACCCAGCTCGGGTAAACAAGAACGGGTTAACGGTGAACGGTTAGCACCTTGCTCGTGCCGGTGATGTAGCCGGGCGCTGTCTGCGAGGTCGGCATCACCACGCGCAGACGCGAGCGCCCGTGGTGCAAGCGGACGTGGAAGGTCGCCGACGAACTGGTATCCAGTGTCACCTTCTTCAGCGTCGTAATCCCCGTCGAACTCACACGCTGCACGAGGACGAACTTGCCGGCGAACGAACGTGCCGCCGCCACCTTGGTCGAGAACGTGCCGGTGGAGAGGTTGACCAGCGTGAGCGTGATCAGCGGCCGCACCTTGACGGTCGCCACCGAGCTCTTCGCGCTCTTCCACTTCGCCTGATAGGACGTCTCGATCGTCGGCTTGACCACATCCGTCCACTGACCGCCGACGGTCGTGTCAACGCTGGTGAGCGTGCTGAAGCTCGTCGCGCCGGACGGCTCGGCCAGCACCTCCACCTTCTCACCAACCTTGTGGTTAGAAGCCTTGCCCGACAACGTTACGCTGCTGCCGAAGACGACGCTCGGGCGCGAGACTGAGATCGTCAGAGACTGCGGTGACGCCCCGGACCCAGAGCTAGCGCCAAGCAGCGTTAGCGACAGCGCAGCGAGAACGATGATTGTCCTTCGCATCAAAGAACCCCTTCCTCGGATCGCTTCGCGTGGAAACCCCACCGACGTAGATCCCAACGAGCCGCAAAACTCGCGGCCTGCCTGGTCAAGGACCTGTAAAGAGTGGCTACCACGGCGGCACCCCGGAGTAGCGAACGTCGTGTCGTCGGCTCGGGAAGGGGGATCGCGGCGTCCCGAGATCGGTGGTTCCAGGTTTGACTGACCCGGGTAGGTAGCTGCGGCAACTACTTGCGGCAATCTAAATTCGAGGGGGAGAGATGACACGAAGACTGCTTCTCACCGCCGCTTGCCTGACGGCTGCGGCGCTTCTGGTTCCTGCTGCGCTCGCCGATCCGATCAACGCGAAGAACGCAGGTCAAATAACCGCGATGTGCAACGGGGAGCCGGTCACCGTCGTCGTGAATGGCAACGGTACCTTCACACCCGCACATGTCATCAGCAGCACGTCCGTATTTGTACCGACGGCGTTCGATCTGACCTTCACGTTCACGCCCTCGGGAGGCGGCGTCCCCATGGTCAACACCAGCACCGCCGCGAAGGCGGCACCGATCGCGAATACCGTCACCTGCACGATCCCGCTGCAGACCACGTTTTCGGGGCTGCAGGGAACAGCCACGATCGAAGGCACCGTCACAGGCTTCTACACGCCTCGTTAAGCAGCAGCGCCCGCTTAATCCGGCTGGAGAGCAGCCAGCGATCTACTGAGCTGGCTGCTCTCCGCCTAAAGCCCTAGCGCCGATGAGCTCGGTGTTCGATTGCCCAGCCGAACTGAGCGACTACTGGTGCCGTCCCGAGCGCCCGAACATCAGCGCCAGGAAACCCGCGAAAGCTATGCCTCCGAAGACGCCCCACATTTCTCTCCCCTTTCTGTGGGAATGGCCCGGCCAGCAAGGAGCCCCCTCCCCGGCCAAGCCGGGCATCCCCGACTCATGAGAAGACGCTTGTATCCAGTCTTGAGGCGGTAAAACAGGTGGGTCCAACGCCGTCGTGCAAGCTCGGCAAGGCCTGCGGGCAGTAAGCGCGTTTCGCACCGCGTCGGGTGGCTGATGAAGATGGGCTCCTTGAAAGAGGCAAGCAGCCGATCGCCGTCGTCGTGCTGAAAGTCGTGGATCACCTCGATGACCGGCAGCCCTCTGCCGGAGCGAACTTGGATTGCTGGGTCATGGTTTGCCCTGCGGAGAAGGAGCCGGTGCCGCTTCCGGCTCCTTCCGCAAGGCTGGTCGAACGGGCTACCGTGCGGCCTGCTGATTGATCCCGGTTCGGAACATGCCGCCCGTGGCGATCTTGGTCAGCAGTTTGTCGGCGGCTTCTTCTTCGTCGAGGGTCTGGCCCAAGAGCTCTGCGGCGTCATCGAGACCGAGATGGTCGGCGAGTGTGGCCGCGGTACCGTAGGCCGCGATCTCGTAGTGCTCGACCCGCTGCGCGGCGGCGATCAGCGCCGCGTCCTTCGCCATCGGGTCGCCCTTTGCGGCGATCACTTTCGAGCCTTCGTCGACCAAGCCCTTCATGCCGACGCAAACTTCGCCGGTCTGGGCGACGCCGGAGGTCGCAAGCAGATCGTCGATCCGTTCGAGGTGCCCCCGTGTCTGCCCGAGATGTTCCTCAAAAGCCTGCCGCAACTCGTCCGAGCTCGCGGCTCCGGCCAGCTTCGGCAGCGCTTGAACAAGCTGCTCCTCGGCGCTCCGAAGGTCATTCAGCTGCTCCGCAAAGACGTTCTGTAGAGAGTTGAACACCATTTGAAACTCCTTCCCTCGATTGCAGGTTCCAAGGGCGTCGGCTACCCCGGAGCGCCACCCCAAAACACGCGAGCGCACGGCGTTTAGGGGTGGGCTGGACAGGCCGCCTCTTCTGCGTAAGTTGGGAGAGAGGCGGCGTTCGGGAAAGCGTTCGTCGACATCGCGGCATGGGGGGTCTTCGGGGATGTGGCAAGAGGTAACAATCGAGGCGGGAAGTCACGCGGAGGTCAACTGCCTCGTGCGCGCCCTGAGCAAAGAGGGCTACGTCATGCGCGTGCGCGACGGGTTCCGAGTCGAGGTCGGAGGCGCAAAGCCGGCAGCGATCCTGAGCGCAGTCCAGGCGTGCCTTATCAAGGAAGGGATCGAGTCAGTTTCGGTTGTGCTGAAGACGGGCCGCAAGCTCGCCATGTCTCGACCGGCCTAGCAGCAGCCCCGGCTCCTCGATTCCCGACAGCGTCTGGGCTCATAGCTGGGCGATCAGCCAGGCACCCGAAGCCGCGGCAACTGCGCCTAGTATCGGGATTCCTGCCCGAAAAAAAAGGTCGTGGCGCCACGCCGGATCACGAACCGGCCCACGCTTAGAGAGGCGGCTCTCTCAAGAACTTCCACGTCGCCGCGGCGGAGCCGGCTACGGAGAGTGACCTAGCCAGTGTGGCCAGATGATGGAGTGGAGCACGCGCCGGGCTACAAGCCGTTCGGCTTTCGACGGCTGCGCACGCCCAAAATCGACTCCGATGGTTGCTTCGTACTGACGCTGGTATCGACCCTCGAATCGGTACTCCGGGAGGCGCGGATGGCCTTCTTGCTGAAGGACGGTTGCGTCGCGAAGCCGGAGCGGCAGCTGTAATGGTCGGCTAGTGAGGCGTCGAGTTGGCCGGTTCAGTAAGACCCAGACGTAGATCCCTGAGGCGGGAAAACGGTTCAGATTGTTGACGGAACGCGGAGTCGCCGCCCAGGAATCCGTATTCCCATCCGAAGTGCCGTCCGAGAAAGTGGTGCACCACGGTCTCGACTGATGCCAACCTGCGGGCAGGCCACTGAACGAGGCTCCGCAAATGATCGCTGCCATGCTCGCGATGACGCTCGCCATGTGACCGATACGTTGGCCACGCCCGAATTGGTCCCAACCCCCTTTTGGCTTCGCGCGACTGATCGCCGCGGGGACTTCCGGAACACTGGCCCAGCCGATGCCCTCCTGGTTCACTCGTCCGGAGATTGGGCAGAACGTGAACGTGGGCCTCGTATCGATCGGAGTCTTGGGTCATGTACGCGCCGTTGGCTGAGGGACCCAAGGCGCAGTCGACCACTTCACCGACGACAGGAGAGATGTGGCGATCCTCCTGACCGTCGTGATCACTTTTGTGTTCCTCGTCGGCGCCGGCTGGGTCCTGGCGCGAGTGATGAACTTTGAAGTCAAACAGGCTAAGAAGATGCCGGGCTTCTCCCGTTTTCTCCAATACGAAGACCAGGACCACCCGCCGGAGCAGTAACCGCAACGCGGAAGCACTCGCCTGTGCCTTGGAGAGGGCGCCATGCAGTTAGAGGTATCACCGGCAAACAGGAGTGACTACGAGACGATTCTTGCTCTGCATCACGAGGCCGGATGGATTCCCAGTAGGGTCGAGGGCGAGATTTGGGTTGCGTGGCACCAGCGGGAGTTGGTCGGCTCGATCCAGTTTGAGGAGGTCGAACCGGATCTACTCTTTGTGAGGGCGATGGTCGTCCGCGAAGCTTCAAGAGGGAGGGGCATCGGAACTCGGATGTTCACCGAGGTCATGGCAACGCGCGATGCGGATTGGTGGCTTGAGTGCCGCGAGGAACGAATCTGCTTCTACGCCCGCCTTGGGTTCAACGTCGTTGAGCAAGGCGACATCCCGGCCTCAGTGAGGCGACTCGTGCGTCCTCGCAACGACCGTCAGGAGCACTTCATGAACAGACCACGAGCGGCTTAGCGACTTCCTGCAAGGACTTTTGAGAAAACTGTGGCGCCGATGACCGACTCGGAAATCCCGTACGTTCGTCGCTCTGCCAGCTTCTCAACGCCCGCTCGGTATGCGTACGGCCCTGACTCCGATCGACAACCGGGCGTCCCTCACGGGACGGTCCTTGACTACGTGTGGACCGAGAGCCGTATCTTCCCCGGAACCAACCGCCGCTACTGGGTGTTCGTCCCGGCGCAGTACACAGGTTCGGAGCCAGCGTCGCTCATGGTCTTCCAGGACGGCCACATGTACCTCGATCCCGCAGGTGAGGTACGCGCCTCGATCGTCTTCGACAACCTGATCCACCGAGGCGAGATGCCCGTGACCATCGGTGTCTTCATCGATCCCGGCGAGCCGGAGAACCGGAATGTGGAGTACGACGCATTCAGTGATGCCTATGCAACATTTCTGCTGACGGAGATCCTCACAAACGTTCGAGACCGCTATGCCATCACAGACGACCCTGATCGGTGGGCGATCGGGGGCGGGAGTAGCGGTGGGAGCTGCTCATTCACGGTCGCTTGGACGCGACCTGATCGGTTCCGGCGGGTCCTGAGCTTCCTCGGGAGCTTCGCCCAGATCGAGGGCGGCAACCACTACCCCGAGCTGATCCACCACACGCCGAAGAAACCGCTACGGGTATTCCTGCAAGCAGCGACGCGCGATCTCAACTGGGATGCTGCCGAGCGCAACTGGTTCAGCGCCAACTTGCGAGTAGCTGCTGCCCTCGCGGAACGCGGGTACGACCTCCGTCTCGTTCTCGGAGACGGTGGCCACGACCCGAACCACGGAGGCGCGATCTTGCCAGATGCACTCCGCTGGCTCTGGCGACGCGAAACTGACTGAACCACGGCACGCGAGGCAGCTCAGTCTTAGCTAAGGACCGTTTCGGGAAGCCGCGCGACGATCGCCGCCAGCGTCTGCTGAGGCGTCTGCGCAGAGGTGTCAAGCCAGAGGCCCCGGCCGACCATGTCCTCCCGCATCACGGCATCAAGGTGACCCCAGATGTGGCCGACCTCCTTGTACCCGCGTCGCTTGTCGCGGGCGAGTGCAATGTCCAAGGGCGGACTGAGGAGCACGAATCGAAGCGGGCGCGTTTGCAGGTCGGCCAGGTACTCCTCGAGACGCTGCCGGTCAACCACTGTGTCGTCGATCACTGGGACGACTCCCGCGCTGGCGAAGGTGTCAGCGAGGAGGCTCACGTTTCTCGTTCGTAGCCTCAGTTGGCGGAGGGCTTCTTCACGCGGGTCCTCCTGCGGATGGAGGCCGCCCGACACGATCAGGTTCTGGATTTCATCGGCTTCGATGTGCGCGCCGAGTGGGAAGTGCCTGGCAAGTAGCCGCGCAACCGTTGTCTTGCCGGCGCCAGGCACGCCGGAGATAAGGAAGACGCCTTCCATCGAGCAGCAGTTTCCCTCTTGGCGACGCGGTCAGCCTCTGGGGTCCCCGTAGCGAGCGACGATCGCAGCCCGCTCTGAGCGCATCTCGGTGACAGCGGCCTGGGTCAATCGGCTCAAGCGAAGCTCCATCACCTCTTGCGCTCGTTCGAGCGGGATCGCTAGAAGTTCGGCAACAGCGGTGCGGGCAGCAGCGGAGTCTGGCGCGTCGCCGATGACGCTGGACACTTCCTCGCGACGTTCGGCCGCTCGGAGCGCGGCATCGAGATAGTCCAGTCGGGCCGCCGTATCGAGTTTCTCTGGTCGGGGTTCAGGCACGAGTGTCAGTCAACGTACTTCAGCGCGAAGTAGAAGCCCGTGACGTGACCGCGGCGGAGGTAGATGAAGAACCACGGCTTGCCAAAGTTGAAGGCGTTCGCTTGAAGCGACTGTGCCCCGCGGCCGGCCTTCACCCAGCAGCTACACGGGCGCACGCGGAGCGTCGGGTTGTAGATGAAGCCACGCCAGTGGTGCTCGCACGGACTCGTCGCAGTTCTGTGACACGGGCCGAGCGGAATCCTGCTGCCGACTCCGAACCCCGTCTTCGTCCGGTAATACGTCGTCTTGAACTCGAGCTCACCCACGCGGTCGCGGTAGAACGTGACGGTCACTCGGTCACCGTGGAGCATGTAGTGGCCCTGAACGTTGCCCCCGTACCGTTGCAGGGCGTGGAAGCCGTGGCCTACGGACCCGTACTCCCGCTCGACGCGCGCTCGCGGCTCACCAAGGGCGATGTCTCCGACTCTGCTCCACGGAACGAGTAGCGGCGGGTCCAAGGCGCGGGAAGTCCCAGTCGACCCGCTTGATGCGCGGGAGGCCCCGCTTACACCACAAACTCCTAGCAAGACGACGATTGCGACGAGCCTCATTGAGGTCATAAACGCAGTCTGAGACAGCGTCTGTCAGGAAGCAATGACCGGGCGACTCCACTCGAGAGGCACGCCCGATACTCACGCCGTCCGTGCGATGCGCCGATGTCCATCTCGACCCGATCGAAGGAGACCAGATGAGGTTGTCGATGCTTGCGTTTCTGCCGTTACTAGCCCTTGCGTTCATCGCTGGGTGTACTACAAGTCTGGGCACTGCTTCAGCAACAACCGCCAGCCACATCTACACCGGCCGGATCGGAGACAGCTTTCGGGTTCCTGCCGCCGCCACCCGATGCGTGGCGAGCACGGAAGGTGGTGCCGCTGATCTCATCTGCGCCCACACTCCGGTGGCACTAGCGCGGTACGAGGTTGTCTTCTACAAAGACAACCTTTTCGTCTTTCGGAATGGCAATCCCGACAAGCCAGTCTTCTCCGCGCGAGGCAAGCCCTAACTCACGACGAGTCCGTGTTCTACGATCCTCCCGGTCGGAGGCAGAGGGAGGTTGGAAATGGGTGAGTCTTGGCCGGATCGGATCCGAGACGCGATCGTCGCGCCCCAGCTCGAGGCGAACGAAGAAGCCTTGAAACACGAACAGATGGGCGACGCGACCGAAGGCAACCGCGTGCGGATGTTCGGACGCATGAACGGCATCGAGAACGGACTGATTGAGCTCTCGCGCCAGCTTCAAGAGCTCCGGGATAAAGCAAAGTGGCAGCCGCGGCTAAAGGGCGAGTGAACACAAAACCGATGCCGTTCCGTGACGCAGACGGCAGACTGGTATCCGGCCGACGCGCGCTGGCAGGCGTAGCCACAACGGTCGAGTAAGGCTGGTCTAGGCGCCGAGGGTGTGGACTGACGCGATCATCGCTGCGGGCGCGATCGGCGCCCTCGTCTGGGTCGATGGCGAGGCCGAGGCTGCGGGCTTCGCGAACCTCCAGACGCGTGAGCCCATGACGCCGCAGCACCGTCTGCGCGTCGGCAGCATCGACAAGACCTATATGGCGGTCGTCGCTGTGACGATCTTCGACGACCTCGATGTCCCGGCGGCCGGCTGGCTGCCGCAGCTTGACGAACGGATCACGCTTCGGCACCTGCTCTCGCACCGCAGCGGTCTCTTCGACTACATGTGGGACGGCGAAACGTATGAGCGACTTGCGTTCGGGCCGCCTGCACTCTCGGATCCGCAAGCGTTTCTGCAGGCTGCGCTTGGCTATCCACTGCGCAATTTCGGCGAGGTTTCGTACTCGAGCTCGAACTATGCCGCTCTCGATTTGATCCTCGAGCGCGCAACCGGAGACTCGCTCGGTGAGCTCCTGCAGAAGCATGTGTTCGACCCGTATGGGCTCCGGCACACGACGTTCCAAACTGGACTCGACGTGCCGCCGGAGGTCGCGCACGGCTATGCGTTGAAGGGTGGAACGTTTCCCGCCGTCGACTCGCCGCGTGACGTGTCTGCGTACTGGTCAGACCGTTCGATCGCGGCCGACGTCGCCGACCTCGCGTCGTTCTTCCGACAGCTCTTCCATATTCGCTCCGAGATGGTCGAAGGCGGTTTAGGCGTCCGCGCGTACGACCATCCGCGCGGCAGGGCCTACGGCCACGGTGGCACGATGGCCGGCTACACCGTGCAGCTCCGCGCGACGCGGGACGGTGAGCACATCGTTATCGCCGCCGCTAATTCCCACAGCATTCCCGTGATGCGCGCGATCGCCGCGACGGTGCATGAGGCCTTCTAGGCACAATTCAGTGCCCGGGCTCGGGGCATTCGCGAACGCCGGCCCAGAGCAGAGGAGATTCCCGGTTGGCTACAGACTTTTGCCGGAGTCGCTTGGCGCGAGGCGTCAAGCTCGCTCGTGCCGCTCTCGGTGCCAACGGGCGAGCATGCCTGCCCGCGGCATTTCTCCCTTAAGTTTGTCAACGCCAGGTCGATAAGTCCCTTTGCAGATGAGTGATCTGGTCGTTACACGGACGGTGCAGCGCGTCGAGCTCGACGCGAATGCGGTTCTGAAGCAGGCCTGGCGCCTCTACAAGCGGCTCTTCACTCGCTCCGTGCTGATGGGTGCAGCGGTGCTCGGGGTGATGCACCTCTTCCAAGCGCTCGCGGGCTCGAGTGGGAGTGGCTTCCTTGTTGCTGTGTTTGCTCTCGTGCTGAGCGTCGCGGGGATCGCGTTTCTGCAGGGAGGGCTCGTCGAAATCGTTCGCGGGCTGCACACCGACGGAGACGACGATGCCTCGTTCACAGAGGTTCTTGGGCGCGCGAGCGGGAAGATCTGGAAGCTTGTCTGCCTTTCGATTGTGAGCGCCCTCGGGATCGGACTCGGTTTCCTGCTGCTCGTCGTGCCGGGCTTCGTCTTGATGACCCGCTGGGCTGTCGGCGTACCGGTCGCGATGCTCGAGGAAGGGAGTGCGCGCGATGCCCTTCGCCGCTCGCGTGAGATCGTTAGCGGAAACGGCTTGAGCGTTTTCAAGGTGCTGTTTGCCGTCGGGGCTCTGACCGCTCTCGTCCAGATTCCCTTTACGCTGGCCGCCGCAGGGGCCGGGCCGTTCAACTGGTGGCTCGCGACGACGCTCGCCTCAGCGCTCACGGCTCCCTACGCAGCGCACGCACTGATCGTCGTCTATTACGCGCTGGTGCAGCCGGGACGACCCGTCGTGCTCGAGCCAGGACAGCGCTGGCAGTCGGTCTGGGAGGAGCAGAAGGTCTCCTCCTCCGAGGGGGAAGAACAACCTTCGGTGTGGGACGAGTACGAAGCTCGCTTCGATGAGCGCGAGCAGCGGTGGGGCGGCGGTCAGTAGTAACTCTGTCCGCGGAAAGGGATGTGAGAAAGGGGTCTTTGGCGGCGCACGGATGATGTAGAAAGGAAGAGATGCGACCGTCCCTGTACTCGCTGCCCGCCGCATTTCTAGTCACATCCCTTGCCTGTGTGTCGCTGGCGGCGACCACCACGCTTTCCCCGAGGACAGCGGTGACGCAGGCGCGGAAAGAGTGGCTCAGCGCGCTGCAAACAGCGGCGAAGACGGGCGATCGAGCAGCCAGGTTCCCGAGTCCTTCACGCCGCGTTCTGATGCAACGTCTGCGGCAGGCGCAAGGGCGCTATGGCTTCGAGATCGTCACCGTCAGGATGCTCCATCCGCTGCAGAGCGCCCCGGTCATCGTCATCCGCTCCGACAAGAAGGTCGCGATGGCACACGCGATGCCGGCGATCATCAAACTCTTCGACCCAAGACACGTGACCAACACCAACCCGAGCGGCTTCGCCTACGAGGGTTACTTCCTGAGTGCTGAGGATCAGCACGGCGTCCCTTACTTGGCGACGTTCCACCATTCACGATGCTGCCCGCCGGGAGGCGGGGAGTGGGCCGCCAGCGAGAACCTTTATCCGTTCCCGCACGGAGAGGGCGTCGTGTCGCATCCCTGAACGCTGGCTGACGACGCCGTGCTGTAACCAAGCGGGCTTCCCTCGGAGTCAGCGCGTCGGAGACCACCTCAGTGAGAAAACCCGGAGGTCGATCTCCCTCGATCGGATCGTCTGCTAGCGGCCGCGCCGGTAGGGGGAGACGCCGAAGTGCAAGGCGAGGAGGGTGGCTGCAAGCCCGACCGCTATCAGCAAGCCCCCGAGAGCGACCCAGGTGCGGCGGCTGCTCCCCAAGGCGATCACCAAGCCGCCGACTACCGCGACCAGCAGGCCGATCTCTGTGATTCGCCTCGTGGCCGCGTAGTGGAAGGTCGTCGCGAGCATCTGGCTGATCTTCTACTTCCCCAACCGTCAGTGCAAGTTTGACCCGACAGCAAGGAAGGAGGCCACTGTTGGTGTGTTCGTCGCCGTCGGCACTCGTCGTTGCTGCTACTCGACGCGAACCCGGAGTTTGCCCCGCTTGCGGGATGTCCTGACGTGCGTCACCTTTCCGGAGCGCCGGAAGTGCAGGTCGATGCTCGCTTCGCCGACTTGAAGTCCGGCGACGGTCGCCTCGCCGAGCCAGTCCGGCAGCGACGGGCGACGAATTACGAGTTCTCGTCGTGTGGCGTCGGGTGTCAGGCCGAGCGCGGTCTGGAGCATGTAGGGGAGCGTGCCTGCCGCCCATGCCTGTGGGCTGCAGGCGACCGGGTAGCGCACGGGCTCTGGGTAGCGCTCGCGCGCGAAGCCGGCGAAGACCTCTGGGAGGCGGTAGTTGGGGAAGCGGGTCGCTGCCTGGTAGATGGCGGTGAAGACGCGCAGGGCCTCTTGCTCGAAGCCGTAGCGCTTGAGCCCGGCTGCGATCAGTGAGTTGTCGTGTGGCCAGACGGCGCCGACCTGGTAGTCGATCGGGTTGAAGGCGGCCTCGCCGACGGCGAGCGTTCGTATACCCCAGCCGCTGAACATCGGCGTTGAGAGCAGTCTCTTCGCGACGGCGTCCGCGTGCTTGGGGTCGACGATTCCTGACCAGAGTGCTTGGCCTTGGTTGGAGGCGAGTGACGTTGCTGGGCGCCCGCCGTGCTGGAGCGCGACTGCGAGGAACCGGCGCCGCGGCAGCCAGTAGGCGCGCTGAAAGCGGGCTCGCAGAGTCTCAGCGGCTCGTTCGAGCTCCTGTGCCCGCGCGGTGTCGCCCTCTAAGCGGTTGAGCCACGCCGCGTCGCGCTTCGCTCGGTAGACGGCGCCTTGAACTTCGACCAGCGCGACCGGGGGGACGGCCGGTGACCCGTCTTGGTTGGTGATCGCGTTGCCGGAGTCTTTCCAGCCCTGGTTGGCCAGACCCTTGCTCGAGCGCGATTCGTAGTCGACGAAGCCGTCGCCGTCATGGTCGGCGACGTCGTCGATCCAGCGCAGTGCACGGTCGACGTTGCTTCTCAGCTTCTGGAAGAGCGCCAGGTCGCCTGTCCACCGGACGTACTCGGCGAGCAGGCAGATGAAGAGGGGTGTCGCGTCGATCGTGCCGTAGTAGGGGGTTTGCGGCACTTCGTTGAGGTTGGCCTTCTCGTCGACCCGCAGCTCGTGCAGGATCTTGCCGGGCTCCTCGTCGCGCCATTCGTCGTGGCGGCGGCCCTGGTACTTCGCCAGCAAAAGCAGCGTGTCTGCGGCGACCCGCGCGTCGTAGGCGAGCGTCTGCAACGCGGTGACGAGACTGTCGCGTCCGAACAGGCAGACGAACCAGGGCACCCCGGCAGCGAGGAATGTCTCCCCTCGTTCGCGCGTGGCGAGCATGCGCAGATCCTGGAACGAACGCGCAAGCACCCGGTCGAAGAGCTCGTTGTCGCTCTTGACGGAGACGGTCGCGAACGCTGCCTCGCCTCGGCGCGAAGATACGGGCTTTGTCTCCAGCGCGCCTGGTCCCTGGTCTTCGAGCGAGATCGTGACCCGCATCGTCGCCTGTTCGCCGGCTTCGAGGGCGAGCTTGTAGGTGACGACCGCGCCCGGCCCTTTCGCGCTCGGCGGCGGCGCAAAACCGACGAGAGTCGTGCGTAATCGCCTGTCGGCACCGTCATAGCGAAGGAGAAGCTCGCCCCTTGTCCAGGCCGGGCGATGGAGCCTGCCGCGTTTGCCGACGGCCGCTCCGCGGATCACGAACATGTCGTCGAAGTTCGTGGCGAACTCGAGGTCGAGCCGGCAGCCGACCGGCTCTGGGCCAAAGTTACGTACCTCGATCGTCTCGACCACCCTCCGCCCGAGGGCGCGCTCGCGCCGGATACTCAGCCGCTCCTTCGGTAGCACCGTCCCGTCGGCGAGCTCGAGGTCAGGATTGGTCAGCTCGCAGACCGAGCGGTCGTCCTCGACCGCGCTCGAGAGCAGCACGGTCAGCGGCTGGCCGTCGATCCGAAGCGTGGCGTGCTCGAGAAAGCGGGTGTCGTGGAAGTAGAGACCGTGGCTCCCGTTCACGCCGACGTCGAGATCCCCGTCGCGGGCACAGAGGCAGAAGACACTGCCCGCCTTGGTGATCAGGGTGTCGTTGAGATCGGGTAGCAGGGTCGAGCTCCCATGCTCGAGCAAACGCGACTCGCGATTTACCTCGCGCATCACACGAACTTCGGATAGAGCGACATGCCACCGTCGACAACGATCGTCGTTCCGGTCACGTAGCTGGCCTGATCACTCGCAAGCCAGGCGACCGCGGCGGCGATCTCGTCGGGATTGCCCATTCGCCCGAGCGGGATCTCCTCTTCGACCGCGTGCTTTGCCTCGGGATCGTCGAGGACGAACTTGTTGATCGGCGTCACGATCGCGCCCGGAGCGATGTTGAGGACACGGATTCCCGCGCCGGCGAGCTCGCGCGCCGCCGTCTCCATCAGCAGCTTCAGCGCTCCCTTGCTGGCGCAGTAGTGCGCGAAACCGGGCCAGGGGATGAATTCATGCACGCTCGAAATGTTGACGATCGTCCCGCCGTCGGCCGCCGCCATCAGCTTGCCTGCTTCGCGCAGGCAGAGAAAGCTTCCTGTCAGGTTCGTGCGCAGGACCGCATTCCAGTCCTCCAGTGACATCTCCAGCAGCGCCACCTGGTTCTCGATGCCTGCGTTGTTGACGAGGAGGTCGACACCGCCGAGCTGCTCTGCGGCCTGCGCGACCATGCGCTCGACCGCGACCTCATCGCCGACATCGGCCTGGAACGCAAACGCCGTTGACCCCGCCTGCTCGATGGTGGAAACGACCGCCTCGGCGTCGCTCCGCTCCGGCTCCGAGTAGTAGTTGACGCAGACACTTGCGCCCTCGAGACCGAGCCTCTCGGCCGTCGCCTTCCCGATTCCACTTGCCGCGCCAGTCACGAGCGCTTTGCGTCCTTCAAGCAGCACTGTCGCCTCCCGTAGTCGTCCGTCGAAGATTGCCTAAGCCTCGTCCATCCTGTGCCGGCAACCCAGCTGAGCTAAAGACTGCTTCGCCGATCTCGTCCGCACGACGATCAAGCGTCAACGGTCCAAAGAAGTGCCACAGCTCATCGCCCCCGCCACGTTGGAGCGCCAACTTCCGGGCGGCAAGCGCTGCCGGCGCTTCGGCAGGCATTCGCCTACGACCGAGTGTCGCGGCTCGTCTAAGAGGCCGAGTTCGGGTGGTCCTTGTTCACTCACGCCCGCTCGCTCCGACTGAGATGCGACGTGTTTACCGTCCGACATGGGCGTGTGCAAGCTACGCCCTAGGCGTGTCCGGCTCGTTCAAGAGCAGGGGGACAGCTGTACGTGTGGGCAAAGAGATCGCGCTGCTCGCTCACCCTCCGCGGTCCGCGACGCTGTTGCGGGGAGTAAGGCTGGCGGCGCAGCCAGCGAGGTTGGGACCTCGCGGCCCCAACCCCGTAGAAGACTCGAGTGGATGCGCCTAGCGCCTGGTGTAGCCGAATCCGCCCAATGCGAGGACGACTAGCACGATGATCAAGATCCACAAAAGCATTTGGCCTCGGTTTCTTTGTTGTGTCGGGATGGCAGAAACGATCAGCGTTCGACGACGGTTGTGCTGCTGCCTTCACGTCGGGCGCCGGCGCCGCTGAAGCCGCCCCAGCTCGACCAGAAGATGATCGAGAGCACGAGCCCTACGGCACCGACCACGATCAGGATGACCCCGACTGTGTGGATGCTGAGACCCGACACGGTCGCGTTGACCGCCCAAACCATGATCGCACCGGCGGCGATCATCAGAAGACTGACTGCTGTACCCATGAAAAGGCTCCCTCAATGGTGGTTTCCCGCACTACCGACTGCGGGAGTCGCGCTGCCCGGACTTCAAATCGCAAGCGCTTCGTGATAGATGCTACAAACTCAAGATAGCACAACCGCCCTGCGGCGGGTGTGCTACCCGAAACTCCTTGTCGGAGCGGCGACGAACCTGGCCGACGCGGTCGCTTGACCTAGGTCCGCATACGTTGATGAGTCGGATAGGCTCAAGCCGTGCCTCGTCGGCTGCTCGTCGTCGCGACCGCCTCCGTTCCGGCCGTAGATCTACGCAGGTCTGTTCGTGCGCATTCGGGCGAGGATGCAGAGATGCTCGTCGTTGCGCCCGCCTCCGACATCTCCCGGCTCGACTGGTTGACGAACGCCGAGGACGACGCCCGCAGTGACGCGGCGGAGCGTGCCGACGAGCTGGCGGACGCCGCACCAACGGAGGACATTGAGTCGCGGGTCGGTGATTCCGATCCTGTGAAGGCGATTGAGGATGCTCTTCGCACCTTCGCGGCGGATGAACTGATCGTCGTCACGCTCCCTGACGAGGATGCATCGTGGCTGGAGAAGGGAAGCGCGGAAACCGCACTTGGTCGCTTCTCTCTTCCAGTCACGCACCTCGTCGTCGGGAACTAGAACTCTGATCTAAGCCACGGCTTCCGAGGCTGGCGGTGCTTTCAACCGTCCTGCGCTGGGTGCGGCGTGAGCGTGCCGTGCGATGTTGGAGCATCCTCAGGAGCTTCAAACTCGGCTTTTGCATGTCGAAGCGCGCTACGATTCGGTTTGCGAAGGAATATGTTGAGGTCCGAAGTGGAAGAAGGCGGCCCTGACCGTCGCGCCCGCCTCGTCATCGCTGACGATCATGAGTTGACGCGCGTGCTCCTTCGCACGCTTGTGAGCCTCCATCCGGAGATTGAGGTCGTGGGTGAGGCCGAGAACGGCGAACAGGCTGCCGAGCTGGCGATCGCCGGTGAGGCTGACATCGCATTGCTCGACATCGAGATGCCCAGGATGGATGGGTTGACGGCCGCCGAGTTGATCAGGAGCGTGCGGCCGCAAGTGCGCGTGATCCTTCATACGGCCTCGGCGGATGGGGCGAAACAGGCACGGGCTCGGGAGCTTGGCCTGACGGTGCTGGTCAAGGGAGACTTCGATGCGACGATCGCCGCGGTTACCGAACGCCTCCAGGAAGCGAAAAACGGCAGCCCGCTGCGCGCTGGGCTCGAGGCACTGGTTCTTTCGGCGCTCGCAGCACGAGGCGCAGAGGCCGTGGTCGTGATCAATGCCGAGCAAGCCATTTCTTTCTACAGTGCCGCGGCGGCGAAGCTACTTCGCCTGCCCTTGCCTGCAGAACGGATGACGCTTGCTCAGATGCGCCGCGAGCACCCCCTGTTCGACACGGAATCTGTCAGCAGCCCGCTCGTTGTCGCGATCTCAGAGCATCGGGCGGCGGAAGGGGAGCTGTCGGAGGTGCTGCCAAACGGAGCGTTGCGTACCTATTGGGTGAAGGCGGTGCCGTTCTTCGACGCCGGCCGGTATCTCGGCGCCGCGACGTACATGACAGTTGTCGCGGAGCGAGCGTCCGTTTGAGCTAGGGACTTCAGTGCGAGACGTGCTCGTCCTTACGGCCCGGATTGCCTGTGCGCGGGCCGCTGTTTGAGGACAGTTGCGATGAGTTTCCGCGTGGTCCTAAGTCTTAATTTCGTGATCCCGGTAGCGTCCAGTGCGACGATGGATTCGACTCGCGCTGGAGCGCTCGAGTAGACGGAAGGAGCCGAGATGCCTGAGCACAAGATCGGAACCCGCGAGGAATGGAAGGAAGCCCGAGACGAGCTCGCCAAGCTCGAGGCCGAGCAGGCGGAGCGAAACGAGGAGATCAAGAAAAAGCGCCTCGATCTCCCCTGGGTCCCAGTCGAGAAGGAGTACGAGTTCGACACCGAGGACGGTAAGAAGACCCTCGCCGAGCTCTTCGACGGGCGCTCACAACTGCTCGCCTACAACATCATGTTCGGGCCCGACTACACGCTCGGGGCCTGCCCCGGTTGCACCAACCTCGGCGACGGGCTCGACGGCTCGCTCGTCCACCTGAACCACCGCGACGTGACGCTGCTCTGTTTCTCGCGCGCGCCGATCGAGCGGCTGACCGCCTACAAGCGGCGAATGGGCTGGCAGTTCCCCTACGTCTCCACCTACAACAACGACTTCGCCTTCGACTTCGGCCTCGCGATGACCGAGGCGCAGGCGCAGCAGATTCCAGAGGTCAAGCAGATGATCGACAGCCCGCCCGACTGGCTCGAGGACTGGTCAAAGCAGATCGGGGCCGAGCTCAAGGACGGGCTGCGCGAGGGCCCGAGCTGGATCGCCTTCGCGCGCGAGAACGGGACGGTCTACCACACCTACACGGTGATGGCGCCCGACCCGTTCGTCGCGCCGTACTACAGCTCCCTGCTCGAGCGAACGCCGAAAGCCCAATCTGCCGAGTTCCGCAATTGGCGGAAGGACGAGTACCCGGACTGACGCTGATCGGGTCCGCTCGCGGCGCATAACCCTAGGTCGCTGGTTCTGGCTCCAAGGCGTCTCGAACTGCGGCGTCTAAAGAAACGGTCGCTTGGTGGGATCGTAGGAATGATGAGTTCGGTGTCGCTCGCAGAGTTGGAAGGCCTGTATCGGAGCGAATACCGGCGGTTTTTGCGCGTCGCCACCGCGATCCTCCGTGACGAGGCGCGCGCCGTGGACGTGGTACAGGATGGGTTCGCCTCGGCGATCAGGCGGCAGCGGCAGTTTCGTGGGGAGGGGCCGCTTGAAGCGTGGGTCTGGCGGATGGTGGTCAACGCCGCCCTGAAGGAGCGCGCCAGGCCCAGGCATGCGGAGTTGACCGATTTCGAGGCCTGCACAACCGAGGACGAGCCCACCCCCGTCGCCGAGGCGATTGCGCGACTGCCGGAGCGTCAGCGCCTCGCGCTTTTCCTTCGCTACTACGCCGATTTGGACTACGAATCGATCGCGACCGCGCTGCAGGTCTCTTCGGGAACGGTGGGCGCGACGTTGAACGCAGCACACACCTCGCTCCGTCGTTTGCTCCAGGAGGTCCGACCATGAACGACTTCAGCTCGCAGATCTTCGACCAGCTCGATTCCTACACGCCTGAGCCGGATCGTGTGCCCGACTGGCGGAATGTCGTCGTCCGGGCGCGGAGGCAGCGCACCCGGCGGCTTGTGGTCGCACTCGCTGCAGCAATGATGGTGTTCGGGTCGGCCGCGGCGGTCACGGCTGCGCTCGGCGGTTTCGATCGCTGGCTCAGCGGCGAGCCGGGCACGCCGGCACCGTCCATGGAGCAGCAGAAGTTCGAAGCCGCGAACGGGAGGACCTGGGCTGCGTTCCCCAAGGACACGCAGCTGCGCGAACTGATCCGCACCCAGGTAGACGGGAAGACTTACATCCTCTTCGGCTTCCGCAGTGGCAACACACTCTGCCTGAAGCTGAAGGCCGTTACGCTCGGGCACAGCACCGGTTCAGCCTGTACTCCGACCGCGACTCTGGCCCACGCGACCGCACCGATCGTCGTCGTGAACCGGGACTGGGGCTTCGACGATCGGCATGCCCATGCGAGCGCCCAGGTCTCCTTCGGCATTGTGGCGGACGGTGTCTCACGAGTTGATGTGCTTGCGAGCGACGGATCGCATCGAGCAGCTATCGGCGGCAACGCCTACCTCTTCGTCGAGAACCAGCCAAACACGGGCAACCGAGTACTCGCCGTCTCGACTCAAACCTTGACCGGGAAGCGCAGCACCATTCGGTTCGGGACCACGTACGGCATCGTCGGCGGCTCTCCTCACTCGAGGCGGCCCGCACGCGGACCCGTGAAGGTGCAGGTGAGGATCGCGCACCCAACCATCGGCTGGTACGCGCGCGGCGAGCATCGCGGCCGCTCACGCGACTCGCTCAACCTGAGCCAAGCACAGCTCATCGGCATCTCGACGACCGCACGGTTCGTCAAGCCGGACCCACTCAGCGACACCGTCATCGGGCTCGACGGGAACATCTGCCTCGTGATCGTTACCGGATTAGACGTCGGCAGAGGCTGCAACACGGCTTCATCGTTCTTTGCGCGCGGACCACTGAACCTGATGATGTCCGGCGGCGGAGGCACGGAATCAATGATCGTCGCAGGCGCAGCCGCGGACGGTGTTGAACGTCTAACCATCTTCGGTTCCGACGGTCAGACGCTCTCGGTTCCGCTTCGAGACAATCTCTTCGCCGCACGTATCGCCACCACGCAGTTCCCCATCCGACTCGTCGGCTACGACAGGCACGGTCGCGTCGCCGCAGTCCAAACGCTGCAATCCAGCCTTCTGGGAGGTGTCTTACCGGCATCCGCGTGGAAGCCGACCGGCCAGACGATTCGTGTGCGCGCGCCCAACGGCGCCACGGCAACGCTGCGCGTAACGCATGGCGTCGAGGACCTCCGCTGCTGGGTCGCCCGCTTCAGTAGCGGCCAGTCTCGCCGTGGCTGCAAGCCGACCTATCCGACAGGGCCGTGGGTATCTGCGGATCTTGTGCAACAGGCCGGGCGTGATCTGTTTGTCGTCGGGAACGTTCGCGCACCCGTGGAGCGTGTGAAACTGCGATTCGAGAACGGCAGGACGCTGACGATGCGCCCAGTCGCGGATCTCTACGTGTTCGCCGTCCCGCGCGCGTACCTGCGCGCCGAGCGGCAGATCGCGTTCGTGCGGGGCTACGAGGCGCACGGCATCGTCGTCCAGCGTGCCCCTGTCCTGTTCAAGCTTCAACGGTGAGGCTACTTCGTCGCCCTGTGTCAGCCGCTCCCGATAGTCGAGCAGATCGAGTAAACCGTGTTGCTCGACGGTACGAACACCGGGGCTCCTGCAGAGCTTGTCCCGGGACTCTCGGGGAAGGTTAGTTGGTCGTTGTACGACGGCCCACCGGAGCTCGACTGGTCTCCTCCGCAGTTCGAGTCAGTCTGATGGACACTGGTCTCCTTGAAGAGTTGTTCGATGGTGATGATCGCGTCCGGGGGTGGGGGAGTGATCGATACCGGCAGTCCGAACTCGTAGTACTCGATGGTGATCGAGCTGCCGCCTTTTTGGTCGATGCGAAGTCGTCGCGCGATCCCGTCGGCATCGACCCAAAGGCCGAAAGGGACCGAGGTTGGCTCATATTGTCCGATGAAATTGAGCGTGTCCTGCAAGTCCGCCTGCTCCTGCGGCGGGGCACTCTTCACGACGTTCTGCAGGTTGAGTGTCCCTTCATAGTGGGTCGTCTCTGTCTCGCGAACCTGTTCGGTGCCGGCGTCTCTTATGTCGCTGCCGACTCCGGTGAGGAACTCGAGCAGCGTCAGGGGGTTCGTCATCGCGCGTCCTTGCAGATCGAATGGATCGCTCTCCTGCCCACTGGTGTCGGTGCTGACCCAGACCGCTTCATGCCGCCAAGGCAGCACGGTCTTCATGTACGTCATGTCGCCGTCGATCAACATGTCTGAGGTCGACCCGAATGAGATCCGCCCGCGATGATGGACGTAGTCCATCACCCCGTCGACCTTGAGGTCGGTCGCCAAAGGCGGTTCGCCTTGAGGCATCGCGAAGGTGAGCGTGAACCGCGATGAGCCTGCGTCCGCGGTTCGCGCCAGGGCGTGTCTGACAGAGGCCTGCGCGGAGCTCGAGTCGCCGCCCGCCCCGCTGAGAGCAATGGCAAGGCCAATCGTTGCGACAAGGACTGCGATACGCGTCACATTCTCTCCTTAGGTGTACGGCAGCGCCCGCGCGCCGGCGAGCCGGCACTTCTCATCGTGAGCGCGCCGAGCACCGCAGGCATCCCCCATCGGGGGCGACTGTTGGGGTTACCGTCCTCGTTTAACGCTGCCTGGACGAAGACGGACCCTACGGTTGCGGCTTCGGCCGAAGAGTGCTCGTCGTAGAGAAGCGGCCACTACCAAGCACGCGTGAAGCGACGACCACGAGAACGACGAGTAACACGGAGGCAGCGCCGTAATGAACGCCGTTCATCACAGCTGGAGTCGTCAAGCCGTGGAACGGATCCGCGGGGATCAGCGTGAGGGCGAGGATGCCGGTCACGAGCGTGCCCGCTAAGAGCAGCACGTCGTCCGTCAGCAGTCCGAGGAACGGTGCGAACCACGCTGCGTACCAGGGAAGGAGATACGGCATCGACAATGCAAGCAGCAACAGCGTGACGCCCCAGGCGTCGGCGAGAGCAGCCGCGTGGTACGTGCGTATTCGCCGCGCCAAACGCGTCACGAGTAAGACGTACAGCAGCAGGAACGCGGCCTCGACGGCTCGGGCCGCGCCGGTGCCGGCACTCGAGCCGCTCAACGAGCCGACGATCGACTGAGCAGCGCGCCCGACGAGATGAGACGGGCTGGCCCACGCCTCCACGCCGCCCAGGGTCGCGAACGGCGCAAGCGTGTGCCACCCCGCGAGGAACGGCATCACCGACGCGAGCGTCAGTCCGGCGATCACGGCTAGGTGCGCGCTGAGGATCCGTCCGCGCTGGGCTCGGTCGGAGTGAACCCTCCACCACAGCCACAACGCGAGTACCGGCACGATGATTGCCTTGACGAGACATGCCGCCGTCAGCAGGACCGTGATGACTATCGCTCTAGCGGACAATGCCCGCGGGCCGGTTGCGGCGATCGCAAGCGCAGCCGCGAGCAGGGCGGCGATCAGCGCGTCGACGTGGCCGCCTCCCACCGTGTGCACCACGAGCACCGGGTTGAGGCCGACGAGAGCCGCCGCGAACGGTGCCCGCTCCGGCCGGATCCGCGCTGCGGCTAGCGCCACGAAGCCGGTCGCCGCCGCGATGGCAACGCCGGCCAGGAGCTTGAACGCGAGGATCGTCGCGCCTGCGGACCCAGCCCACGTCCGGGCGATCGCCGCGCTCACCAGTGTGAACCCGGGACCGTAGACCGAATGCGTGTGCACCCATTGCCCGGGCGTCACCGCGACGAACGGGTCGTGCGGAAACGACGACAACGTCGAGACGTAGGGGTTGTGGTGATACAGAGCATCAATCCGTCCGTACGCCGCGTACGTGTAGACGTCACGGGAGAGAAGGAGCGGCGCCGCAACCGAGATCACCAGGCTGATCCCGGATGCGAGGAGGATCGCCGAAAGGCTCACTCTCCTCGACCATGCCTCGCGGAGAACGAGAGCGAACGCGACGAGCACCACCAGGACGAGGATCCACGACATGCCGGTCAAGCCGGATCGTCCGACCCGGTCAAGGCCCACGACCGTCGCAAATCTGGTCGCCCAGGAGGGGGGCCGAGCCCCCGCGGGCAGCAGGACGGTGAGCGGGGAGTTCGGGGCGCCCGCGACGACTGCCATCGCGAGGTAGGCGACGACGACGATCCCGAGGCACCACCTCGCCCGAGCGGACGTCCTGTTCGACGCGTCTGTCAACTTCGTCGCAGTTCGCGATCCGCGCCGAGACGCAACAGCCGGGCCCAGCGGTCGCGACGGCCTGCGACGTAGCGGTATGCGCGTTCCGTGAGACCCGGAAAGGCGCCGAAGACCATGGCCAGCGGACGTCCCAATGGAAGGACTCGAACCAACGGCCTGACTGCGGCACCAGCGGAGAAGAGTGTGCCGTCGCTGCTGACAAAGTGCCAGGAGTCGAAGCGCAGCGATGGATCTACTCCAGCGAGTAAGCGCTCGCCCTCGTCGCTCTGGATCGGGACGGCCCGGAGGCGCCGCGAGCGATCCCAGGCGAGGATCTTCTCGAGCGACCACTTGCAGAACGCGCAGTCTTCGTCATAGAGGACGACGCTCCGCCCTGTCGTCGTCACCTATGCGCCTCGCGCGGCGCCTGGACGGGCGCCAGCGCGTGTCGAATCCAGCCCACTACGACGGGCCAATTGACGAACACGATCAATGCTGTCAGCCATTGCGCCGAGTAGTCGAGTCCGAGCGCGATACGGATCGCAACGTGCATCGCGATTACGCTAGGGATGAACAGCCAGCGCAGCTTGGGAACGAACAAGAGCAGCGGGAAGCAGGTCTCGAGCAGCAGGGATCCCGCGGCGAACGCATGCGCCAGTAAGGGCCGATCGGCGATGAACAGCGCCAAGCCGTCCGGGTGTGATTGGCCGTAGAGGATGTAGCGGAGGTTGTCGCTGGTCACCCAGGGCAGCCCCGAGTAACGCCACTTTTGCAAGCCGGCGAAGAAGTACGCGAGCGCGATCACGATCATCGCGGTGCGAATCGGCCACCCATAGCGTTCGCCCCTCGGGGGGATGGACGGCAGCGGGCCTGGCTCTCGGCGGAACTTGCGAAACACTCGCAGCGGCTCGCGAATGCTCCAAGCCTCGCCGGCCGCAGCGCCGCAGGCCAGAAGCACCAACAAGCAGAGCGTCAGTACGGCGTCGCCGACGATCACCCTGCCGATGCTGTTCAGCATCCCCTGCAGGATCAGCCAGCAGACCAAGGCCAATGGCAGGCTCGCCCTGATGGCCAGCCCGGCCGCCGCTAGCAAAGCCGCGACAAGGCCGCAGGTCTGGAGCGTAATGGCGACGTCCTGCGAGGGCATCCGCTCGAACACGTCCATGTAGAAATGCGGCTGAAAGAGCTCTGGTTGACGAGCGGCTACGCCGTAATCGGTTGTCGCCAGGCGCAGCGCGACCACCCCGCAGAGACCGATCCGAACCGCGGCAAGACGCCGCGCGTCCTCCGCTGCGAACACCCAGGCGTCAGCGCGACGCAGGAGATTCTCAAGCCGCCGCACGAGCACCCTTCCCGGTGCAGACCCAGGCGAGAGCGCTATGAGGCGGCGCGGCCCGATTGCCCTGGCGATCCGAAAGCAGCCACTGCAAGCGATAGATCCTCACAAGCCGCGTGCTCGATCCGAATCGCTCGCGTGCGCTGTGCAGCCAGGCGCCGCAGACGGCGTCCCGCTCAGTGACCGAGTCCTTGGGAAAGCCGGCCATAAGCAACGCCAAGCCGCGATAGCCGTGGGCAAGAGCGGCCACGGGATAGGCATGCACGCGACCGGTCGAGTCGACCTCGACCAAAGCCCAGCCGGTCTGCCGATCCATCCGCAGGCGGCTGAACAACTCCCAGTTCGAAAACGGCCAGAGATTCAAGGGGGCCAACGCGCAGACGACGAGCGTGGCGAGGAGCACAGCCACGAACGGTCGGGCGTGGGGTGGTGCTGCCGCGCTAGTCGATTGAGACGCGACTCCCCTCACTCAGCACCACTCCTCAGCCGACTCTCGTTCGTGCAGCAGACGAGGCAACAGTCAAAACTGTATTCCGCGAGCCGTCGGCATGCTCCGCCCGAGAAGCCGGCTCAGGTCGCGCGGATGCGAGTGTGCGCGCGCGGTGTCAGCCGATGCGGTGCCGAAGCCACCAGACGGAGGCGAGGAGGAGGGTGATGGCGAGTCCGGCGAACATCGCTGTTTCGATTCCTTGGAAGAGCCAGAAGCGGCTCGCCGGCTGGTAGACGGCGATGTTGAAGACGTGATGTGCGCGCAAACAGTGCTCGATCTCCTGTTTTGGTCCAGTCATGCATGTCGGCACGATCTGATTGGGACTGGGCAGCGGATGGCCGTGGGCGTCGCTTGGTCCGCTGAGGAGGTTCCAGGAGCGGTCGAGGTTGCTCGGGCCGGATGTACCGGGCTTCCAGATCAGCTTGACCGGGGCGAGGTAGTGCTGGCGCACCCAGGTTTGGATGCTGATCCGTAGTGCGAAGTAGGCAAGCAGCGCGCCGCCGGTGGAGACGATCACGCGGCGTGTGAAGATGCCGAGTGCGAGCACGAGTGAGGTGGCAAACAGCGTGTAGGCGTAGGGGACGATGCCTTCGAAGTCGAAGACGTTCGGTTCCATCCGTCCTTGGACGGCGTCGAGCGGCTGCCGCCACCAGGTCATCAGCAAGGTCAGCGCGAGCGCGGCCAGCAGGCCCGAGCCGTAGATCAGCGCCAATTTGATCGTCAGCCAGCGGCGCCGGGTCACGCTCTGTGTCCAGGTCAGGCGGAAGGTGCCGTGCTCGAGTTCGAGCACGAGCGGTGCGGCGAAGAGCACTCCGAACAGCCCGGGTAGGAAGTTGAGCCAGGGAACGATCGGGCCGGCGTGCTCGAAGCGGTGCAGGAAGTCGTTGACGGTTCCGCTGCAGCCGGCGCCGCTGGTCGCGGTGTGGGAGACGCATGCTGCCGCGCCGCTGCCGCTGTAGGCGGAGGCCATGTGTAGACCAAGCGGGACGAGTAGCGCGGCGACCAGGACGAGCAGCCCGCCCATCAGCACGGTCTCCAGCCGCTGTTGCCGCCAACTGAGCCAGATCACGACGCAACCTCCAAGGGCGTGGGAGCTGCGTGAAAGGTCGTCGACGGTTGGGCGAGGTAGGCGAGCACGATCTCCTCGAGGTCGACCTCGCTGACGGTCCAGCGGGCGTCGTACAGGTGGCCGTTGGCACGTACGAGCAGCGTCGATTGCCGCTCGGTGTGGCTCTCTTGGACGATCGCCTCCACCCGCGCGAGTGAGCCGGGCTCGCAGCGCGGCCCGATCAGCAGCCGGTGCGCGGCGACGATCTCCTCGATCTCGCCGACGAGTTGCACGCGTGCCCGGGAGAGGAGGACAAGGTGGTCGCAGACGCGCTCGAGGTCGGAAAGAATGTGCGAGGAGAGCAGCACCGTGATCCGGTCTTCTGCAACTGCCTCGAGGAGGGATTGCAGGAAGTCGCGTCGCGCGAGTGGATCGAGTGAGGCGACCGGCTCGTCGAGCAGCAAGAACTCCGGCCGCTTGGCGAGTGCGAGGCTGAGAGCGACCTGTGCTTGCTCGCCGCCGGAAAGCGCGCCGGCCTTGCGTTTGAGGTCAAGCCCGAGCCGGCCGAGCCGCTCGCGGGCGATGCTCTCGTCCCAGCCGGGATTCAGCTTCGCGCCGACATGCAGCAACTCCTGAAGCGTGAAGCCGCGGTAGAGCGGGTGGTCCTGAGCGACGAAACCGATTCGAGGAAGTAGGGTCTTGGCGTCCGCCTTCGGCGAGCGGCCGAGCACGCGCAAGCTGCCTGTGGTCGGCTCGGTCAGACCCACCGCGAGATGAAGCAGCGTCGTCTTGCCGGCGCCGTTCGGTCCGACCAGGGCTGTCACGCGTCCGTGCGGAATCTCCAGCGTGCAATCGCGCAGCGCCCAGGCCGAGCCGTAGCGCTTGCCGAGCTCACTCGTCTGTAGAGCGGCGGTCGAGCTCATGCAGCCTCCTCAAAAAAAGCGGCGCGCAGAGCCGTCGCGAACAGTGCGCTGATCGCCTCCTCGTCGAGTCCCCCGCGACGTGCGCTCTCGACCCACTTCATCAGCGCCTTCTGCACGGCCTCATGGTTCTCGAGCGACGGGCTCGGCAACGTCGCTGAGATGAACGTGCCCTGACCGCGGCGACCCTCGACGATCCCCTCGATGTCGAGCTCGCGGTAGGCCTTCAGAACGGTGTTCGGGTTGATCACCAGCTTCGCCACCACATCTTTCACCTTCGGCAACTGATCGCCCGGCTGCAACCGCCCGAGCCGCACCGCCTGCTTGACCTGCTGCACGATCTGCAGATATGTCGGTACGCCGGAGCGGCGATCGAGATGAAACTCGATCACAGGTCGCTCCATCTCCGTATAACTACTTGCATAGATAAATATGGTTGCACTTCGGCGATTCAATGTCAAGAGGAAACCTGCGCGAATTCCGACCGCTCCTGATTGAGGATTGGGTAGAAAGCCGCGAGGCTTGCGTCTTCGGTCGGTCCCTGAGCGTCTGCAACGTCGTGTCGCTTCCCTAGACGAGGTCTGGGTTCAGGTGGTGGGGGGACGGCGTCGGCTCTCCCCCCACCGCTCGACTTCTAGCCTGGTTCGTTTCCTCCCGGCTGGACGAGCCCGGATTCGTAGGCGAGGACGACGGCTTGCGCGCGGTCGTGCAGGTCGAGTTTGGAGAAGATACGTGCCACGTGCGTTTTGATGGTGGCGTCGCCGACGACGAGTTCGCCGGCGATTTCGGAGTTCGACAGGCCGCGCGCTAGGTGGCGCAACACTTCGAGCTCGCGTGGTGTCAGGTCGGCGAGCGGGGCGGGGTTCAGGCTTGACGGCGGTCGGCGGGTGTAGCTCTCGATCAGCCGGCGCGTGATGGCGGGGGAGAGGAGTGAGTCGCCGGACGCGACCGTCCGGACGGCCTGTCGAAGTTCTGCGGCGCGTGCGTCTTTGAGCAGGAAGCCGCTCGCGCCTGCTCGGAGGGCTTCGTAGACGTAGTCGTCGAGGTCGAATGTGGTCAGGATGAGGATGCGGGGCGACCCGTCGCGCGCGGCGATCCTGCGTGTCGCCTCGATCCCGTCGAGGTTCGGCATTCGGATGTCCATGAGGACGACGTCGGGCCGGAGCGTCTCGGCGGCTTCGATGGCGGCGAGGCCGTCGTCGGCCTCGCCGATCACTTCGAGATCTGGCTCTGCGTCGAGGACGACGCGAAAGCCGGTGCGGACGAGCTCCTGGTCGTCGGCGATCAGGATGCGGATCACGTCGCGTCTCCGAATGGGAGTCGCGCGCGGACGGCGTAGCCGCCGCTGTCTCGCGTGCCGGTCGTGAGTGTGCCGCCATAGAGTGCGACGCGCTCGCGCATTCCGATCAATCCGTGGCCGGAGCCGTTGAGGCTCATCGCTCGGCCGCGGCCGTCGTCAACGACGTCGAGCTCGAGAGCGCGCGCCTCGTAGCGGATGACGACTTCGGCGGCGGCGTCTCCGGCGTGCTTGACCACGTTCGTCAGCGCCTCCTGCACGATGCGGTAGGCGGAGAGGTCGATGCCGGCGGGCAGGTGCACGGGCTCGCCCTCGATCCGTAGCTCGACCGGCAATCCTGACGCGCGCACCTTCACGACGAGCGATTCGAGGGAGCCGAGGCCGGGCTGGGGCCCGATTGCGAGCTGCTCGTCGTCGGACCGGAGGATGCCGAGCAGACGGCGTAGCTCGACGAGGGCGTCGCGTCCACTCGACTCGATCGCACGGAACACATCGAGCACGCGCTGTGGGTCGTGCACGAGATGGGGTCCCGCCTGCGCCTGGACGACGATGACGCTGACGGCGTGCGCGATCACGTCGTGGAGCTCGCGCGCGATACGCCCGCGTTCTTCGGCGACTGCGAGCTGCGCTTGCTCCTCCCGTTCGCGCTCGAGCTGCGCAGCGCGGTTCTCGAGGTCGGCGACGCGCTGCCGTCGTCGCCGCAGGTCGCGGCCGACGAGCCAGGCGATCGCGAACGCCAGCCACGCCCCGGGCCTCGTGCCGCTCGCGCTGAAAGTGCCGGGACGCGCGAGGTCCGCAGCCGCGATCGCTGCTACCCCGATCGCCCCGATTAGCGGGGAGCGGCGGTCGTCGCAGTGCGCGCCGACCGAATAGAAGGCGAGCAGCATCGCCAGGAAGACTTCGACGGGGATCCCCTGCGAGTGGCTCACCAGTGCTGCGGCCAGGACGAGAGCGCCGGCCCCGGTCAGGACCGTCGCAGCCGGTCTGCGACGCCGAACGGCGAGCGGCAGCGTCACGAACAGGAGCAACACCGAGAGGACGCCCCGGCCGCCGACCACTTGCATCGTCGCGGGCGCGTGCCCCCAGAGGTCGAGCTGCGTCCAGGCCGCGAGCGCGAGCGCGACGGCGGCGTCGCCCCAGCGGTCGATCACTCTGCGGACACGCATATGCGGAACGTACTGCGCTTCATTCCGGAGTGCATCAACTCCGCAACTGATCCGGGTCACCCTGCAGGGCTACTCGGAAATAGCCCCACCGGCCGACGACGAATAGCCGTGCCGCCCGACGACAGCGGACTGGCACCGCCCTAGCCTCCGGGAGGATCCTCGACCGAAGGAGAACACAATGACCAGATCGATGCAGAGACTTGGAGCCGCCTGCGGGATCGTCTTCCCGATCACCATGTTCCTTGCCGTCGGAAACGGCAGCCACTTCACCGCTTGGCGCGCGGTCGTTGCAACCTGGGCGCTCGTCCTCGCCCTGCCCTTCCTCGCCTACCTCTGGAGCCTGCTGCGCGTGGCCGAGGGCGAAGGCGGCTGGCTTTCAACCCTGGCGCTCATCGCCGGAGTGTCGGGAATTCTTCTCAAGCTCGCGAGCCACGCTCCTGAGCTGGCGATCCACCGCGAAGGAATCGCCAAAGGTACCCAGCTGTACAAGGCTCTCGACAACATCGCCGGCGGAGCCACCCTCATGAGTCTCTACCCGCTCGCCGTCTGCTGCGCAGCCGTCGCCGTGATCGCGCTGCGCGAACGTGTCTTCCCTCGCTGGCTTGGCATTTTCACCGCGGTGACCGCTGTCGCGCTCGCCGTCAACGCCGGCTTCGTGTTCGCGAGCTTTGTGCCGGCACTGTTGCTCTTCCTGCTCTGGACGCTCGTCACGAGCATCGCCCTGCTTCGCCGCAGCCCGAGCACACAACCACGCATCGCATTCGACGCGCCCGTCTCCCAACGAGCAACGTCTCCGACCGCGTGAAGTTGCTCACTTCTTCGAGCGCAGCGCCGACCACCATCTTTCGCGGCGGCTTTTACAACTCTCAGCCCACGCGTCCGCGGCTTCCGCCAGGCCCGGGTACTCCTTGGGGTCGAATCCATAGCGGGCTCGGTCGGAGTCGCGGGGCGAAGCGTAGGGAGTGATCTCGCCTCGCTCGCCGTGGATGAGGTCTCGCCAGTGCGGCGAGGATGACATTTACCGACTGCCGGCAGGGTTTCCTGCTCGCCGCTTCTCGTGAAGTTGTCACGATCCCTGAAGCATGAGGACGCTCGCTCTAGTTGTCGTGCTTGCGGTGGCGTGGGCGCTGACGCCAGTTGCATCTGCTCGCACCATGCTGCTCGGCCGCTCCTGGCAGGGGCGTCCAATCGAGGCGGTCGAGGTCGGGAACCGGCTGGGAACGCCGGTGCTCGTGGTCGGTTGCATCCACGGCGACGAGACGGGAGGCATTGCGATCGCACGTGCGCTCGAACGGTTGTCACCGCACGAGCTCGACCTCTGGATCGTTCCCGACCTGAATCCGGACGGTGTTGCTGCTGGGAGTCGCAAGAATGCGCACGGCGTCGATCTGAACCGCAACTTCCCTTGGCGTTGGCGGCCGTTGCGTGGTGTCTATGAGTCGGGGCCACATCCGTTGTCGGAGCGGGAGGCGCGGATCGCGCATGCGCTGATCCTGCGGCTGCGTCCGCATCTGACGATCTGGTTCCACCAGCACCTCGACCTGGTCTGGGCGTCGGGCGGTGACCGGCGGATCGAGAAAGTGTTCGCGCACGTCTCGGGGTTGCCCTACCATCCGCTGCCGCAGTTGGCCGGCAGCGCGATCTCCTGGCAGAACAACACGCTGCCTGGGACGACCGCATTCGCGGCGGAGCTCCCCGCAGGCGAACCCGCACCCGCGGCGGTTGCACGTTACGTGCGTGCGGTCATTGCGGCCGCGCACGCGCTCTGAGGACCGGGTGATGCTGGACGTACGTATCCTCACCGCGTGTCCGTTGGATCGGGGCCCTCGCCTCTTTTGTCGCGCGCTCGGCGCCCGCCGCGTCGCGCGCGGCGGCGTTTGCCGTGGGTCTCGGGGACGCTGGTGGTCGCGCTGCTGGGGTCGGCTGCGGCCGTTTGGGCATGGTCGGGGGCGACGCTGGCTGCTGACGCGACGGCGCTGGCGCGCGTGGACGTGCAGCCGTTCGGGGGAAGGTTTGTGCGTGCGCAGGCGTTCGGGCCTGACGGACACACCATCAAGCTTTTGGTACGTCGTGGGCGTCTGACACCACGGGTGCAGTTGATGCCAGGTGAGAGGGTGTCGCTCGAGGTCGTGGTTCGTCGGCCGGGCTGGCTCGCGTGGGCACTGGGGAGCAGTCACGTCGAGCGGTTGACGCTGAGCGCACCGGTCGCGCACGTGACCGATCGTTGGCTGACGGTGTCTGCGGGGTCCCCGGTACGGGTGCGGTTCGATCGGTCCGTGAGCGCAGCAGCTGCGGGGGCAGGCGGCCGCCTCACGTTCCGACGGCTGGACATTGCACGACGTTCGTTCCCGTTGAGCCGGAGTGCGGCTGCGGGCTCGCTCGAAGTGGCCACCGCGGCGCGTTCGTGGGAGCGGTTAGGCGCGCCGGTTGAGGTGAGCTGGTTCCCGCCCGCGCGGTCGCCGGTCGTGGTCAGCAATCCGTTGCCGGGTGCGCAGCTCGCCCCGGCCGCTCCGATCCGGCTGACGTTTTCCAAGCCGCTCGCGGCCGTACTCGGCTCGGCGCGACCGAAGCTGTTGCCGCCGATTCGCGGCCGCTGGCATCAGGCGGACAGCCACACACTCGTCTTCGTCCCTTCAGGTTTCGGTGTGGGCTTCGCTACCGATCTGCGCCTCAAACTGCCGCGAGTGGTTGCGGTGATTCGACACGCGGGCCGTGGCCTGCGGACGACCCGCCGGCTCGAGTGGGGGGTGCCGCCCGGCTCGCTGTTGCGTTTGCAGCAGTTGCTCGCCCAGGCTGGATACTTGCCGGTCGACTGGCAGCCGTCGGGCCCGCCGGTGGCGCCTACCCCGCGCGCCGAGCTGGAAGCCGCGGTTCAGCCGCCGACGGGTCGCTTCAGTTGGCGTTACGCGAACAGCCCCAGTGAGTTACGAGCGCTCTGGCGCGTCGCGCAGCCGAACGAAATCACGCGCGGGGCCGTGATGATGTTCGAGCACGCCCACGGGCTCGCCGTCGACGGTATTACGGGTGCGGCGGTCTGGCACGCGCTGCTGGCCGACGCGATCGCCGGCACGCGCCGCGCCGGCGGCTACAGCTATGTCTACGTGCGCAGCAGCGTTCCCCAGTCGCTGACGCTCTGGCACAACGGACAGACGGTCCTCCGCTCGCCCGGCAACACCGGCGTGCCAGCCGCCCCGACGCAGCTCGGCACCTTCCCCGTCTTCGAGCACATTCCGGCCGGAACGATGAGCGGAACGAACCCGGACGGCTCCCGTTACCACGACCCGGGCATTCGGTACATCAGCTACTTCAACGGCGGCGACGCGATCCACGCGTTCAACCGGGCCTCGTTCGGTACACCGCAAAGCCTCGGCTGCGTCGAGCTGCCACTCGCGTCAGCGGCCAAAGTCTGGCCCTACACTCCGATCGGCACGCTCGTCACCATCGAGAACTGAACGAGCGAGAGCCCTGGGGGCCTGCGCTGGCCCAAGCGAGAGGACGCTCGCGCACGCCGCGCTTGTCGGGCTCGGGTACAGGGGGTACAAGGTGTAGATGGGTCCACGTCGGATATTCGCCCTCGTTGTCGCCGTTTATGTCTTGAGTGCCTCAGCGGCTCTTGGCGAAGCTGGTCATGCCCACGCCATTACGTCACTTAGAGTCGTGCAGGCTCCAACGCCGCGGTTCACCGTGCCTCGCTACGACACGTCCGGGACCTACCCGCAGGTCCAGGGCGGTTCGACAAGCCTCATCGCTGTCAACCATGCTCTGAGGCAGGCGGTTCTGGACGAGCAGCAGTCATACGCAGTGTCTGCTCGCAAGGCCGTGCGCACAGGGAATCCGTATCGCGGTGTTTTTCGGACCGGGGTTGTGCGTCGGTTCCTCTCCGCGAGTACGAGCGTCGTGAGCGCGCTGATCCCGCTGCGGGAGCTATATCCCGGAGGCAATGACGGCGACGGGTGGATCGCAGTGACCGTCCGTGTCCCGTCCGGCAAGGGGGTGGTCTGGGTCAACTCTTCAACGATCCAGCTGCCGCTCTGCCTCGGCTCGCAGGCGTATGGCTGGGTCGCCTTACTGACGGCGAGCGCACCCATTGCGTAGCCAACTACCTGGGCTTCTACTCGCCCTCGCTAAGGCACTACCGAAACTTCGCACTCACACCAACGGGGATCGCAATCGGGTTCTGGCAGGTACCAGCGTGTGAGCGGCTTGCTGCGATCGTTCCGTATGCAGCTCTGCGGGGATACCTCAGCCCGCTCGGGCGGCAGCTGATTGCAGCGGTTCGGCCCGCCGACTAACCACGAGGCACGCCGCCGCGAATCTCGCCGCTCGGGGGACATTCCCGAACTGTGAGTGTGTGAGCAGTCCCGTCTGGGGCGTTTGTCAGGTTGGTGTCGGTGCTCTTTGTTCGTGACTCGATTTCGGAATGACTCCGTTTGCGG
>Ga0193729_1000062_pt1 | contig 47228 bp, 48 predicted proteins | sample U1c2metaG_FD_143036 | JGI IMG/M metagenome (GOLD analysis project Ga0193729, IMG submission 143036) | Soil microbial communities from a riparian zone of the East river system, Colorado, United States - U1c2 | ecosystem: Environmental > Terrestrial > Soil > Riparian zone | place: USA: East River...
GGCCGAGCCCACCGATCGGAGATCGGCCAGCGTGCCGGTCGAGCTCGAGGTCTCGCGCATGCTGGGAGGCGGCTACGCGCTGCGCCTGCGCTTCAGCGCCGCCCTCACGGGCCCCTGCATGCGCTGCCTGAAGGACGCGCAGCCGGTCGTGGACGTCGAGGCGCGCGAGGTCGACAGGCCCGGCGAAGGCGAGGAGCTCGAAAGCCCTTACGTCACCGACGAGAGGCTCGACCTGGCGGCCTGGGCGCGCGACGCGTTCGCGCTCGCGGCGCCCGTCAAGGTGCTGTGCCGCGAGGACTGCGCGGGGCTCTGTCCGGTGTGTGCGGCCGACCTCAACGACGCCGGCCCCGAGCATCAGCACGACAGCACGCCCGATCCGCGCTGGGCCAAGCTGCGCGAGCTGAGGCACGAGTAGGCGGCCGGCGGGCTGGTAGCCTTCTGCACCCGATGGCGGTCCCCAAGAAAAAGCAGTCCCACAGCCGCACCGCCAAGCGGCGCGCGCAGCACAAGATCGGCACGCCCGCGCTGAACGCGTGCCCGCAGTGCCACAGCCCCCGCAGGCCACACCGGGTATGCCCGGTGTGCGGCTTCTACGCCGGCCGCGAGGTCGTGGCGCCGCTCGCGCACAGCCACGATCACGAGCACGAGCACGACGAGTAACGGGCAGTGGCGTCAGGGGCTTCGTCCTCCTCCTCGCCCGCCCGTCCGTCCGATCCCGACGTTGCGGTCGTCGCGGTCGACTGCAACGGCGCCGATCTCGGCCCCGCCGAGGTAGCCGCCGGCGCGGCGATCGCCGCCGAGCAAGGCGCGCGGGTGATCCTGTTCGGCCCCGCCGGCGAGCTCGGCGGGCCGCGCCCGGGCGTCGAGGTCGTAGACGCCCCGGTGTCGATCGCCAAGAACCGCGATCCGGCGAGCGCCGTGCGCGCCTATCCGGACGCGTCGATCGTGCAGGCCGCGCGGGCGGTCGCGGGCGACCGCGCGCAGGCGCTCGTGTGCGCGGGCGGCACTGGCGCGGCGCTGGCCGCCGGCTTGTTCAACATCAAGCGCATCCGCGGGATCTATCGCCCGGCGCTGGCGATTCCGCTGCCCGTGCCCGGGCGACCGGTGACGCTCCTGGACGTGGGCGCGAACGCGGTCGTGCGGCGTGAGCATCTCGTGCAGTTCGCGTTCATGGGCGCCGCCCTCTCGAGCACCGTGCTGGGCGTCGAGCGGCCGCGCGTCGGGCTGCTGTCCAACGGCGAGGAGGAAGGACGCGGCAGCCCGCTCGTGCTCGAGGCGCACGCCGAGCTGGCGCAGCGGACGAGCGCGAGCATCGACGCGTTCGAGTTCGTCGGCAACGTCGAGGGCGGCGATGTGATGAGTGGGGTGGCCGACGTGGTCGTCACCGACGGCTTCACCGGCAACATCGCCCTGAAGCTGATGGAGGCCGTCTCCCAGACGATCCTCGCGGCGGTCCGCGACGCGGCCACGTCCTCCACGCGCGGGAAGCTCGGCGGCGCGCTCCTGCGGGGCGCGCTCGGAGGGTTCCGCGCGGAGATCGATCCGGAGCGGCAGGGCGGCGCCTACCTGCTCGGCCTGCGTCGGCTGGGCGTCGTCCCGCACGGACGTTTCTCGCGGACCGGCTTCGCCCAGGCGATCCTGCGCGCGGAGCGCGGCGCGCGCGAGGACATCGTCGGGCAGACCGAGCGGGCACTGGCGCGCGCGGGGGCACTCAGAGAGGCGCCCGTGTCCGCGTCGGGCGCTAGCCTGCGCGACATCGAATGAGACGTTCACCTTCGCCCACGACGACGCGGCGCGCGCACGCGGACGGGACGAGACCGCTTGCCCGCGCGCGGTGCGGGCGATGAGCGCCATGCCGCGCGAGCAGGTCTTCGCGCTGATCCAGTCCCACCTGGCCGACGAACTCGACGTCGAGCCGGCGCGGATCGGCGAGGGGACTCGCTTCAAGGAGGACCTCGAGGCGGATTCGCTCGACCTCTACACGCTCGTGCAGGAGCTCGAGGACACCTACGGCGTGAGCATGACCGACGAGCAGGCGGCGCAGATCCTCACGGTGGGTCAGGCGGTGGACTTCGTTCTGGCCCACGACGACGGGGCGGCGAATGGGCGGACATGAAGCTGCTCGGAGAGCTGCTCGAGGAGTTGCCCGAGGATCTCGCGCGCCAGGTCTTTACGCACGCCTCCTGGAGCGAGCGGCGCAGCGACTCCTACGCGCGGCTGGCGTTCCTCGGCGACAGCGTGCTGGCGTTGGCCGTCACCACGCATCTGTACCCGCGGCTGGAGGCCGAGCGCTTCGGCGCGGGGCGGCTCACGAAGATCCGCGCGCAGGCGGTATCCGGGGTCTCGTGCCGGGCGGTAGCCGAACGCCTGGCTCTGCCCGAGCGGCTGCGCGCGGCGGCGCCGGCCGGCGTGCAGGGCAGCGCAGCGGCGCTGGTCGAGACCGAGCGGGTGCTGGCCTCGGTGATCGAGGCGGTGATCGGCGCCTGCTACCTGAACGCCGGCTACACGCGGACTGCCGAGGCGGTCGTCGAGGCCTTCGGCCCGGAGATCGGGCAGGCGCTCGAGCATCCAGTGGACTTCAAGTCGGCGCTCCAGGAGCTGCTCGCCCGGCGCGGCGAGGAGGTTGCATACACGGTGACGAGCGAGGAGGGCCCGCCGCACGAGCGCACCTACACCGTGGCGGCGCGCCTGGAGGGTCGCGAGCTGGGCAGCGGGCACGGCCGGAGCAAGAAGCACGCCGAGCAGGAGGCCGCCCGCGAGGCCGTCGAGAAACTGGAGGGATAAGCCAGCGATGCGCCTGAAGTCGCTCACGCTGAAGGGCTTCAAGTCATTCCCCGACAGCACCCGCCTGGACTTCGGCCCGGGCGTGAGCGTGGTCGTCGGGCCGAACGGCTCGGGCAAGTCCAATGTGACGGACGCGGTGCTGTGGGCGATGGGCGAGCAGTCGCCGCTCGCGGTCCGGGGCCAGTCGATGCAGGACGTGATCTTCGGCGGCGGACGCGGCGTGCAGGCGCGCAGCCTGGCGGAGGTCGAGATCGTGCTCGACAACTCCGACGGGACGGTCGACCTGCCGCTCAGCGAGATATCGATCGTGAGGCGCCTGGACCGCACAGGCGATGGCGGCTACCGCCTGAACGGGGCGCGCTGCCGGCTGACGGACGTGATCGAGGTGCTCTCCGACACGGGCCTCGGCAAGGAGACGCACTCGGTGATCTCACAGGGGCGCGTCGAGGCGATCGTCACGTCCAAGCCGCGCGACCGCCGGCTGCTGATCGAGGAGGCGGCCGGCCTCGGCAAGCACCGCAAGCGCCGCCGGCGAGCACAGCTGAAGCTCGAGCGCACGCAGGAGAACCTCGATCGCGCGCTCGACGTCGAGCGCGAGGCGCGCACGAGGTTGCGGCCGCTCAAGCGCCAGGCAGAGGCGGCTGAGCTGCACGAGCGCCTGGAGCGCCAAGTGCTGCAGTCTCGGCTGGAGCTGACCCGTGACTCCTCGCGCAGGCGCGCATCCGAGCTGCTCGCGGCCGAGACGGAGGTCGCCGCCGCGCGCGCCGCGCGCGGCGAGCTCGACTCCAGCCTGCAGGGGGTCATCGACCGGCGGGCGCGCGCCGAGGGGGCGCTGGCCAAGCGAGCCGAGCGCCACGACGCCCTCGCTCGCCGCGTCTACGACGCGCGCTCCGCGGGCGAGCGAATGACGCTCCGCGCCGAGCAGGCGGCCGCCAGCTCCGAAGCGCTGGCCGATCGCATCGCACGGGTCGAGTCGGACCTGGCGGAGATCGGCGAGCAGGCGCCGGGCGACGCGCGCGAGCAGGCGGGCGAGACCCCCGCGGCGGGCGGCGGAGAACAGCGGATCGCGGCGCTCGAGAGGGAGCTGGCCGAGCTCGAGGCAAGTCGCGCCGAGGAGCTCGAACGCGAGCTCGGTGGACTGGTCGGCGAGGGCGAGCAGCAGGCCGCGCGGGTGAACGAGCTCGAGCAGGAGCTGATCGCCGCCCAGCAGTCGCGGGCGCGCGCCGAGGCGCTCGTCGAGCAGGCGCGCGAGGGGAGCGTGTGGTCGGCCACGTGGCAAGAGGTGCGGCGCGTGATCGAGGAGGGCGTCAAGCGCGTCGTGGCGCAACCCGACGAGCAGCGACGGCTCGCCGAGGCGGGCGAGGTGGCGGCTCGCGCCGAGCACGTCGCACGAGGCGTCGTCGAGTACGCGCTGAAGGGCGTACGCGCGGCCGAGGAGGTTCGGGAGCGGGCCGAGGCGGCGCTGCGCGAGGCCGAGCGAAGCTGTGCCGAGGCCCGCGAGCAGCAGCGCCGCACGCAGTGGCTGATCGAGCAGCGCCGCGCGGCTCCGCAGCAGGGGCCACTGGCGGTGCGCAGGGTGCAGCTGCAGGGCGAGCTGGAGGCCGAGCGCCGCCAGGCCGCGCAGCTCGCGCGCGAGCGGTCCCAGCGTCTCGAGCGCGTGCACAGGCTGCGCGCCCGCCACGCGGCCGACTCCGCGCTGGTGCCGCTCGCCGAGCGGCTGCTCGCGGCGCTGCAGAGCGCGGGGCAGCGCGTCGAGCAGTCGGTCGAGCGGCTCCAGGACGAGCTCGCAGGCGATCGCGCCGCGGGCGAGCAGATGACCGCCGAGCTGCGTGCGTGCGCCGGGGAGGAGGCGGAGATTCAGGCACAGCTGCGCGGCGCGGGAGAGCTGGTGACGGCGGCCGAGGTGGCGGCCCAGCGATTGCGCGACCAGCTGGGCGAGGCCGAGCAGGAGCTGCAGGGCATCGCCGACCGGCTGGGGCTGGAGCTTTCAGAGGTCCAGGCGGAAGCGGCCGACGAGCTGGATGAGGAGCAGGCGCAGGCGCTGCACTCGCGCGTAGCGCGACTCACCCGCCGTCGCGAGCAGCTCGGTCCGGTCAACCCGCTGGCCAAGCAGGAGTACTCCGAGGCGGTCGCGCACGTCGAGGAGATGGAGGGCCGGCGCGGCGATCTGGAGACGGCGCTGCGCGAGCTGCGCGCGATCATCCGCGACACCGACCGCCAGATCCAGGAGACCTTCCAGCAGACCTTCGAGGCGGCCGCGCGCAACTTCGAAGAGCTCGTCGGCGATGTCTTTCCGGGCGGCGCGGGGCGGCTGCGGCTCGTCAGAGAAGAGCAGCCCCCGCGCGCGGTGCTCGGCGGGCAGCCGCTGAGCGAGAAGCGCACCGGGCCTTCGCAAGCGCGGGTGGTCGGAGGCGCCGCGACTCAGGCCCCCGACGACGTGGACGCGGACGCAGCCGACGCGGCTGCCGAGCAGGAGGCCCAGATCGAGGAGCGCAGCGATGAGGAGCTTCTGGGCGTGGAGATCGAGATCACCCCCGCCGGCAAGTCGACCAAGCGCCTGTCGCTGCTGTCGGGAGGGGAGAAGTCGATGACGGCGCTCGCCTTCCTGTTTGCCGTGTTCCTCGCGCGTCCATGCCCCTTCTACATCCTCGACGAGGTCGAGGCCGCGCTCGACGACCTGAACCTCGATCGCTTTCTCGCGCTTCTGCGCCGCTACGCCGACCGGGCTCAGTTCATCGTGATCACCCATCAGAAGCGCACGATGGAGGCGGCCGACTGGCTGTATGGCGTGTCGATGGGCGGCGACGGGGTCTCCAAGGTCATCTCCAGGCGCCTGCCGGCGGCCGAGGCGCACGCGTCGGAGGTCGCCGAGGTCGCCTGATATCTTCGCTCGCCCCGTGGCGCACGACTGGAGCGATCTGTTCATCGTCGGAGAGCGCGACGGTTCGTCCGACCCCGGTAGGGGGGACAGCGAGGAAAGCGAGAGCGTCTCGGACTCGAGTCCTGCCAAGCGCGGCGGGCTGTTCAGGCGGCTGCGCGAGAGCATGGCGAAGACCCGCCAGGCGCTCGGCTCGGAGATTCAGTCGACGCTGTTCGGCGTGCTTGACGAGCACACCTGGGAACGTCTGGAGGAGGCGCTGATCATGGCCGACGTAGGCGCCGCGACGACCGCATCGGTCGTCTCAGCGCTCGAGACGGAGGCCGGCGAGGGGCGCCTCGAGGGCGGCGAGGCGCTCAGCGAGCGGCTGATCGAGTTGCTGGCGGAGACGACGCGCGTCGGCGATGGGCGCATCGACATCCGCAGCCGCCCGACGGTGATCATGGCGGTGGGGGTCAACGGGACCGGCAAGACGACGACGATCGGCAAGCTCGCGTGGCACCTGCGGCACGAGCTCGGTCGCACCGTCGTGCTCGGCGCGGCGGACACGTTCCGCGCCGCCGCCCGCGAGCAGCTGGAAGGCTGGGCGCAGCGAGCCGACTGCGAGATCGTGACCGGCGTCGCCGGCTCGGACCCGGGGGCGGTCGCCTTCGAGGCGATCGCGCAGGCGCGCGCCAAGGACGTGGACGTGGTGATCGTCGACACGGCCGGGCGCCTGCACACGCAGGACGACTTGATGGGCGAGCTGGCGAAGGTGCGCAGGGTGATCGAGCGGCAGCTCGAGGGCGCGCCGCACGAGACGCTGCTGACGCTCGACGCGACGACCGGTCAGAACGGGCTGCGCCAAGCCAAGCTGTTCGCCGAGGCCGCGCACGTCAGCGGCGTGGTGCTGACGAAGCTCGACGGGACCGCGCGCGGCGGGATCGCGCTGGCGATCGCGCGCGAGCTGGGCCTGCCGGTCAAGCTGATCGGGGTGGGCGAGTCGGTCGAGGACCTGCGCCCGTTCGACTCCGAGGAGTTCGCGCGAGCGCTGATCGCGCGGTGATAACCCGCGCCGCGCGGCTTGCGGACGGATAACCTGGAGCTATGGACGCATGGATCATCTGGCTGGTTGCGGCGTGCGTCCTTGGCGTGGGGGAGATGCATCAGGGCGGCTTCTATCTGGCGCCGTTCGCGGCCGGGGCGGCCCTGGCGGCGATCGTGAGCCTGATCGGCGTCAGCGCGCTGCTCTCGGGGGTCGTGTTCATCGCCTCCTCCGCGATCGTCTTCGGGACGCTGCGTCCGGTCGCCCGCCGCCATCAGCGCCTGCCACCGTCGATCCGCACCGGCGCGGCCGCGCTGGTCGGACGCCCGGCGCTCGTGCTCGAGCGGATCGCCAACGCCGAGGGCGTTGGCTGCGTGAAGATCGACGGAGGCGAGGTGTGGACGGCCCGCAGCTACGACGAACACGAGGTGATCGACGCGGGCGAGCGCGTCGAGGTTGTCGAGATCCGGGGCGCTACCGCGCTCGTGATGCACTAGAAAGGAACGCTCCATGGTCGCTCTCATCGTCATCGTGGTCGTGGTCGTGTTCGCGCTGGTCGTGGCCGCGCGCACGATCCGCGTCATTCCGCAGGCACGGGCGGGAGTGGTGGAGCGGCTCGGCCGCTACAGCCGCACGCTCGAGCCGGGGCTGACGATCGTCACGCCGTTCATCGATCGCGTGAAGCCGCTCGTCGACCTGCGCGAGCAGGTCGTCAACTTCTCGCCGCAGTCGGTGATCACCGAAGACAACGTGGTCGTGGGCATCGAGACGGTTCTGTACTTCACGATCACCGATCCGCGCTCGGCCACCTATGAAATCGCCAACCCGCTGCAGGCGATCGAGCAGCTGACGGTCACCACGCTGCGCAACGTGATCGGCGGGCTGACGCTCGAGGCGACGTTGACGGCGCGCGAGAACGTCAACACCGAGCTGCGCGTGGTGCTCGACGAGGCGACCGGCAAGTGGGGCATCAGGATCAACCGCGTGGAGATCAAGTCGGTCGACCCGCCGCCGGACATCCGCAGCGCGATGGAGAAGCAGATGCGCGCGGAGCGCGACCGCCGCGCGGCGATCCTCACGGCCGAAGGCGAGAAGCAGTCGCAGATCCTCACCGCCGAGGGCGCCAAGCAGGCGGCCGTCCTGACCGCCGAAGGCGCCCAGCAGGCGGCGGTGCTCGACGCCGAGGGCGAGCGCCAGGCGGCGATCCTGCGCGCGGAGGGCGAAGCGAAGGCGATCGACACCGTGTTCAGCGCGATCCACGAGGGCAAACCGGATCGCGAGCTGCTCAGCTACGAATACCTGCAGATGCTGCCACAGCTCGCCGAAGGCGACTCCAACAAGGTGTTCGTGGTGCCGTCGGAGTTCGCGCAGGCGTTCGGCGGGATCGGCGAGGCGCTCGCGCGGGGCGCGGCCGCGCCGGGAGCGCCGCCGCGTCGGCCACCCGCCGCGGGGCCGCCCGCCGCTCCCGAGCGCTGAGAGGCCCCGATGTTCGACTCGCTCGCCGAGAAGCTGCAGGGCACGCTCTCCGACGTGCGCAACCGCGGCACGCTCACCGAGCAGGACATCGACGCGGCGATGCGCGAGATCCGCTTGGCGCTGCTCGAGGCGGACGTCAACTTCAAGGTCGTGCGGGAGTTCAGCGCGCGGCTGAAGGAGCGCTGCCTGGGGGCCGACGTGATCGGCGGGCTGAACCCGGGCCAGCAGGTGGTGAAGATCATCGGGGAGCAGCTGACAGGGCTGATGGGCGGGGCATCCGCCGGGCTGAGCTTCTCGCCGCGTCCGCCCACGGTGATCCTGATGGCCGGCCTGCAGGGCTCGGGCAAGACGACTGCCACCGCGAAGCTCGCGAGGTACCTGCGCGAGGAGCACTCCTCGACGGTCGCCGTCGCGGCCTGCGACGTTTACCGTCCGGCGGCCGTCGAGCAGCTCGTGAAGGTCGCCGCGCAGGCCGGCGCGGAGACCTACGAGCAGGGCACGGACCGCGATCCCGTGGAGATCGCCGCGTGGGCGCTGGAGCGCGCCCGAGAGGACGGCAAGGACGTCCTGATAGTCGACACGAGCGGCCGCCTGCACGTCGACGAGGAGTTGATGGACGAGCTCGTGCGGATCCGCGAGGCGGTCAAGCCGCACAACGTGCTGCTGGTCGTCGACGCGATGACCGGCCAGGACGCCGTGAACGTCGCCGAGCAGTTCGCGGAAGCGGTGAAGTTCGACGGCGTGGTGATGACGAAGCTCGACGGGGACGCCCGCGGCGGCGCGGCGCTGTCGATCAAGGCGGTCACCGACAAGCCGATCCTGTTCGCCTCCACGGGCGAGAAGCTCACGCAGTTCGAGCGATTCCATCCCGACCGCATGGCCCAGCGGATCCTCGGGATGGGCGACGTGATGAGCCTGATCGAGCAGGCCGAGCGCCAGTTCGATCAGGACGACGCGGTCGAGCTCGAGCGTAAGCTGCGCCGCAACGAGTTCGACCTCGACGACTTCCTCGGCCAGCTGCGCTCGATCCGCAAAATGGGCCCGCTGACCAATCTCCTGGGCATGATCCCCGGGCTCGCCGGCGCGCAGCTGCAGAACATGAAGGTGGACGAGCGCGAGCTCGATCGAATCCAGGCGATCATCACCTCGATGACGCCCGAGGAGCGACGCCGGCCGGAGCTGATCAAAGGGTCGCGGCGGCTGCGGATCGCGCGCGGCTCGGGTACGAGCGTGCAGCATGTCAGCCGCCTGATCAAGCAGTTCGGCCAGACGCGCAAGGTGATGCGCCAGGTCGGCCGCGGCAAGATGCCCGACATCGGCGCGCTGATGCGCGGCGGCGGTTGAGCGCCCGGCCTCGACCGTGCGCACCGTCTAAGCTCTGTGCGCAGCACCAGGCATCCAGCAGAGAGGAACACGTGGCGGTTAGGTTGAGGCTCACACGGGTCGGCGGCAAGAAGGACCCGATTTGGCGCGTCGTCGTCGCCGATCAGCGCTCGCCGCGCGACGGCCGCGTGATCGAGACGATCGGTCACTACAACGCGCAGACCAACCCCTCGACGATCGTGCTGGACGAGGAGCGCGCTCGCAGCTGGCTGGCGCGCGGGGCGCAGCCCTCAGCCACGGTGCGCAAGCTGTTGCGCATCCAGGGGATCGAGGCTCGCGGCAGCTAGCGCCCCCGGCGGGCTAGCGCCCCCGGCGGGCACTCGAGTTGCCTCGCGACTCCGAGCATGACCGATCAGCGACCATCCAGCGACAGCGCCTCGAGCGAGGTCCCCAGGCGCCTGCTCGAGTATCTCGCCGAAGGCCTGGTCGACGAGCCCGAAGAGGTGTCCGTCGAGCAGTTCGACGGCGACAACGGGACGATCGTGCTCGAGCTGTGCGTCGGGGCCGATGACTACGGCAAGGTGATCGGACGTGGCGGACGCACCGCACACGCCCTGCGCACGGTTGTGAAAGCCGCGGCCACCGGCGAGGGCTGCCACGTGCTCGTCGACATCGTCGATTGAGCGCTCGCGGGACGATCGCCGATTCCTCGGGGCTGGAGAGCGGTTCACCGTGAGCGGCCAGGAGCCGGATCTGCAGGCGGGCCGCGTCGGCCGCGCGCACGGCCTGGACGGCAGCTTCTATGTGACCCGACCGGTGGCGAGGCTGCTGACGATCGGTGCGCGTCTGACGGTCGCCGGGCGGAGCGCCGCGGTCGTGCGTCGCTCGGGGACCGACGCGCGCCCGATCGTGCGCCTGGAGGGCGTCGAGGATCGCGACGCGGCGGAGGCCCTGCGCGGGATGGTGCTGAGCGTGGACGAGGCGCACGCGCCCGCGCTCGGCGAGGGCGAGTGGTGGGCGCACGAGCTGGAGGGTTGCGAGGTGCTCGACGACGGGCATCGGGTGGGGACCGTCGGGCGGCTGATCGAGCTGCCGTCCTGCGAGGCGCTCGAGGTGGTGCGCGAGCACGGCGGGGATCCGCTGCTCGTGCCGATGGTCAAAGACGCGATCCGTAGCGTGGACGCCGCCGGTCGGCGAATCGAGGTCGATGGGGAGTTCCTGGGCCTCTCCGAGCGCCCGCCCGCCGGTGGGGAGCCGCTCGCGCCAAGCTCCGAGCGCCCCGAGGATCGCCGTGGAGATTGACGTCTTCACGCTGTTTCCGGAGTGGTTTGGCTGGTTTCGCTCCCAGCGCCACGTGGGCAACGCGCTCGCCGGCGGTTCGCGCCTGGAGTGCGTGAACTTCCGCGATCACACGACGCTCAGCGGAGGGCAGGTGGACGATATGCCGTTCGGCGGCGGGGCTGGGATGGTGCTGCGCGTCGACGTCGTCGAACGCGCGCTGCGCGCTCGCTATGAGATCGACCCCCTCGAGTTGCGCCAGGAGCGGCGGGTGATCGCGCTGGCGCCGGGCGGGCGGGTGCTCGACGAGCGGCTCGTCGACGAGCTCACGGCCGAGCCGGCGCTGACGCTGCTGTGCGGCCGGTACGAGGGCTTCGACGAGCGCATCATCGAGCACTTCTGCAGCGACGTGCTGTCGGTCGGGCGCTACGTCCTCTCGGGCGGCGAGCTCGCGGCGATGATCGTGTGTGACGCCGTGCTGCGCAAGCTGCCGGGCGCGTTGGGCGACGACCGCTCAGCGGTCGAGGAGTCCTTCAGCGCTGCGCTGCAGGGGGACCCGGAGTATCCCCATTACACGCGGCCTGCAGAGCATCGCGGGTGGCGCGTCCCGGAGGTCCTGCTCTCCGGGCACCATGCGCGAATCGAGCAGTGGCGGCGCGAGCGCAGCCGCGAGCGCGGCGCGCTCGCGAGGGACGCCGCTCGATCTTCGCGCCCGCCCGCCGAGTGACGCTGCGCTCGATCCCCGTCCGCTACCATTCCAGGCCGCGCCGGCCGGGAGCCCGCGTTTGAGGATCCACCCCGGTCGCGAGGGCGCCACTCCTTCACCGTCATGAGCAGCGTCATCGAAACCATCGAGCGCGCGCAGCTGCGCCGCGTTCCCAACTTTTCGCCGGGCGACCGCGTTAAGGTGCATTTCCAGGTCATCGAGGGCTCTCGCCGACGCGTTCAGATCTTCGAGGGCGTCGTGATCAAGCGCCAGGGACACGGAACACGTGAGACGTTCACGGTGCGCAAGCAGTCCTTCGGGGTCGGCGTGGAGCGCATGTTCCCGGTTCACTCGCCGAAGATCGAGCGCATCGAGCTGGCCGCCCGTGGCGACGTGCGGCGCGCGAAGCTCTACTACCTCCGCGATCGCGTCGGCAAGCGCGCGCGCGTTCGCGAGCGCCGCTACATCGGTCCGGAGGAGACCGTCGAGCCGGGCCTGATGCACGAGCCGGAGGGGGCGACGGACGCCGACGGGCTGACCGCCGAGGAGACGGTCCTCGAGCAGGCGAGCACTTCGGAGGGGTCCAAGGCGCCGGGCGAGCGGGGCGACGGCGAGCCGCCGGCGGCCCAGGGCGGGGACTCCGGCGAGCAGGACGCAACGGCGCCGGAGGCGGCCGGCGAGCCGGCGGCCGACACCGAGCCGCCGCCCGACACCGAGCCGGCGGCCGACACGGAGCCCGAGCCGGACACCGAGCCGGCGGCGCTCGCGCAGGACGCCGCCGACGCCGGGCCGCAGGCTTCGGACGAACCCGCGGCGGGCGTCACGGACCCCCCTCTTGACGCCGGTGCAGACGAGGGAGACGTCGGCGGCGACGAGCCGAAGTGAAACTCGGCGCCAAACGGTCGAAATCGACCGTCAGCTCGATCGTCGAGCTAGTCGTGATCATCCTCGTGGCGCTCGGCCTGGCGCTCGCTATCCAGGCGTGGATCGTCAAGCCATACCGCATCCCCAGCGGCTCGATGGAGCCGACCTTGGCGATCGGCCAACGCGTGCTGGTCAATCGCATCGGCATGCACTTCGGCAAGCCGCACGTCGGCGAGATCGCCGTGTTCCATCCCCCCAAGGACGCCCAGCAGGAGGTCTGCGGCCCGACGCCGCACATGATCAAGGTCGGCGCGTCCGCTTGCTCGGAACCCGAGCGCGCGAAATCGGGCGTGAACTTCATCAAGCGGATCGTCGCCGGACCCGGAGACACGATCCGGATCGTCGAAGGGCATGTGATTCGCAACGGAAAGCGCGAGCCGGACTCCTACATCCGGCCGTGCCCCGGCGTGTCGGAGTGCAACTTCCCGATACCGATCAAGATTCCCGCCGATCATTGGTTCATGATGGGCGACAATCGTGGCGAATCCGACGACAGCCGGTTCTGGGGACCTGTCCCCACGGGATGGATCATCGGCGGAGCCTTCGCCACCTACTGGCCGCCGGACAAGATCGGCATCCTCTGAGCCGGTAGAAGGCGTGGACGCGGCGGACGACGTGGTCGCAGTGCGCGCCGCCGGCGCCACGTCGCGCCGCACCGGCAGCTCCGCCCGCGCCAGGCGTCGAGCGCGCCGCGACGGCAGCGGACGGCGGCTGTTCGCCTTCGACCGCCGGCTTGGCGTACCGCTGGTCGCCGGCGCCGACGAGGCCGGGAGAGGCTGCTTGGCCGGCCCGCTGGTCGCCGCGGGGGTGCTGTTCGACTACGACGCGCTGACCACTCGTGAGCTGCGCGCGCTGAGTGCGCTGAACGACTCCAAGCAGCACAGCGGCCAAGCGCGCGAGGAGCTCTTTCCGCTCGTGCTGCGCAGCGCCGCGCGCGTGGTAGTCGTCTCGCGCTGCGTGCGCGGGATCGACGCGCGCGGCCTGCACAAGACGAACCTCGCCGCGCTGCGCGATGCGATGCGGGCCGTGACGCGCGATGTGCCCGGTGAGGTGCTGTGCCTGCTCGACGGCTTCTCGGTCCCTCAGTTCGAGCGCCCGCAGCGCGCGATCATCGACGGCGACGCCACGAGCGCGGCGATCGCCGCCGCCTCGATCGTCGCCAAGGTGACGCGCGACCGCTACATGCGCCAAGCCGACATCGAGCACCCCGGCTGGAGCTTCGCCGAGCACGTCGGCTACTCGACGCCCGAGCATCGCCAGGCGATTCTCCGCCAGGGTGTCTCGCCGCTGCACCGCATGTCCTTTCAGTCGCTCGCCTACCAGCAGCTCGCGCTGTAGGGCCCGCGGCCCGTGCCCACGGCGCACGGCCCGGCGCGCGAGCGGTTGGTCCGGCGCGGCGCAGCCGGCTCGGCCTCTCACCAGGCCGCCTCGACGTGTTCGAGCGCCCGCAGCCTGCCGCGCGTGTCGATCGCCACGCCGATCGCGTCGAAGCGGATCGTGCGTACCACGGGCCGCCGCGCGCCCGCTTCGCGCAGCCAGGCGGCCGCGAGGCGTCGTAGCCGCGCGCGTTGGCGTGCGCCGAGACCGAGCAGCGGCTGCTGGTCGGGACGGATGCCCGGCTGCCGACCGCCGATCCGTCGAGTCTTGACCTCCGCAAAAACCAGCGTGCGTCCGTCATATGCGATCAGGTCGATCTCGCCGTGGCGCGTGCGCACGTTGCGCGCGAGCAGCTGGTAGCCGAGCCGGCGAAGGTGCTCGGCGGCGAGCGCCTCGCCCGACGCGCCGAGAGCACGCCTCGCCTCACGGGGCGCGTTCGTCGGGCGTCGGACGTCGAGTTGGGTCGCGGCTTTGGGGGTGCGCATCTGGATCGAGGCTACGGCTCGGTTGTGACGGCACTCGTTGGGCTGAATGCGGGAACGGTTCCGGAGAGTCGTACTCCCGGCAAATATCGGGTAGGTCGCTCAAGCTTCGCTGGAGAGCTGTCGAGAGGATCGCGAGCCGGCGCGGAGCTGCGCGTGCGGCGCCGTCGATATGAGCACCAACGGCACATTCTCCTGGGGGGCTGAAAGCCTCAGCCGCGGGGGCCGACGCCGCCGCGAGAGGAACGTCTCGCGGCGCGGCTCGCTGCTCGGATCGCGTGCTGCGGCCGTCTTCATCGACGGGCTCGTGCTGCTCGTGCCGGTGCTCGCGATCGCCTATTTGCTGTCGATCGTGTTCCCGCATCACGGCTTCTTCCGCTCGCATTCGGAATCGGGCAGCTCGACGTCGTTCGAGTTCCGGCTGGGCCTGCCGGGCGCGCTGCTCGTCTCGGCTCTCTCGCTGAGCTACTTCTTCCTGTGCGAGTGCTTGTTCGGCCAGACGATCGGCAAGCGGCGCATGGGTCTGTGCGTGCGCTCCTCCGCGGGCGGCGCGGCTGGCCTCAACGCGATCTCGGCGCGCACCGTCCTTCGCCTGGTCGACGGTCTGGGTTTGTACCTGCTCGGCGCCCTCGTCGCCATCCTCACCGGCGCTCGTCGCCGGCGGATCGGAGATTGGCTGGGAGGGACGGTCGTCGTGCGCGACGACGGAGGCCTCGAGGACCCGCCCCGGCATGAGCTGTGGCGGGTGCTTGCCTATCCGGTCAGCTGGGTGCTCGCGGTGATCGTGGCGACGTTCGCGCTCGGCCTCGGCGATGCCGTCGGCGCTGACGAACAAGCGCTGTCGCTGGTGCAGTCCTACGTGCGGGCCCGCGAGCACGGCGACGCTGCGCTCGCCTGCTCGATGCTCTCGCGCGAACAGCAGCGCGAGCTGGTGGCGCTCCAGACGAACGATTACCGCGCGGCCAGTGGTGCGCGCTGCCCCGCGTTCATTCTGCGCAGCGAGACCAACTCGCGCCTACTCAACCCAGCCCTCCCCGAACTGGTGGCGGGCCCGCTCACGGCCCGTTACAGCCCGCTCGGTGCGGTGCTGGTGAGCTCGGCGGATGTTCCCGACGTGGCGCTGCCGGCGATCTACGAAGGCGGCCGGTTGAAGCTCGACGTGCGCGCGCTGCAGCGAGTGGAGTTCGTGCGGGGATGCGTACAGGCGGGCCGGCTGAGCGCCGGGGAGTGCGGCTGCGCGTTCGCCGAGCTGCGTGAAGAGGGGCTGCTGGAGAGTGTGTTCACCGAGCGCGCCCAGGTGGCGATCCGCGAAAACCGGGCCCGCTGCACACGCGGCAGGGCCGGTTGAGGCCGAGAGCGAGGAGGCGGCCGCCTTCCGCCGTGCGTAGCGACGCCGTGCCGGTCGGATGCGCAGATGCAGGGGCCGTCGATCGGCGTCATCCGCCCCGCTCGCGTAGCCTGCGTGCCGTGCAAGACCCCCCGGCAGAGCCGCGAGCACCCGAGAGCTCACCCGACGGGAAACCGGCGACACGCGATGCGCGCGCCCGCGGGCCGGGGGCGATCGACGGCGTGACGGGCTTCATGGGCATGCGCTGGGAGGATCCGCAGACGGTTCGCCTGACGATCCGCCCGGAGCTGATCAACGCGGGCGGGCTGCTGTCGGGGGTGGTCACGTATGCGCTGGTCGACTACTGCATGGGCTCGACGCTGTGGGTGCAGACGACCGAGGAGGAGCGGATCGCGACGATCAGCATCTCGATCAACTACATCCAGACGGCGGTCGAGGGGGACATCGTGTGCCACACGATGCTCGACCGGCGCAACCGGCGGACGGCGGTGCTGCGCAGCGAGGTGCGCCACGAGGACGGCCGGCTGCTGGTGACGGCGATCGGCAGCTACACGATCTTCCCCAGGCGCCCGCACGATTCGGCCGCGCCCGCGTCCTGAGCGATGGCGGCCGGGGGTGCGGGCACGCGCACGGCGCTGACGATCGCCGGCTCGGACTCGGGCGGCGGCGCGGGCATCCAGGCCGACCTGAAGGCGTTCGCGCGCAGCGGCGTGCACGGAGCGAGCGCGATCACGGCGGTCACCGCCCAGAACACGGTCGGCGTGCGGGCGATCCATCAGATCCCGCCCGAGACGATCCTCGCGCAGGTTCGGGCGGTGCTCGAAGACATCCGCGTGGACGCGGTGAAGGTCGGCATGCTCGGCACTGCGGAGGGCGCGCTGGCCGTGGCGCGGGCGCTCGACGAGCTGCCGGCGGGCACGCCGGTCGTGGTCGACCCGGTGATCGTCGCCGAGTCCGGCGCGCGGCTGCTGGACGGTGACGCGCAGCGGGCGTTGATCGAGCAGATCCTGCCGCGCGCGAGCGTGCTCACCCCGAACCTGCCCGAGGCGCGCGCGCTGGCGGGCGATGCGGCGGTCGGGCCGTCCGCGGACGAGGACGCCGAGGCCGAGGCGCTGGCCCGGACGCTGCTGGCGCTCGGGCCGGGCGCGGTCGTGATCACGGGCGGGCATCGCGAACGGGCCGTCGACCTGTTTCTCGCCGCCGGAGATGACGCGCAGCCGATCGAGATCGCGGGCGAGCGCCACCCCGACGGGGCTGCGCACGGCTCGGGCTGCACGCACTCGTCGCTGCTCGCCGCCCAGCTCGCTCTCGGCTTCAGTCCACTGCAGGCGGCGCGCACGGCGCGTGCGCTGGCCGGCGAGGCGGTGCGCGACGGGTTGCGCGACGTCGGCGCGGGAGCGGGGCCGGTAGATGTGCTCGGCCTCGGCCGCACGCGCTCGCGCGAATAGGCACCGCGGCGCGGTCGCAGCCCAGAGCGTCGCGCCGCCCGGGCCGTCGAGCGCCGTCGGGCGCCTCCCGCGGAGCGCCGTTGACAGGCGCATGCCGACTGTGGTGTTGTAGCGATGGGAATACTCCGATCGGAGTACTCGGCTCCGACGGTTTGTTCGAATGGGATACGAGGAGGCAACGATGAGCGCGACGGAGATCGACGAGGCGAAGCTCGAAGCTTTCATGGGCCAGGCGGTGACCGACATGGGCGCGATCATCAGCGCGCCGCTGATGGTCATCGGCGAGAAGCTCGGCCTGTACAAGGCGATGGCGCACGCCGGGCCGCTGACATCGCAGGAGGTGGCCGAGCGCTCCGGCGCGGCCGAGCGCTACGTTCGCGAGTGGCTGGGGAACCAGGCGGCGGGCGGCTACGTGACGTATGACCCGGAGAGCGATCGCTACACGCTGCCGGACGAGCACGCTCTCGCGCTGGCCGACGAAGACAGTCCGTTCTACATCCTCGGGGTGTACGACTCGATCGCGAGCCTGTATGCGGACGAGGACCAGATCCTCGAGGCCTTTCGCAGCGGCGAGGGGATGGGCTGGCACGAGCACGATCACCGCCTCTTCCGCGGAACCGAGCGGTTCTTCCGGCCCGGCTACAAGGCCAACCTGGTGGCCGAGTGGATCCCGGCGCTGGACGGCGTGCAGGAGAAGCTCGAACGAGGCGCCAAGGTCGCCGACGTCGGCTGCGGGCACGGCGCCTCGACGATCATCATGGCCGAAGCCTTCCCGAGCTCGCAGTTCTTCGGCTTCGACTACCACGACGCGTCGATCGAACGAGCGCGTGAGGCGGCGCAGGAGGCTGGGGTTGCGGATCGCATCACCTTCGAAGTGGCCTCCGCGAAGGACTATCCGGGTGAGGGCTATGACCTGGTGTGCGTGTTCGACTGCCTGCACGACCTGGGCGATCCGGTCGGCGCCTCGGCACACGTCCTTCAGACGTTGGACGCCGATGGCACGTGGATGATCGTCGAGCCGTTCGCGAACGACCGCGTCGAGGAAAACCTCAATCCGGTGGGGCGCGTCTTCTACGGGGCCTCGACGGTGATCTGCACGCCGGCGTCGCTGGCCCAGGAGGTCGGGCTGGCGTTGGGCGCGCAGGCCGGCGAGGCCCGTTTGACGGAGGTGCTCGAGGAGGGCGGGTTCACACGCGTGAAGCGCGCGACCGAGACGCCCTTCAACCTGATCCTCGAAGCGCGGCCTTAAGGGGCGGCGCCCGAACGGCGTGGGGTTGGGAGCTTGTTTGCCATAATCCGCTGACGATGAAGCTGCTGCGCCTGAAGCCCGGTCATGGCGAGATATTGCTCGCGGAGGGCGATGTCGAGCTGCCGGAGCAGGAGCGGGAGTTGATCGAGGCGTTTCGCCGCGAGCTGGATGCCGGGATGTGGGCGGCTGTCCCGAGCGAGAGCCGCGACGGGCGTCGCCGGGCGGAGCTCGTGAAGAGCTTCGCCGACGTGCCGCGCGACGCCGAGCGCGTGATCTTCTTCCCGCGCGCCGCCGGCGGAGCGCCGCGGAGCGCTCGCTAAAGCGGAGATGCCGCTCGCGCTGGGCACCGCCGCGCTGGTCCTGGTGGTGCTGCTGTGGGAGCTGGCCCGTCCGCGCGTGATCCGCGCGCTGGCGCGCCTGCGCGAGAGCCGGCGTGAACGCAGGCGAGTGACGGCCGAGATCGGCTTTGACCCGGGCCGCGAGCGCCGCGCAGAGCAGCGAGCCCGCGAGCTGCTGCGCTCGTGCGTGGAGGAGCGCGACTGGGCGATGTACCGCGACCTCGGCTTCCTGCGCGTGTGGGGGGGCCTTGGCGAGCGCTCGCAGGCGCCTGGCGCGTCGTATGCCTACCTGATCTACCCGCACCGCCCGATCGTCGCGTATGTGCCGCAGACGGGCGCGCTGCTGAGCGAGTACTGCGTTGCGTTCCCCGATCATTCGCGCCCGTACGGCAGCGCGCGGCTGCCCGACTCCGACGACGTGCTGGCCAAGTGGATGGCGCTGCAGGCCGACGAGCGGCGCCTGATCTCGGAGGCCAATATGCACCTGCCGGGCCGGCAGATCGATCCCGAGCGGATTCGCCGCGACCTGGTTCGTCTGTCCGCTTGGGAGCGCGAGACCGGCGAGGGCGCAACGGATATCGTGCGCGCGGCGTGAGCACCACCACCTCCTTCGACGTCAAGCACCGCAGCCGCGCCCTCACCGAGGGACCGGAGCGCGCCGCGGCGCGCGCCTACCTGCATGGCATCGGCTACTCCGCGGAGGACCTGGCCAAGCCGATCGTCGGCGTGGCCCACTCGTGGATCGAGACGATGCCGTGCAACTTCAACAACCGCGTGCTCGCGGCGAAGGTCAAGGAGGGCATCCGCGCGGCGGGCGGCACGCCGATGGAGCTGAACACGATCGCTATCTCCGATGGGATCACGATGGGCACGGCGGGCATGCGCGCCTCGCTGGTCTCGCGCGAGGTGATCGCCGACTCGATCGAGCTGGTCGCGAGCGCCCACCAGTTCGACGCGCTGGTGACGATCTCGGGCTGCGACAAGACGATCCCGGGGACCGTGATGGCGCTCTCGCGCCTGAACATCCCAGGCTTGATGCTGTACGGCGGCTCGATCAAGCCGGGCTGGTACAAGGGCGCCGAGGTGACGATCCAGCAGGTCTTCGAGGCGGTCGGCGAGTTCGCCTCGGGCAAGATAACCGAGCAGGAGCTGCACGATCTCGAGGAGGCGGCCTCGCCGGGGGCGGGGGCATGCGGGGGCCAGTTCACGGCCAACACGATGGCGATGGCATTCGAGGCGCTCGGCATCTCGCCCGCCGGCACCTCGATGGTGCCCGCCGAGGATGGCCGCAAGCTGGAGGTCGCAAAGCAGTGCGGCGAACTGGTGATGGACGTGCTGCGACGCGGGCAGCTGCCGAGCGACGTGATCACCAAGCCGGCACTGGAGAACGCGATCGCGGCGGTCGCCACGAGCGGCGGCTCGACCAACGGCGTGCTGCACCTGCTGGCGGTCGCGCGCGAAATCGGCGTGCCGCTGGTGCTCGACGAGTTCGAGGCGATCTCCGAGCAGACCCCACTGCTGTGCGACCTGCAGCCGGGCGGGCAGTACGCGGCGACGGACCTGTACGAGGCGGGCGGCGTGCCGCTCGTGCTCGCCCGCCTGCTGCAGGCGGGCATCCTCAACCCGGGCGTGCCGACGGTGACCGGAAGGACGATCGACGAACACGCCGCGGAGGCGCAGGAAACCGAGGGCCAGAAGGTCGTGCGCCCGCTCGAGGACCCGATCAAACCGACGGGCGGCTTCGCGATACTGCGCGGCAACGTCGCGCCGGAAGGCTGCGTGGTCAAGCTGTCGGGGCACGAGCGACGCAAACACACCGGCCCGGCGCGGGTGTTCGACGGCGAGGAGGCCGCGATGGCCGCCGTCCTCGCTCACGAGATCCAGGCGGGTGACGTGGTCGTGATCCGCGGCGAGGGCCCCGCCGGGGGACCGGGCATGCGCGAGATGCTGTCGGTCACCGCGGCGATCGTCGGCGAGGGGCTTGGCGAGCAGGTGGCGCTGATCACCGACGGGCGCTTCTCCGGTGCGACGCACGGCTTCATGGCCGCGCACGTGGCACCGGAGGCAGTGCGCGCCGGCCCGATCGCGGCGCTTGCCGACGGCGACGAGCTGACGATCGACGCCGACAGCCGCCGCCTCGACGTGGCGCTGTCAGACGAGCAGATCGTCGCGCGCGTGAACGCGTACGAGCAGCCGCCGCGCGCGGAGGAGCACGTCGACGTGGCGATCAGGAAGTACGCAAAGCTCGTCGGCAGCGCCTCCGAGGGCGCCGTCGCGCTGTGAGCGCGGCGCGCTGAGCCGCGCGCGCCGCTGGGCGAGCTCGGCGCGCTGACTACTCGTCGAGGAATTCCTGCAGCAGCGCGTTGAATGCCTGCGGGCGCTCGAGCATTGCCATGTGGCCGGTGTCTTCGTACACGACTTTGCGCGAGTTGGGAATAAGCTCGGCGAACACGTCGGCGTCGCGCACGTTGATCAGCCGGTCGCTGTCGCCCCACACGATCAGCGTGGGGCAGGCAATCTCGCGCAGGCGCTCGCGGATCTCGTAGTCGAGGACGGCTTCGAGCCCCTGGACGAAGCCGGGCTTGCCCGCGCCGCGCACCTGCTCGGCGGCGAGCGCCGCCGGCAGCCGGCCGGGGTGGCGCACGACCACGCCGAGCGCCGCATCGCGCAGGCGCGCGCGCCTGGTGACGGCGTCGGACTTGGACGCCGCCCACGCCCCCGAGGCCATCAGGATCCGCTCGAGCCGTCGCATCGCCGGCAATACCCGCACGGAGCCGCGATGGCCGTGCGTGGAGATGCCGGCAGCGGAGACGAGCACGAGCCGCTCGACGCGCTGCGGGAAGGCGATCGCCAGCTCCGCGCCGATGAAGCCGCCCATCGAGTTGCCGACGACCGCTGCCGCGTCGATCTCGAGCTGGTCGAGCAGCCGGTCGAGCATGCGCGCGTAGCCGGAGATCGAGATCGTCTCGTTCGGCATCGGCGAGTGTCCGAAGCCCGGCAGATCGAGCGCGATCACGCGATGCTGCTCGGCGAAGGCGGGCAATTGCTCGAGCCAGTTGGGCCACGAGCCGGACAGGCCGTGCACGAACACGAGCGGCTGGCCGCCGTGCCGGCCGTCCTGCGATCGGTGCTCGGCGCCCAGCTCGATTGTGTTCACGGGCGTGCCGTCTACGATGAGCCAACGTTGAAGCCGGCGCCAGTCGACGTCCAGCCAGGCAGAGCGCGGTGCCGGTCCGTACACCTACGGTCCACCCGGCCGTGGTGGGAAAGAAGGCCCGATGAATGGCGGAGAGCTCACAGGCGGGAATCTATCGCGAGGGCCGCAGGCAGGGCGCGAGGCCGGTGACGGCGAAGTAGCAGTGGCGATGAGCAGCGGGAGGGATGACAGCGGCCGAGCCGGCGGCGGGCGAGCGCGTGCCGGCGCTGCGGTGCGCTTGCAGGAGGCGTGGCGGGGCGCGATCGGGCTGCTGATGGACGACCTGGTGCGGCGCGACGCGGCGGAGCGGACGCGGCGCGCGTATGGCGTGGACCTCGAGCAGTTCGCGCGGTGGGCGAGCTCGCAAGAGAAGGGGCCCGGCGAGATCGGTGCGAAGGAAGTGCGCCGCTACATCGCACATCTGTCCGAACGGGGCGCGGCGCCGAGCACCAGCGCGCGTAAGCTGGCGGCGCTGCGCGCGCTGTTCGCCAGCCAGCGCGAGCATGGCGAGATTCGCGAGAACCCCGCGGACCTTGTTTCCACCCCGCGGCGACCCTCGCATCTCCCGCGCGTGCTCAGCGCGCGCGAGGCGGCCGGCCTGCTGGACGGCATCCCCGCCGGAAGCCTGCTGGAGCTGCGCGACAGGGCGATGTTCGAGCTCGCGTACGCGTGCGGCCTGCGAGCGGAGGAGCTCGTGTCGCTGGGGGTGGCCGACATCGATTGGGACGACGAGCAGCTGCGCGTCGAGGGCAAGGGCCGCAAGACGCGCTTTTTGCCGGTCGGCGAGCCCGCGATCGAGGCGCTGGACGAATATCTGAAAAGGGCTCGCCCGGCGCTCACGACGGGCCGCGCCGGTCGCGCCTCGACGAGCACGGACGCGCCGCAGGCGCTGTTCCTGTCGAAGACCGGCCGCCGGCTGGGCACGAGCGATGTACGCCGGCGGCTGCGTACATGGACCGCGCGCGTGGGATCGATTGGCGAACGCAGCGGAGGCTCGATCTCGCCGCATGCGCTGAGGCACAGCTTCGCGACGCATCTGCTGGACGGCGGGGCGGATCTGCGCAGCATCCAGGAGCTGCTTGGCCACGCGAGCGTTTCCAGCACCCAGATTTACACTCGGGTAGAGTCCTCGAGGCTTAGAAATGCCTATGCGCGCAGCCACCCACGGGCCTGAACAGGGGGAGTAATAGCCCTGGAGACAAACGTCAAACCGATCGAGCTGCGAGAACTCTGGCGGCGATATAAGACCGATGGCGATAGTCGGGTTCGCGAGCGGCTGGTCGTCGCGTACTCGCCGCTGGTCAAGTATGTAGCCGGACGCACCGCCGCTGGATTGCCGCCGCACGTAGAGGAGGCCGACCTGATCTCCTACGGCCTGGTCGGCTTGATCTCGGCGATCGAGCGTTTCGATTTGTCCCGCGACATCAAGTTCGAGACGTACGCGATCATGCGCATCAAGGGCGCGATCATCGACGAGTTGCGCTCGATGGACTGGGTGCCGCGCAGCGTGCGGGCGCGGGCGCGCGAAGTGGAGCGCGCCAACGCGAAGCTCGAGAACCAGCTGCAGCGGGCGCCCAGCGATCGGGAGATCGCGGACGAGCTCGGCATTTCGCTCGACGAACTGAACGACTCGCTGCTGGCGATCTCGCACTCCTCGATGGTTGCGCTGGACGAGCTGTGGAGCGTGTCGGACTCCAGCGGCGATCAGGTGTCGCTGATGGACACGATCGAGGATCCCGGCGCGCCCGACCCCGCGCGGGCGCTTGACGTCGGCGACCTGAAGGACCGAATAGCCGACTCGATCGCCAAGCTGCCCGAGCGCGAGAAGCTCGTGATCGCCCTCTACTACTACGAGAACCTGACGCTTCGCGAGATCGGCGAGGTGCTCGGGGTGACCGAGTCGCGCGTCTCGCAGATGCACACGAAGGCCGTCCTGCGCCTGCGCTCGCGCATGCAGGAGGAGTCTTTCGACGATTAAGGGGGGACCACCGTGCATGCACGGTGGTCCGGGCCGGCGCGTGCGCCGGCCCGCGGGGGCGCGCATGCGCGCCCCACGAACTGCGAACTACGGTATCGGCCTATGCGTGGCCGGGTTCTGGGCCACGCGTGCGTTCGAGTCGGTAAACGGCATCCGGCCTCCTGGTCGAGCCGGGCTCCGCTTCTTGTTTCAATTTGTGACCGCTCCGCCCGCCACGACAGTTACATGGCCGGCCGTCCGGGCCGGCTGTGTCTCGAACACGGCTTGTGAGGTACGCGGGGTGAGGTCACGGTCGATCCCGATCTGCCCGTCGCGTCGAGATTCCGACGCCCGGGATTCCGGGCGACCGGCTTGCAATACCTTGGGCCAATATGCGAAGAGGGATAATGGCCGAGGTGCGCGTGCATGTCTGAGCAGAACGTCGAGCTCCATCGCAGCGTCGCAGCGGCGTACACCGCGCGCGACGTCGAGGCGTTCATCGCGTGCTTCGATCCGGCCGTCGAGTTCCACACGGAGTTTGCGGCGCTCGGCGGCCGATATCACGGGCGGGATGGCGTGCGTGCGTTCCTTCGAGACTTCGAGGACGCGTGGGGAGCGGAGATGCGCATCGGACCCGAGACATACTTCGACCTCGGCGAGACTACGCTCCTTTTCCTCGTGGCGCGTGCGCGTGGAAGTCGCAGCGGTGCGGAGGTTGCGATGCCGACCAGCCACGTGATCAGGTGGCGCGACGGCCTCGTGATCTCCTTCAGGGGGTACGCGAACAGAGACGATGCACTCCGCGATCTTGGCGTGTCCGAGGACGCTCTCGTTCCGATCGAACCGTGAGTCGCAGCACTTCGGTTGGTCGGGCTGGCGGCTCGGCGCCCTCTCGTGGGGCGAGGTGCCGAGGTCTCCCTCGCCGAAGTCCTGAGACCGTTCGTTCCCGCACGACGGCCCGTCACCGCCCGTAGGCCCGGCGTGACAGCCTCGGCTGGCGCGATCCTGGGATAACCGTTAGGTTCCTCGCGTGCCTAGCGAACCGGCCACCGTGCTTGTGATCGGCGCGCAAGGCGTGCTCGGGCGGATGTGTGCGGAGGCTCTGCGCAGTGCTGGGCTTGATGTGATCCGCGCCGGACGGCGGCCGGAGGACTCCCCCGACTTCCGACTCATCGATCTCGACGACCCGCGTGCGGTTGCCGAGGGTTGCGTTGGTGTCGACCTCGTTGTCTCCACGGTCCGCCACCCTGCGCATTCTGCCGAGCGTGCCGTCGCGCGCGAGGGCGGCACGCTGCTGAACGTCGCGAGTCTGTGGGCGCAGGACCGCGAGCAGCTCAAGGCTGACGCTGCCGGTGCGCGAGGGCTCGTGTGCCTCCACGCGGGTCTGGCGCCGGGTGTGTATTCGCTGGCCCTCAAGGAGATGCTCTCAGAACATCCAGAGGCGGACTGCCTCCAGATCGCCGGCGCTCACTCCGTGCTTCAGACCAATGGGCGTGCCGCCATGGTCGATTTCGGGTACCCGGTGCTTACCAGCGCGCGGCGGCATTCCACGCGGGTGTTTCAGTTCCCGGCGCCCATCGGCCGACGACGCTGCATGCTTGTCGCGGGACCCGAGTGCGGCTTCTTCGGGGAGCTGGCGGTCGGCCGCACCGCCCATCTGTACTTCGCTGCGCTCGAGCGCGCGGGACAGGCGGAGCTCATCGCGCTGAATGCGCTCGGCCTCTGGAAAAGGGTGCCCCTGGCGTTCTTCACGCTCGGGAGCAGTTGGCGCGCACGGCGCACGACCAGCGAGCCCCACCGCAACATCCTCGCCGTCATCCGCGGCCAAGAGCGGCTTGCGGCACGCGTTGTGGAGGGCTCGGGTGACTACCAGATGACCGCAGCGGCGACCGTTGTCTTCGCTCAAGCCCTGCTGGATCGGCGCGCCGACGACCCCAACCTGTCCGGAGTCCTCGGCGCCGAGGAGATCTTCGACCTCTCCGAGCTTCGTAACGGCTTCGAGAGCCGCGGCATTCGAATCATGCCGCTGCCTTGACCGATCGCGCGTTCTCAAGAGACATTCCTGAACAGCGACATTCGATGCCGCGCCATGCGCATCGACCGCGCGTTCGTCCGCATCACGATGAGAATAGGATCGTGCGGTGACGACTCGTGTACTCGTGCTGGGGGCTGGCTTCGGCGGGCTGGAGCTCGCGACGATTCTCTCGGACGAGCTCGGCGACGGCGTCGAGGTGACGCTGATCGACAAGAGCGATTCCTTCGTGTTCGGCTACGCCAAGCTCGACGTGCTGTTCGGCCGCACCGAGCCGGCGGCGGTGCGGATGGCCTACCGCGACATCGCAAAGCCCGGCGTGCGCTTCCTGCAGGAGACGATCACGGCGATTGACCCGCAGGCGCGCACCGTCAGCACCGACGCAGGGACGCACGAGGCCGACGTGCTCGTCGTGGCGCTCGGGGCGGATTACGACATGGACGCCACGCCCGGGTTGGCTCAGGCCGGCAACGAGTTCTACTCGATGGCCGGAGCGGAACGGCTCGCGGGGATCATTCCGACGTTCTCAGCGGGCCGGGCGATCGTGGGCGTGTGCGGGGCGCCCTTCAAGTGCCCCCCGGCGCCGAGCGAGGCGGCGCTGCTGCTGCACGACCATCTGTCCGCGCGCGGCGTCCGCGAGGAGTGCGAGATCTCCTTCGTGATTCCGCTTCCCAGCCCCGTCCCGCCTTCGCCGGATACCTCGCGTGCGCTGGTCGCCGCGTTCGCCGAGCGGGGCATCGAGTTCATCCCCGAGCGGCGCGTGGCGTCGCTGGATGGACAGCGTGGCGTCGCCGTGCTCGACGACGGAGGCGAGATGCCCTACGACCTGTTCCTCGGCGTGCCCAAACACCGCGCGCCGGACGTCGTGGTGGCGAGCGGCATGACGGACGACGAGGTGTACGTGCCGGTCAACCCGCGGACGCTGCAGACGCGCTTTCCGGGCGTGTACGCCGTCGGCGACGTCGCGCAGGTAGGCGTTCCCAAAGCGGGCGTGTTCGCCGAGGGTGCGGCGCGCATCGTCGCGACATCGGTGATCGCGGACCTCGAGCGCGGCGAGCAGCCGGACGCATACGACGGGCGCGGGTCCTGCTACATCGAGTTCGGCTCCGGTCGCGTCGGTCGCGTCGACGTCGACTTTCTCTCCGGACCGAAGCCGACCGGGACCTTCCAGGCGCCCTCGGGCGAGCTCGTGCGCGAGAAGCAGCACTTCGGCTCCAGTCGCCGGGCTCGCTGGTTCGGCTGAGCGAAATCGACCGCACGAGCTCCGGGTTCACCGACGCCGTGCGCGACGAGGCACGACGGTGCTCGCGCCGCGCGCGAGGCCAAGCAGCAGCACCGTCGTCGCCTAGAACCGCGGCTTTCCCTCGTCGAAGCGCTCAAGCCCGTCGTCGGGGATGGCCTCCCAGGACGCTGCGTAGGCGACATAGGTGCGCCAGCTCGGACGCACGCCCGGATCGCCGTCGAAAGCTCCCATTCGCACGCTCATTTGCGTACGGTCATCTGGATTGCGACTGAACAGATGTGCCCCGCACTCGCAGCAGAAGCACTTCTCGAACCCACCGTCCGGATGACGCCACGCCTTCACGGAATTGTGCCCCCGCGTCAGCCGAAACGTGCCACCGTCGATCCTTGCCTGTGCCGACGCGGCCGTTCCAGTGCGTCGCTGGCAGCGCGTGCAGTGGCAGTAGCCGGCGGCTGCCGGCGGCTCGGTGAGCTCGAAGTGGACCCGGCCGCACAGGCAGCGTCCCGTCAGCGTGTGAGTGGTCACGATCGTGCCCGGCGGGATGGGCGTTCGCCGGCGCATGTCTCGTGCGGTCCCTCCGGCAGGGGGTCCAGCTCGAGGCCATCGGGAGCCTCCTCGTCGCCAGCGTGCTCGAACAGCGTCGGCATCCTCACGGCGCGATGCTAGCGCGAGCGCGCGAACCCAGCGGGCGGCAGTGCGCGTCTGGGCGGCCGGCCCAGGCACGGCAGGCTTCGAGGCTAGGCTACGAACGGCCCGTCTAAAGGCCTAGCGCGAAGCTACAAACGGCGATATTGTGCGCGCAAGCTAGGAAGGAGATCGTATGCGAGCAAATGGAGACCGCCCGCCGGCGGATCGGATTCGCAATGTCGCCCTTGTCGGCCACCGCGGGGCCGGGAAGACCTCGCTGCACGAGGCGCTGCTGTTCGAGGCTGGAGCTACCAGCCGGCTGGGCTCGGTACCTGACGCGAGCACCGTGTCGGACGCCGATCCCGACGAGCAGTCGCGGCAGATGTCGATCTCGGCGTCGCTCAGCTCGTTTCAGTGGCGCGAGCGCAAGATCAACCTGCTCGACACGCCCGGCGACCCGAGCTTCGTGGCGGACGCGCTGGGCGCCCTGCGGGTGTGCGAGTCGGCCGTGTTCGTGGTCAACGCGGTCATGGGCGTCGAGGTCTCCACCAGCCGACTGTGGGCGCGGGCGGCCGAGCTCGACATCGCGCGAATGCTGTTCGTGAACATGCTCGACCGCGAGCGCGCCGACTTCTACCGCGCGCTGGAGCAGATCAAGCGGGCGTTCGGGCCGCATGCGGTCGCCACGGAGATCCCGATCGGCGTCGAGCAGGACGTCGAGGGCGTCATCGACCTGGTCGACATGAAGGCCTTCCGCCAGGACCGATCGCAGGCCGGTCAGCCAGAGCGCGGGGCCTGGAGCGAGATAGAGATCCCCGGCGAGCATGCCGAGCGCGCGCAGGAGTACCGCGAGAAGCTGATGGATGAGATCTGCGAAGTGTCAGATTCGCTGATGGAGCGCTATCTGGAGGGCGAGGAGATCTCCCACGAAGAGATTGTGGACGCCCTGAAGGACGGCACCAACCACGGCAAGATCTTTCCCGTCGTGTGCGGTGTGGCGACGCGCAACCTCGGCACGGCGCGCCTGCTCGACGCGATCGTCGAGGACCTGCCCTCGCCGGTCAAGCACGGCGCTTTTCGCGTCGGCGAGGTCGAGCTCGAGCCTTCCGAGGAGAAGGAGCTGTTCGCATACGTGTTCAAGACGCGGGCCGACGCGTTCGCCGGGCGGATCAACCTGCTGCGCATCTACCAGGGCGTGATGTCGGCCGACAGCCACGTGCTGAACACGCGCGCGCACGTCAAGGAGCGCATCGGCCAGCTGCTCGTGTTCGCCGGCAAGGAGGTGCGCCACGTGCACGAGTTCGGCCCGGGCGACATCGGCGCCGTGGCGAAGCTGAAGGAGACCCGCGCCGGCGACTGGCTGGCTGCCCGCGACGAGCCGATCGAGATGCCGCGCCTGAAGCTGCCGGCGCCGGTGATGGCGTTCGCGATCGAGCCGAAGAGCAGGGGCGACGAGGAGAAGGTCTTCGCGTCGCTGCGCCGCCTGCAGGAGGAGGACCCGACGATCGACCTGCATCGCGACCAGCAGACGGGCGAGCAGATCGTCGCGGGCCTCTCTCAGGTGCACGTCGAAGTGATCGTCGATCGGCTACGCGATCGGTTCGGCGTCGAGGTCATGCTGCAGCCCCCGCGCGTGCCCTACCAGGAGACGATCCGCGCCTCGGCCAAGGCGCACGGCAGGCACAAGAAGCAGTCGGGCGGGCGCGGGCAGTTCGGCGACTGCCACATCGAGATCGAGCCGCTGCCGATCGGGGAGGACTTCGAGTTCGTCGACAAGATCAAGGGAGGCGTGATTCCCCACTCGTTCATCCCGGCGGTCGAGAAGGGCGTGCGCGAGGCGATGCAGGCCGGCGTGCTCGCCGGCTACCCGGTGAAGGGCGTGCGCGTGCGGCTGTTCGACGGCTCCCACCACTCCGTCGACTCCTCGGAGATCGCCTTCAAGCTGGCCGGCCTGCAGGCCATGAAAGAGGCGTTGCAGCAGGCCGATCCTGTGCTGCTCGAGCCGATCATGCTCGTGACGCTGTCGGTTCCGGAGGCGTACGTCGGCGACGTGATCGGCGATCTGAACAGCCGCCGCGGCCGGCCGCAGGGCATGGAGCCGGTCGGCGCGATGACCGAGATCAAGGCCGAGGTGCCGATGGCCGAGATGCTCACCTACGCGCCCGACCTGCGTTCGATCACCGGCGGGCAAGGCGACTACACGCTGGAGTTCCTGCACTACGAGGAGGCCCCCGGGCATCTCGCCCAGAAGGTCGTAGAGCAGGCCTCCGACGAGCGCGCGGCGACGCACGCCTGAGGGCCGTCGCGACGCGCGTCCCGGGGCACCGCGACGCCCGCTCGGGGCGTGACCGCGACGCGCCGCCGAGCGCACGCGGCTACCCTGCTGGATCTATGGCCACGCGCACGATCGTCACCTCGCAGCCCGACGTCGCCTGTGACGTATGCGAGCGGCGACTGCTGCGCGGCGAGCAGCATGAGCTTTTCGTTGCCGCCGGTCGCCCGCGCACCGTTTGCGAGCTATGCGCGCCGCGCGCCGCGCACCAGGGCTGGCAACGCGAGAGCGATCGCGAATCGTTGAGTCCCGCGCCGCTGCGTACCGGACGCGGGCGGAATCTCTTCGAGAGACTGCGCCAGGTCGGCAGGTCGGCGGCCGCCGAACCGGCGCCAGCGGGCGAGTGGCGCGAGCGCGAGCCGCAGCCTTATGACTTCTTCGACGGCGCCGGCGCGGAGGCCGGTAGCCACGCGGAGCTCGGCCGGCACGCGCCGCGCGAGAGGGCGCACGCGGCGGATGCGGCCCCCCCGGCGCTCGACGAGTCCTCGCGCGCTCCGGCCGACGGGCCATTGGAGAACGCGCTCGCGGTGTTCAACGCCGGCGAGTATCCGCGCCGCGTCGCCAGCCTGACGCGCTCGCTTGGCGTGCCGGAGGTGACCGTCAGGCCCGGCGTGGCTGTCGCGAGCTCGATCGTGATCGTCGTCGCATGGGAGCTGTGCTGGTACACCTACGAGGTCGATCTCGACGACATGCAGGGCCCCGAGGCGCGGGCGATTGCGCAGGGGACGGAGCTGTCCGAGCTGGGCGAGGAGGATCGACTCGCCAACGCCCGTGCGGACGAGCGCGGCGCGCTCGCCGTGCTCTGATCACCGCCGGTGGAACGCCGCCGTGTCCGCACGCGGCCTCGTCGGAGCAGGCGGGGATGGCTCGCGGGGCCGGCGTGGATGGCCGTGCAGGGCTTGCTTATCGGCGGGCGCGGAGTAAGATCGTGCGGCGATGATCTATTGCGTTGTCCCGAGACCGCTCACCGATGAGCTGTACCCAAAGCTCGTGGAGTACTACGCGGGCGAGGAGAACGTGACGGTGATCGTCGACCGACGCGAGTTCGACCGGCGCGCCCGTCGCGGACGATCTGTCGCGGCCGAGGCGCCTGAGGCACAGCGACGCGTCGTGCGCGACCGCCGCCGGGCACGTGTACCGGGGGATCTCCCGCCGCTCGCACGCGCGCTGGCCTAGCCTCGTTGGTTCGGCACACCGGATGAAGGTCGTCGTGCACGTCGACGGCGGTGCTCGCGGCAACCCCGGACCGGCCGCGGCCGCCTGCGTGCTCAGCTCGCCGAGCGGAGAGCCGCTGGGCGAGCACGCACAGCTGCTCGGCCACGCGACGAACAACGTGGCCGAGTATCGAGCGCTGCTGCTCGGGCTGGAACAGGCGCGCAAGCTGGGCGCGAGCGAGGTCGAGGTGATCGGCGACTCCGAGCTGATCGCCAAGCAGGTGACGGGCGAGTACAAGGTCAAGAACGAGACGCTGAAGCCACTGCATCGAGAGGCGACGGAGGCACTGCGCGCGTTCGATCGCTTCTCGGTCCGCACCGTTCCGCGCGCGCAGAACGCGCGCGCCGACGCGCTCGTGAACGCCGCGCTCGACCAGGCTCCAGACGGCCGCTGATCGGCGCTGGCCGATCTCCGATCGGTCTGCGTCCTCGATCGCTCGTGTACCGATCGTCGATCAGATGCGATCGACTGATCGGCCAGCACACTTCGCTCTCTGCGTCCCTGTCTCGCTTGACCATCGACCGTCTCGGCGGTGCGTCGAAGATTGACGGCCTCAGCGCAGTGGCTTCGCGGAGCGTGCGATCGCGAGCATCTGTTCGTTCGAGAGATCCTCGAGCAGTGTGTTCGTCAGCCAGTAGACCATCTTGCCCCGGCGCCAGGCAACCACGTGGATGTGGCTGCCGTCGGTGAAGATCATGTACGTGACGTGGTTGATTTTGCGCTGTTCGTTGGGGTGGGCGATGATCGGCGGCTTCCGCCAGTCGGTCCCCGCGAAGTCGTAGTAGCCGCCCAACGCGTTCGCACGCCAAACAGCGACGTACGCGTGGCGAAGGCGCTTGCCCTGGTCGCGCACGTTGTATGCGCGCGCGGGCTGCTCGACGCTCGAGGCGGTCTGCAGCGACGGGTAGAGGACCTTCATGGGCATGTTGATCGTGCCTTTGGCCAGTTCGGCCTCCCCCGCGGAGCCCGACGACGTCAGGCCCAACGAGGCGGCGGTCGGCGTGGAGGAACGCTTCGCACGCGAGTGGCGGCGACCGCGCCCGTTCGCACGCGCGATGTTCGGCTTCGGTTTGGCGACCTTTTGGGTCCCGTTGAGGAAGTCGTCGAGCGTCGCACGCTCGAGCGCTTCGGTGCTCGTCACGTACGAGCCGCCCTTTAGCGGGAAGTTGGTGCTCGTAGCGCGGAACTTGACCTGGCGCAGCGGCTTGCCCTGTGAGAAGCCGATCAATTTGGCCAGCTCGAGCACGCGGTCGGCCGACGAGCTGAAGCCGGCGGTGACGATCGCCTTACCGACGACCTTCGCAACGTGTTCGACCTGTCCCAGCAGGTCTTCCGCTGACACCTGCTCGCGCAGGGCGCGCAGGAAGTCCTGCTGGCGGGCCACGCGCACGAAGTCCGAGTCCCCGTGGCGGTAGCGGACGTAGCTGAGGGCGTTGTTGTAACAGAGCTTCTGGTAACCCGGCTGCAGGTTGATTTCCGAGTACACTTCGCCGCCTTCGCCGTTGATATGCAGGTAGCGGTGGTCGACGTTGACGTACACGCAGCCCAGCGTGTCGACGATCTTGATGAAGCTCGCGAAGTTGACGTCGACGATCCCGTTGATCACAAGACCGGGAAAGACCTCTTTCTGGATCGTTTCCGCAGCGAGTTCCATCGAGCCTTTGACGCCGCCGAGCTTCGCGCCGTAGGTGTACGCGGCGTTGATCTTTTCCTGCGGGTAGTACTCGCCTTTACGGCTTTTTATGTTCACGAGCAGGTCGCGTGGGATTGACATCACCGAGGTCTGTCCCTGGTCGGGGTCGAAGCGCACGAGCAGCATCGTGTCGCTGTGCGGCGGGTTGGTGCGGTCCAGCGCGTCCTTGGACTTGGCGCGACGATCCGAACCGAGCACGAGATAGGTCTGCGGGCCGCCGCTGTACGGATGGATGATGCCCTTGGGGAGCGGGACCGTGTTTTCGAACACCACTTTGCCGACTTTTTCCAGGTCGTTTATGGCGACCGTCGCCGTCGCGCCGCCGCTCAGCGCCGCGATCAGCACCCCGGCGACGGCAAAGCGCTTCCACATGCCCCATGACAGGGAAGGAGGGCGCTGCTCATCCATGGAGTGTCAGCAGGGAGCGGCTCATAGGCTGGGCGCTACCAGGCGCCGGCCCCCCGGCACGGCGCGCACGTGCGCCTAGGGTAGCGGCCTGGTCGGCGTGTCCGCTCCGGGACGCGAGGTAGGCTCGGTCGCGTGCTGAGCGCCAGAAACCGCGAGCTGCTGGGCCTCGTGCCCTCCGCGCTGCTCGTCATCGCTGGCTTCACGGCGATCTTCATCCAGGCGGAGAACAACGCGCCGGGGGCCTCGACGAACCTCACGCTGAACCACGCCTCGAGCGTCTCGCTGACGTACGGCGCGATCTTCCTCGGGCTGACCCTCGCCGCGCACATGGTGATCCGCTACGCGCTGCCGCACGCCGACCCCTACCTCTTCCCGCTGGGCGCCGTGCTGGCGAGCGTGGGGATCGTGATGGTCTATCGCATCGACCCGGTGCTGGCCCGCCAGCAGGCGCAGTGGCTGGTCCTCGGGCTGGTGCTCTTCGCGGCTACGATCCTCGCCCTGCGCGGCCGTGGGGTGGGCGTGCTCGAGCGCTACCGCTACACGATCGCGGCCGTCGGCATTGGCATGACCGTGCTGCCGCGCCTGCCCGGCATCGGCGAGCAGGTCAACGGCGCCTATCTCGACATCCACGTCGGCAGCGTCTCCTTCCAGCCCTCGGAGCTGGCGAAGATCGCGATCGTGATCTTCCTCGCCAGCTACCTGCGCGACAACCGTCAGCTGCTCGTGACCGCCGGACGTCGCGTGCTCGGCTTGACGATCCCGCCGATGAAGCAGTTCGGGCCGATGCTGATCGTGTGGGGGGCCGCGATGGGCACGCTGCTGCTCACGCGCGAGCTCGGTACCTCGCTGATGTTCTACGGGGCGTTCCTCGCGTTGCTGTACGTCGCCACGGGGCGCTTCTCGTTCCCGCTGATCGGCCTCGTCCTGTTCGCGCTCGGCGCCTGGTTCGTGACGGGCCACGTGAGCCATGTGCACTCGCGCGTGCTCGCCTGGGAACACCCCTTCGACCCGGCCCTCTACAACCGCCCATTCGGCGGCAGCTACCAGCTCGCGCAGTCGCTGTTCGCGCAGGCCGACGGCGGCCTGCTGGGGACCGGCTTCGACCAGTCCCTGCTGCGCCTGCCCCATCAGGCCGGGCCGATCCTGCCGGTCCCCGAAAGCGACACGATCTACGCGGTGATCACGAACGAGCTCGGCCTGGCGGGCGCCGCTGCGCTGCTGATCGTGTACCTGCTGTTCGTCGCGCGGGGGCTGAAGACCGCGGCCCTGGCACGCGACTCCTTCTCTAAGCTGCTCGCGACCGGGCTGTCGTTCGTCGTCGCGATGCAGGTGTTCGTGATCGTCGGCGGCGTGACGCGCGTGATCCCGCTGACCGGCGTGACGCTGCCGCTCGTGGCCTACGGCGGCTCCTCGGTGGTCATGAACTTCGTGCTGCTCGCGCTGTTGCTCGTCGTCTCAGACCGCGCGCGCCGTCCGTACGAGCGACGCAAGCGCGCCTGACCGTTCGGCGCCGCGCAGAGCGCCGGCCGGGCGGTCGAGGGCGCCCAGGCGGCGGTGCTCCGCAGGGGACGCGCGCGCCCCGTCGAAGACCGTCGCCTGATGGGGAGCTCTACGATCGCCCGCGCCAAGCCCCGCCTGCTCTTTCTGGCGCCGGCGAGACCGGTGCACAACCGCTACCGCGGCCTGGTCGAGCGGCGTCCGGCCGCCGAGCGGATCTGCTCGGCCGCGGGCCTGCACCGGCGCCCGTGGCTGGAGCGCCTGCGTCGCGCACTCGCCGAGGAGGCGTTCGTGCTGCACTACCAGCCGATCGTCTCGTTGAGCGACGGGCGGGTGGCGCACCACGAGGCGCTCGTGCGCCTCGCCGATGAGCCCGATGGGAGCTTGATCGCGCCGGCGGCCTTCCTCCCGGCGGCCGAGCGCTACGGCCTGATCCGCGAGATCGACAGGATGGTGCTCGACAAGGTGGCCGCCACGCTGGGCGACGAGGCCGAGCGCTACGGCGGCGCCATCGCGATGAATCTGTCGGCCCTGTCGATCACCGACCGCGGCATGCTCGCGCACATCGCGCGCGGGCTCGAGCGCCACGGCGCCGACCCCGCACGCCTGGTGATCGAGCTGACCGAGACGGCGTCGATCTCCGACATGCCGCGCGCCAAGGCATTCTGCGTGGGGGTGCAGCGGCTGGGCTGCGCGGTCGCGCTCGCCGGCTTCGGCGCCGGCTTCGGCTCCTTCCACTACCTCAAGCACCTGCCCTTTCGCTACCTGAAGATCGACGGCGACTTCATCCGCGGCCTGCCCGACTCGCCCAACGATCAACTCGTCGTCAAGGCGCTCGTGGGGCTCGTGCGCGGCATGGGCCGGCAGACGATCGCCGAGTTCGTCGGAGACCAGCCGACGATGCGGCTGCTGCGCGACTTCGGCGTCGACTACGCGCAGGGCTTCGAGGTCGGCCGCCCGCAGGCGGCGATGCTGGCCGCGGCCGCCGCCTAGCTAACGCGGCTGGGGGAACTGCCCGCGCATTGCCGCTTCCCACGCACGGTCGGGGAGCAAGCGTCGCAGGCCGATCATCAGCTTGGCGGACGGCGTGATCGTGATGCGCGCCGGCGGGCGGCGGCGCTTGAGGGTCCTCTCGATCACCTTTGCGACGCGCTCGGGGCCCGCTCCGAACCGGCGCATCGGGCCGTCGTAAGCGCCCTTCGTGACCGCACCGACCGTCGCGTTGAACGTCGCGTAGGGATCGTCGCCGGGGATCGTCGCCTCGGCCATGCTGGCCGTCGCTGCCTCGCCGAACTCGGTCGTGATGAGGCCTGGCTCGAGCAGGACCACATCGATGCCGAAGCCGCGCAGCTCATAGCGCAGGGCGTCGGAGATCGCCTCGAGCGCGTGCTTGGTCGCGTGGTAATGGCCGCCGCCGGGAAACGACAGCCGCCCGCCCATCGAGCCGAGGTTGACGATCTTCCCCCAGCGCTGAGCGCGCATCTTCGGCAGCACGAGCTGCGTGAGCCGCACGAGCCCGAAGACGTTCGTCTCGAACTGGCGACGCGCGGCCTGCAGCGGAACGGTCTCGATCGCACCGCTCTGGCTGTAGCCGGCGTTGTTGATCAGCACGCCGACCGCGCCCTCGGCCCGCTCCACCGCGTCGACGGCCGCGACCATCGACCCCTCGTCGGTCACGTCCAGCGCAAGCGTCTTCGCGCCTGCGTCGCCCAGCTCGGCGATCGACTCGACCCGGCGCGCCGTCGCGTACACCGGCCAGCCGGCGCCCGCAAGCCGCAGTGCGGTGGCGCGCCCGATGCCGGAGGAACAACCCGTTATCAGCACGGCCTTCGACGGCTCGGACATGCGCGCAGCATATATCGAGGCGGTAGTGGCTGTGGGCTTTTTCGCTTGCTAGTGCGAAAGTCGCACCCGTGGGTACCCGTTGAAACCCATGAAAAACTGGCACGACTGGCACGAAAACTGGCACGAAAAAGCCCGGACCAAACAACAGCCCGGGCTCGTCCGACAGCCGACGGCAAGTGTCTAGGCAGCGACCACAGCGGGGGTCTCTGCGGTGTCGCTGGCGCTAGTCAGGTAGGCGTCCAGCAGACCGGCAGCCTCAGCCTCATTGCCGGGCATCAGGTGGCCGTATAGGTCGAGCGTGATCGAGATGTTGGCGTGACCCATGTAGGTGGACAGCGCCTTGGCGTTGACGCCTGCCGCGATCATCAGCGACGCGAAGGTGTGTCTCGCCTCATGCATCGTGATCCGCTCGACTTGCGCTGTCTCCCACCGCTTGTCTGCGTGCTTGATCGTCGTGCTGATCACGAACGGGCTAGTCGCGTTGACGCCAAACACCAGCCCATCACTGCGTCCAAGCCCAAGCAGATGCCCGTCTAGGTGGTCGCGCAAGGTCGTGGAAATCGGCACCTTGCGGGGCTTGCCGTTCTTTGGCGTGATTTCGCCCTCCCGCGTATCCCACCCGCGACATACATGAATCAGGCCAGCGCCCAAATCGATGTCCTGCACTTGCAGCGCCATCAACTCGCCCCGCCGCAGTCCGCCATACAACGCGGTCGCCCACAGAGGGCGTTCCGCTGGTCGTAGCCGATGCATCCGAGGGAAACCGCAACCGGGCGTTGAATTGGGCCGCATATGCGCTGCGTCAACGGGTCGCCACAGGGGAAATCGACAGCGAATTGTGCGCGGCACGTCTCGCTGACGCTGCTCAACGAGCCGGCCTGGGTGAGCGCGAGACACATCGGACGATTCACAGTGGGCTGAACGCGGCGTGAGCGAAGCGTGGACAGCCGAGCAGGACCGGGCCTTTCGCGCGGCGATCGACGGGATGGTCAGCGCGAACGGACGGCCCGAGCCGTTCGCGTTGGATGCGCTGACGGTCAAGGCGACGTATGCACTACCGGACCCGCCCGATAGTGACGAATTACTAGGCGGTCTATTGGTTCGCCGGCAACGCACGATCATCGGGGCCGACACCGGCGCCGGCAAGTCCACGATCGCATTGGCGATGCTCGCGGCGGTCGTCACGGAGGGTGAATGGCTAGGCTTTCGGGGCAGCGGGGGACGGGCATTGGTGGTCGATGCTGAGCAGGGACTGAAGACGATCAAGAAAAGACTACGCGAGGCCCAACTAGACGATTGCGAACTAATCGACTACATCCGCGTGCCAGCCGGGCTATCGCTGAATGACGACGAACAGCAAGCCGCCGAGATCGAGCGACATCTAGCAAAACACAATTACGTCGCGGTCCTAGCTGACCCGCTGTACAAGTTGCACACAGGTGATTCAAACGATGAGCGTGCCGCCGTTGATCTGATGTCCCGCTTCGATGATTGGCGCGAACGCTACGGCTTTGCGCTTGCCCTTCTATCGCACACACGCAAGCCGCCAATCGGTGCAAAGTTCAGCATGCATGAGTTCTTTGGGTCCAGCGCATACCTACGCGGCGCCGAGATAATCCTTGGCTTGCAGCGTGTGCGCGACGGGTATGCGCGGTTGCACTTTTTCAAGGATCGTGACGGTGACCTGCCGGTCGGTAGCAGTTGGGGACTGCTGTTTGACCGCGACGCCGGCTATCGACGCGATCCAACCGACGATAAACCGAAGGAAACGGCAACGACGCAGGTGCAAGCGCTGCTAGGGCAGGGCACGCCGCTGACGCCCGAGCAGATCGCCGAGGCGACCGGTTACGCCGTCCGAACCGTTCGCAGGGCGCTCAAAGAAATCGGCGCTGAGGATGCCCGACCGGGCAGTACGGCGGAAAAGCGGTGGACACTTTTGGACGATTCCGAATGAGTCGTTTGACCTCCATGTGGCCGTCGTTTGGCCGTCGTTTGACCTGGCCCACAAAGGGTGGCCCATCCCTACGGGATCACCCCCGAGGTCAAATGACCTCGCACTGGCCTCGCCACGCCCACCTGTCACCGGTCGTCGGCGCCCCGTCGTTTGACATTCGTTCAGCAGGTCAGGACGGCAACGCCCACGCACGTAGGGCGTGGTCGTCGCCTACCCACGACCTGCTCGGCGTGGTGGTGGTCAATCGATGACCCCACCAAAGGTGAAACCGACGCCGCCGGCCATAGCGCTGACCGTCGCGGATGCATGCGCGGCGCTAAGCGTCAGCGCAGAATTCTTCCGTGCGCACATCGAAAGCGAACTTCGCATTGTTCGGATCGGAAAGCGCAAGTTGGTTTCGGTTACCGAGCTACAGCGCTGGATGGATCAACATGGGGAGACGTCCGCACATGACAAACATCATCGAAAGGGAAACACGAACAGGAGGTCCGACAATGCAGGGCGATAACGAAGCAACAAAGACACTCGCCGCCCTCGTGCGCCAATACGGCGCCGAGTTCCTCGAGCGCGAGCAGGCCGTCATGCTGGCCGACGTGATCGCTGGGATGAGCGACGGTGAGCTGTTCGAGGGGACGAGGCTGCGGATCAGCATCTACGGACACCGGCGACGGCAGGCGCGGACGCAGACTGGCGTGCATCGAGACAACGGCGGACATGGTCGGTGTCCTCGACATGCAGGTGGCGGATTTCACCGAACCCGAGCGCCCGGGCGCCGGCCGGGGTGGCTTTAATCAATACGTCTAATCGCGGTCAAGACCGGTTCGATACAGAGCACTACGCCCGTACACGACATCACACATGAATACGCCAACACACAACACCAACGAACAACATGCACAGATTGACCGCGCAATCACGACGGGGCGCCGCGCAGGTGCAAGCAGCGCGCGGCATGGGATGGTGGGGGACGGTAGTTCGCAATGTGGGCACAACGACGCGACAAGGCGCTCGCGATGTCTCGATGCCCGGACAGAAAAGAGGCCGCCGAGTCAAAAAGGCTGGACGCGATGGCTTGTGACCCGCCCGTTTTTCTTTTTCCTACCGATCGCACAATAAGCTGAGGAACCAAAGTAGCATGCACACGGATGACCAAATTCGAGCATCGCGGTCGTGTAAGGGCGCATGGACCGACCCGACCTCCGCGCGGCCGGTCCACCGTGGTAGATGAGCCGACAATAAGCGCCGCCTTTCTGCGCCTTGCCGCAAGGCTGAACCGCTTGACCGTCGAGGAGCTTGTCACGCTGCGGGATGACATTGCGAAAGTCGCAGCGTCGGATGGCCCATATCGTGATTGCGCGGCGATCTGTCATCACGATGAGGGAAGGCTACGGGATCGGGGTGAGCGAGGTCGTGTGAAAAGACCGACATGCGTCACAAGCCGGCGCGCAGTCTAGGGGTTTAGGCGGGATTTATCCGGGTAGTCCGTTTGGTCTAAGGCTGTGGGCGCGATTGCTCCGGCAAGGATAGCCCGGAGTACCGGGGGAGGAAATCGACTGGAAGGGGCACATGATGCGACGGTTTGGTGGTCGGGTATTGGCGCTCGGCGCGTTGTTGGTGGCGCCTTGCTTAACATCATCCGCCTCGGCATTGGGGGCCAACCAGCTTCCGGAGCTGGTCATGGCACCCCCGACGAACCTCACGCTTGACGAAAGCACGGTTCCGGGACACACGCTGCTGCGCTACTCGGCCCTTATCGCCAACATCGGCGCGGGACCGTTCGAGATCGACGGCGAACGACCGAATACCACCTCGTCGATGTCCGTGCATCAGCGCATCTACACCGACACGGGCGGCTCGAGCTTGGTGTACCTGCCCAACGCAACGATGTTTTTTGCCGGGGACGGTCACAACCACTGGCATCTCGGCGATCTCGAGTTGGGAACGCTGACGCGGCTGGACAACGGATCGCAGGTCGGCTCACTCGCCAAGCACGGCTTCTGCTTCTCCGACAACGTCATGTACGACTCGTCGCTGCCGGGGGCGCCGAACTCTGCGCACTACTCCAAAGGCTCATCCCCCCCGGCGTGCGCACCCAAAAACCAGGCGGCTCTCTCGGTCGTCGAGGGGCTGTCGGTTGGTTGGGGCGACCTGTATAGCAACAGCACCGCCTTTCAGTACATCGATGTGACAGGCCTGAAGAACGGGCACTACCGGCTCACCGACACCGTCAACGCGGCCCAGCTGGGGCTCATCGAGAGCAACGGCACCAACGATTCACGTTACGTTGACATCAACCTCAAGACCAAGAGCGTGAGCGTGCGACGAGGCTAGCATTTGATCGCCAATGCGAGCGCATGCTCGACAGCCATCGCCGCAAAAACCCGCGACTGGGGTTCGCCTGCCCGGCTGCCGATAGCTTCGGGGAGGGTCTCGGTTACTCCCGGTGACGAGCGACTCGCCTCGGCCGCTGATTGAAGAATGGACGGTGGACGGCGATGCGTGACGTGTTCGGCCTGCAAGTCGCCACCGTCTTGGGTGCATCAGAGCCGCTAACGAGGCTGCGCAACGGCAGGCGCGGGTCGAATTGGATTGCCAGCTTGCGGAACCGTAGGCGGGTTTGCTTGTCTAAAACGTCGCACGCGAGCGACGTTTTCCCGGCGCTGCGGCTACATGGGGATGCAGGACAGAAGCTGTTCTATGCGTGACATTTTCGCCCAGGGCGCGGAGGTCGCACGCGACCTGATGACGTCACCAACCGAGGCCCTGCTGATGGAAATGCTGCAAAGCGCGCAGGAGCTAGACAGCCTGACGCCCACGGAGCACGGCGACTTACGTGCCAAGGCGCTCGCGATTGCGGAACGCACTGACGACAGCGGCAACAGACCGGCTCCCACAACCTGATTCTCGGCAAGTTCCAGACGTTCACGAGCTACGGTGGGATCGCCGCCGGCTGGTTCAGCTCCATCAAGGCTCCCTATGCCTCAGTGACCGGCGGCATATCCAACACGGCGAACGGCGTCTGGTCCTCGGTCAACCGGTGGCACCGCCAACGTAGCCAGCGGCTACGGCGCCACGGTCAGCGGGGGTAAGTCCAATGAAGCAAGTGGTGGCGGCGGTGAGTCCTCGGTCACCGGCGGGTACGGCAACCGAGCCAGTGGCCCCTGGGCCTCCGTTAGCGGGGGCATAAGCAACACGGCCAGCGGGCAAGTCGCCTCAATCAGCGGCGGCTCGACTAACAGCGCGGAAGGCGAAGCCAGCGTAGTCAGCGGCGGCGTCTTGAACATTGCGAGTCGCTATGGGGCCTCTGTCGGTGGCGGCTATACGAACAAGGCCGAAGCATTCTATGCGTCCATCTTCGGTGGCAAAGAACTGACCGCGAAAAACGAATACGAAGCCATCCCATAGCCGGGTAGAACGGAAACGCAGCCGGGTGGTGGTCTGTGCGCCGCACCGCGCGGGCCACCATCCGTCATCGGCGCGCTGCTGGTGATGGTCGGCTTGATCGGCTACGCGCGCAGGGAACGCAGTATGAGACGCCGGCCAATGACCTGCAATTGAAGTACGGTGGGACAGTGCAGTCCGGCATCACACACACGCGAGATGGCGACCTGCGAGCGGTTGCCGAGATCGTTGCCCAGGACGCGCCGTACGTCGCCAACGTTCTGCGAGAGAGCCGCCTTGAAACCTGGTACGAGACCGACGAGCGCGACGTGGAGTGGCACGAACTGATCATGGACGACGACGAAGCTCGCCACTGGGCAAGGAAGTGCCTTGTCGGGCGGCTGACCGTTCCAAACGACCCCGGCGCGTATGAGACCTTGATAGAAGACAGCGGGGCAGCCGAGCGGGCCTTTGGCAAAGTGCTCGGGGACCTGGAGGACTTGCAGATAGTCGAGGCCGATACCGGGGCGCTTGCCGCTCAGGAGCCGTCGTCGCCTGTGCGTTGCCAATCGTGGAACGGGCTTTGGTTTCGGTCGGGCACGGAGCGAACCGTTGCCGAAGCGCTCGATCGCGCGAACGTTCTTTTCGCCCCGAACGCGTCGGTTCGGCTCGGGATCACGCAGGATCACCGCGATAATTTGGAGCCCGATTTCTTGGTCATCGCGGACGGCAAGGTGGGCGTGCTGGAAGTCGATGGTCCGTGGCACACCCCCGCGACCGCCCATGTCGAGCACGAGCGGGACCGTCGATTTCAGGAGCATGGAATAGCCGTGGTTCAGCGGTTCGGCGCGAAGGAATGCCTGGACGTACCTGACGACGTCGTCACGAGGTTTCTTCGACTGCTTCGCCTCAACGGATAACGCCCGGTGACGCCGTATTCATCGGAGGGCAAGAGCGCCGCACAAGTCCTGAGGGACTACGAGGCCCGCCTGCTTGACGCCGACTATGGCGGCTCCACAACCGACTACTTGCACGCCGCCATCATGGTCAAAGCGGCGCAGGAACAGCGACGGTGGGCCAAGGTCGCCGCCATCGCCGCGTGCGTCAGCGTGGTGGTCGCTGTGGTCGCGCTGATCATCGCCAGCCTGGCTGGCTGACGCTAGACGCCGCGACTGACACCGACGCCGGCACGACAGCCGGCAGTCCGGCAGACCCTCCCGTGTAACTAACGGCGATTCGCAGGCCGAACCGCAAAACTGGCACGAATCCTGGCACAAACGCCTGCCAAAACCCCTATTTGTGCCTTGCTAGTGCGGTTTCCGGCGAACCGGCACCATAGGCGCAGCATATATCGCCGCCCGCGAATCGCCGCCCGTGCCGACGGTCCTCTAGGGTGAGCGGCCGATGCGCGCCGTCACCTTCCAGGCTCCGGGCGAGGTGCTCGTGGAGGACGTCCGCGAGCCGCAGCTCGTCGATCCCGCCGACGCGATCGTGCGCATCGACGCGAGTGGCGTGTGCGGCTCGGACCTGCACATCTACCACGGTCGCGTGAAGATCGAGCCCGGCTTCACGATCGGGCATGAGTACGTCGGCACTGTGATCGCAGCCGGCGAGGACGTCCGCGAGGTCGCCGTCGGCGACCGCGTGCTCGGCTGCTTCCAAAGCGCCTGCGGCCGCTGCTTCTTCTGCCGGCGCGGCGCCTTTCACAAGTGCGAGGAATCGCGCACGTTCGGCCATGGCGCGGCGCTCGGCTCGCTGCCGGGCACCCAGGCCGAGCAGGCGCTCGTGCCGAACGCCGACCTCGTCCTGCGCCGCGTGCCGCAGGGCATGAGCGACGACGTCGCGCTGTTCGCCGGCGACGTGATGGGGACCGGCTACCACGCTGTCGTCGAGAGCGGCCTGCGCCCCGGTGACGTAGCGGCGGTCCTCGGCCTGGGGCCGGTCGGCCTGTGCGCGGTTCAGGCGGCGCTCGCCGTGGGCGCGGCGCAGGTGATCGCCGTCGACAGCGTGTCCGAGCGCCTGGCGATGGCCGAGTCCTTCGGCGCCCGGCCGGCGCACCTGACCGACGATGACCCGCGAGCCGCCGCGCGCGAGGCCAGCGAAGGGCGGGGCGTGGACGTGTGCATCGATGCGGTCGGCGACCCGCGCGCGCTCGAGCTGGCGCTGCGCCTGACGCGCAAGTGCGGCACCGTCCAGGCGATCGGGGTGTACGCCGAGCGCTGCGAGGTGCACATGGGCCTGTTGTGGATCAAGGCCCTGCGGCTCTGCTCGGGTCACGCGAACGTGATCGGACACGTTGACAGCGTGCTCGCGCTGATGTCCGCCGGGCGCCTGGACCCGAGCCCGCTCGTCACCCACCACATGAGCCTCGAGCAGGCGCCCGAGGCGTACGCTCTGTACGACCGCCGCGAGGCGCTTAAGATCGTGCTCAACCCGTAGAGACCGCCGAGGAGGAGACCGCATGACCGCAGCCGCCGACACAGCCACCGCACTCCCCGACGCGCTCGGTGCGCCCGCGCGCGAGTTCCTCGCTCGACCGCAGCTGCTGTTGATCGGCGACGAGCGCCTGGAGGCAGCCGACGGGCGCACCTTCGTCACGCTCGACCCCTCGAACGGGCAGGAGATCGCGACGGTCGCGCATGCGGGCCCGGAGGACGTCGAGCGCGCCGTGCGCGCCGCGCGCGCGGCGCTCGAGGAGGGGCCATGGGCGACGCTGGCGGCGTCCGGGCGCGAGCGGCTGATGAACGCCCTCGCCGACGCGATCGAAGGGCACGCCGAGGAGCTCGCTCAGATCGAGTCGCTCGACAACGGCAAGCCCGTCGGGCTGGCCCAGTACGTCGACGTGGCCGGAACGGTCGGGCACCTGCGCTACTTCGCGGGCTGGCCGACGAAGATCGAGGGCGGCGTGCTGCCGGTCAGCGCGCCGAACATGCTCTGCTACACGCGCCGCGAGCCGGTCGGCGTGTGCGCGCAGATCGTGCCGTGGAACTTCCCCTTGCTGATGAGCGCGTGGAAGCTCGGCCCGGCGCTCGCGGCCGGCTGCACGACGGTCCTCAAGCCGGCCGAGCAGACGCCGCTGAGCGCGTTGCGCCTGGGTGAGCTGGCGCTCGAGGTCGGTTTCCCGCCTGGCGTGCTCAACGTGCTGACCGGCGACGGCTCGACCGGCGCCGCTCTGGTGGACAGTCCCGGCGTCGACAAGATCGCCTTCACCGGCTCCACCGAGGTCGGCCGCGAGATCGGTGCGAAGGCGGGGCGGGCGCTGAAGCGCGTGACGCTCGAGCTCGGCGGCAAGTCGCCGAACGTGATCCTCTCCGACGCCGACCTCGAGGCCGCCGTGAAGGGCTCCTTCCAGGCGATCTACTTCAACTCCGGCCAGGCCTGCAACGCGGGCTCGCGCCTGTTCGTGCCGTCTGAGCGCTTCGATGAGGTGATGGACGCGTTGACGGATGCGGCCAACGCGGCGAAGCTCGGTCCGGGCCTCGACCCACAGTCCCAGCTCGGGCCGCTCGTCTCAGCCGAGCAGCGCGACCGCGTGATGGGCTACATCGAGTCCGGCCGCGAGCAGGGAGCCGAGCTGCTCGCCGGCGGCGATGCCGCTCTCAAGGACAGCGGCGGCTACTACGTCGCGCCGACGCTGTTCAGCACGAGCTCCGATGAGCTGCGGATCGCCCGCGAGGAGATCTTCGGGCCGGTGCTCGTCGCCTCTCCCTACGACACGCTCGAGGAGGTCGCCGAGCGCGCGAACGACGGCGACTACGGGCTGGCGGCCGGCGTGTGGACGCGCGACGTCTCGAGCGCCCACCGCCTGGCCGCGATGCTGCGGGCGGGCTCGGTGTACATCAACACGTGGGGCGTCGTCGATCCCTCCGCGCCGTTCGGCGGCTTCAAGGCCTCGGGCATCGGCCGCGAGCACGGCCACGACGGCCTCGACGCCTACCTGGAGACCAAGACCGTGTGGACTGCGTTGTGAGCCGCGCGGCGTCGTGAACGTCGCCGCGCAGAGCGAACTCCGCCTAGCCCGCACAGGCACCCGGCAGTGGACGCCGGTGCTCGGCGCCGCGTGCGCGCTGCTGCTGCTGGCGGCGACCGCCGAGATCGTCCTCGACGGAGCTGTCGGACACTCGCCGCTGATCCCCAAATCGCCCGAAATCGCCGGTTGGCTTCAGGGGATCGGCGAGCGCCTCGGATTCCGCGTCTTCCTGATCGCCGTACTGGTCTTCACGGCAGCCTACGCGGGCCTGCTGGCGCTCGGCCGTGGCATCTCCAAACGCTGGGCGATCGTCCTGATCGCGGCGCTGCACGCGATCATCTTCGTGGGACCGATCCTGCTCTCGACCGACGTCTTCAGCTACATCGCCTATGCGCGCATGGGCGTCGAACACGGCCTCAACCCGTATCTGCACGGACCGATCGCGATCGCGCACGACCCCGTCTACAAGTACGTCGGGCAGGACTGGAAGCACGTCGACACGGCATACGGCCCGCTCTACACGCTGCTCTCGTACCCCTTCGCCCCGCTCGGGGTCAACGGCGCGGTATGGGGCATGAAGATCCTCGCGCTGCTCTCGAGCGCCGGCACGCTCGCCCTGACATGGCGCTGCGCGCGCCTGCGCAAGCTTGACCCGGTCGTCGCCGTGCTCGTGGTCGGCGCCAACCCTTTGTACGTGATCTACGCCCTCGGCGGCGCGCACAACGACCTGATCATGCTGCTCATGATGATGGCGGCAGTCAGCCTGACGTTCGCGCGCCGGGACGGCGCGGCGGCGGCCATGGTCGTCGCGGGCGCGCTCGTGAAGGCCACCGTGGCGGCGCTGCTGCCCTTCATGATCCTCGCGCGGCGCCGTCGGGCGCAGATCTTCGGGGCGCTGGCAGCGCTCGGCCTCGGCGTGCTGCTCGGCTACGCCTTCTTCGGCGTCGACGGGATCAACATCGTCGCGGCGCTCAATCGCGACGCTGCGTTCGTCTCGAGCGACAGCTTCCCCACCGAGATCGCGCACCTGGTCGGCAAGCCGGGGGTGTTCCCGATCGATCACGATCTGCTGAAGGGCGCACTGGTGGTGGTCGTGCTCCATCTGCTGTGGCGCACCTGGCGCGGCTACGACTGGGTCGCGGCCTCCGGCTGGGCGCTGCTGGCGATCTCGGTCACGAGCACCTGGCTGCTCGCGTGGTACATCCTTTGGCCGCTGCCGCTCGCGGTGATCTCACGCGATCGC